>FUFK010038412.1_pt1 | contig 61270 bp, 63 predicted proteins | sample 1021851 | NCBI WGS metagenome assembly FUFK01 (sample SAMEA51879418, study PRJEB19060) | metagenome
TATTGAAAACTATGGTTATAAAGACATAAAAGATCCTTCCTGGGCTTACTATAGATGGGCTCAGATAGAGAGGTTAAATAAAAATCAGGACGTCGCTTTGAATTATATCAAAAAATCANTGGAGATTGCACCTAACTTCGATAAAGCACTTATCGAGAAGCAGAAAATTCAGAGAATGTAATATTCAGCCCTCCATTACTTTTATATTTGTACAAATCTTTTCCATGAACATACATTTTATAGCCATCGGTGGTAGTGCAATGCATAGTCTTGCGATCGCGCTTCAGAGAAAAGGGTATCATATTTCTGGCAGTGATGACGCTATCTTTGAACCTTCCAGATCGCGTCTTGAAAACGAAAATATACTTCCGCAGAAAATGGGATGGGATGCTTCTAAAATAACTTCAAATCTGGATGCTGTTATTTTAGGAATGCATGCACGGGAAGATAATCCGGAGTTAACAAAGGCGAAGGAGCTGGGTATTAAAATATACAGTTATCCCGAATTTATTTTCGAACAGTCAAAGAATAAGACTCGGGTAGTTATAGGCGGCTCACATGGTAAAACCAGTATTACCTCAATGATCCTGCATGTGATGAATTACCATAACAGGGAAATTGATTACATGGTAGGTGCAACTCTCGAAGGTCTGGACAATCCTGTTCATTTGACCCAGGAGAATGATTTTATTGTTATAGAAGGAGACGAGTATTTAAGTTCTGCAATCGATAGACGACCAAAATTTCATCTTTATCAACCAAATATTGCCTTGCTGAGCGGTATCGCATGGGATCATATTAATGTATTCCCAACGTATCAAAATTATGTAGAGCAATTTAAAATCTTCATCAATTCTATCGTTAATGGCGGAATACTGGTTTACAATGAGGAAGATCAAATGGTAAAGGAGCTTGCAGAGACTACGGAAAATCCCATTAGAAAGCATCCATATCATACCCCAGATTATCATACAGAAGATAATACTACGATACTTGATGCTCCGGAAGGTGAATTGCCTCTGGAGATATTTGGTAAGCACAATATGAATAATCTCGCAGGATCAAAATGGATCTGCCAGCATATGGGTATTGATGAGGATGACTTTTACGAAGCTATTGCCACATTTAAGGGTGCTTCGAAAAGACTGGAAAAAGTTGCTGAAACCTCCAATGGAATCATTTTTAAGGATTTCGCACATAGTCCATCCAAAGTTGCTGCTACCACTGCTGCAGTTAAGGAGCAGTATCCAAGCAGGAAATTGATTGCCTGCCTGGAGTTGCATACTTACTCAAGCTTAAATGCAGACTTTTTAAAGGAATATAAGAATACTTTAGAAAAGGCTGATGAAGCGCTTGTTTTCTATTCTCCTGATGCGGTTGCGATAAAAAAACTGGATGATGTTTCTGAAGACCAGATTGAACAAGCTTTTCAGAAGCAAGGTTTGAAAGTATATACAAGTCCTGAAAATTTCGAGGCTGAGCTGAAGGATTTAGGTTTTAACAATTCTATATTACTAATGATGAGCAGTGGTAATTATGGCGGTTTGGATATGGAATCTTTAAAAGAACTTATCTAATGCTACTATTAGCTCATATTGATTTATTTTAGAGTATGAGCGAAAATTCATCGAAAAGTATTAAAACATGGGCGGAAGATGATCGTCCACGAGAGAAGCTTTTATCTAAGGGGCGTCAGGCCTTGAGCGATTCAGAATTACTGGCAATTCTTATTGGTTCTGGTAGTAGGAACGAATCAGCTGTTGAGCTGTCGAAGAGAATTCTTGCGCAGTCTGAAAATAATCTCAATCAATTGGGAAAGTTTAGCATTGGGCAACTCTGTCAATTTAAAGGTATAGGAAATGCAAAGGCTGTAGTGATCACCGCCGCGCTAGAATTAGGAAGAAGACGACGACTTGAGGAAACTCTGGAATTAAGTAAAATATCCTCAAGTTCTTCAGTTTTTGAAATAATGCAGCCAATCATAGGGGAATTACCTCATGAAGAATTCTGGATTCTATATCTTAATAATAGCAATAAGATCCTGGAGAAATTTCAGATAAGCAAAGGAGGAATTACCGGGACTCTGGTAGATGTTCGGATAAGCTTAAGAAAGGCTNTAGAAATAGGTGCGGTATCTCTTATTCTGACTCACAACCATCCAAGTGGAAATTTGCGTCCTAGTGAAGCAGATAAGCAATTAACCCAAAAGCTTAAAACTGCCGCCGAAAGCCTTGATATAAAAATTTTGGATCATATCATTGTTACTGAAAAGTCATATTTTAGCTTTGCCGACGACGGAATTCTATAAGACTTCAATAAATGCTTCTAATTTATANTCAGAAAGTTACACCNCGAATTGTTTACATATTCAAGCATTTATGTACACACATTCTGGGGATTCCCATCAACTTCACATCCAAGATCGAAGAGTTTATTGCTCATGACGGTCCAAAATTAAGCTACGGAAAACAGGCGCTAGGGAACGAATTTTTTATTCAGAATGTAGATCTTCTCCTGGAGCANGGTTTTTCAGAAATAGAAATTAAGGTGCAACCTTGGGATGATACGATTGGATTTTTTGCCCTGGCAGAATCCAGTGATCTACCCTTTGATATTTTTGCCGCTTCTTTCTATCTACTTAGCAGGTATGAAGAATACCTACCACACGTTAAAGACGAATTTGGAAGATTCCCGGCATCCGAAAGTATTGCATTTCAGGAAAACTTTCTGCATAAACCAATTGTAGATATCTGGGCTTATAAGTTTCAGGAAATCCTAATGGAACGTTTCCCACAGTTAGAACATAAAAAAAGAGCTTATCATAATAGCACCATTATTACTTCAGAAAATACATTCATCTTTAAAAATAAAGGTTTTCTAAGAAGTTTTGTTGGTCTGCTATCAGACCTTGTGCAGTTTAATATAGGTAAGGTGTTAGATAGATTGCAGGTATGGATCCGAATAAAATCAGATCCCAATGATACTTTCGAGGACCTAATTAGCATCATAAGAGAAGATAAGATCGAAACTTTATTCATGTTTCAACTAAGCGATTTTTCGAGGCATGATCGAAATATAAGCCATAATAGAATTCCTCACAGAGCGGTAATCAAGTCGGTAGCAGATTATTCGAAAGTTGGATTGTTGATGGGTTATTATGCCATGGAAGATATCAGAATTCTGCGAAAGGAGAAACTGAGACTAGAGGATATAGTGCATAGTTCAGTAGAACATGCGATGAATCATCAATACAACCTAAGGCTCCCAGATCAATACAATAACCTGATTGAGTTGGAGATCCATAATGATTACTCAATGGGTTATCCAGACAAACTTGGTTTTAGGGCTGGTACGAGCACTTCATACCTATTTTATGACATTAATATGGAAGTGACCACGCCTCTAAAGGTCCACCCGTATGCGTTCAATTCGAATGTAGTAGCTAAAATGACCCGGAACAAGCTAAAGGAAGATCTTCGCAGGATCATACTGGAAACAAAGGAAGTTCAAGGAACTTTAAGATCTGTGTTTTCTAATCATGATTTTTCGCAGTATGCAGATTCCAATTCTTATTATTCAGTATTAAACCAGATTCATGAGATTGACTAATATCCGGGACGTTTATTTTGATCTCGATCATACGCTGTGGGATTTTGATAAAAATTCATCACTCGCATTTCAGGAAATTTTTGAAGATCAGAAGCTGGAGATAGAACTTCAGGAATTTTTAAAGATCTATATGCCTATTAACCACCAATACTGGGAATCTTATCGAAATAATTTGGTTGGTAAAGAGGATCTTAGATACGGCAGGTTGAAAGACAGTTTTGAAGCTTTAAAGTTTGAGGTGAGCGATACTTTAATCTCTAAAATATCTGAGGATTATATAAATTACCTTCCTAATAATAACCATTTACTGGATGGTGCAGTGGATATTCTAAGGTATCTGTCNGCCTCCTATAATTTGCATATTATCACCAATGGTTTTGAGGAGGTTCAGCATTTAAAAATGGAGAAATCTGGCATCCTTAACTATTTTANAACGGTGACAACTTCAGAAGAAGNAGGANTTAAAAANCCGCATTCGCTCATCTTTGAAAAAGCTATTGNNAAGGGANNNGGTAAACCCGAAACTTCAGTAATGATAGGNGATAATTTCGAAGCAGATATTTGCGGNGGTCATCAATATGGTATGAAGGTTATCTATCTGGATTCCAGNGANGNTAATTNCAGNACTNAACATCCCNGGATTCAAAAGTTAAAACAACTAAGGGATTATCTATAATAANAAAGATTAGGTATTTTCGTAGACTAAGANAGCTTTCNCGTGTCTAGANAAATCCACATTCCCAAAACAATTGCAGGNCTGTTTTTACTGGCNCTCTTCACCTCCTGTTTTAANGATGTAGACCTTAGCCAGACAGAGGATATTCAAATNACNCCAGANATNGATGTCGATATCATTTATTACGATCTCAACAAAGATGACTTTCTGGATTCTGACACTGGAGANTTCACGGCTATCATAAGAGATACGGTCAGGCTTGAATATCTTGATGACAGTTANATGCAGGATGGTCTAACCTATGCAGAATTCAGGTTTCGNCATGAAAATAGTTTTCCTTATGCTGTAAGAAGTGAGCTGAANTTTTTAAANGACCGNAACAGGAAGGAATTTGATGTNAACTATATCATNCCGGCTGGTAGNGATACGATGATCTCTNTAATTGATACGCTTNATATCGTNCAGGAGTCAAATATNAATCAGGTTAAGAATTCTATAGAACTTGCNGTNGAANTGGAACTTTTAGAGCCTTCTAAAAGTCTTGAAGGGAATTTGAAATTTNCATCCAGAGGATTATTCAGACTAACTTTTTAACATGAGAATAGCAATAGTACTGCTTATCTTCTTCTATTGCAGCTCTGTATCCGGGCAAAATAAACCCTTGCTTTATAATGTAGATGACCTGCCACAGGCATTGCTTCAGAATCCAGGGGCGAGGATTGATTTTACAAGACATTTTGGGATCCCATTGTTTTCGCAAATTCATTTTGCTGTAGGTTCAACAGGTGTTACTGCTAAAGATATTTTTGAAGATGATGGGCGTAATATCAATGCAAGAATTCAAAGCGCTATCAGGAACCTTACTTCTACAGATTTTTTTTCTATTAATGAGCAAATAGAAATTATTTCCTTTGGATGGAAAACGGGTAATAGAGGTTATTTTTCTGCAGGTGCATATCAGGAAGCTGATATCTTNGCGTACTTCCCNAGNGATCCTGCAAAACTTGCTTTCGAAGGTAATGCAGATTATATAGGGCGACCCTTCAGATTCGACGATGTTAGCTTTACAGGTGAGGTGCTTACCGTTTATCATGCTGGCTTTAATTATAAAATGGATTCTAAGCTAACCGTAGGTGGTCGAGTCAAACTGTACTCCGGGATTTTTAATGTTGAAAGCGTGGATAATGAGGGGACCTTTACAACATATGATACACCTGGGGAAGAAAACTTCTATAATCACGAAATTGATGATTTTAATATTTTAATAAATACCTCTGGTTATGCAAGTCTTCGTGATGAAGAGGACATGACAATTGACCAGGCAGCTGCTGAACTTCTTAGCAGGTCTTTNTTTGGTCAGAATGTTGGGGTAGGAGTAGATGCTGGATTTCATTATAGAGTAACTGATCAGTTCTCTGTAAATGCTTCTTTCAGGGATTTAGGACTTATGTTTCATCAAAAAGATATTGAAAATTCCAGATACTTTGGATCTTATGACTCAAGTGGTTTAGAGCCGCTTTTTCCTGAATTGGATAATGAAGAGACCATTCCTTACTGGGACGTTTTGGAAGAGCAATTTGATGCGAATCTCAAAGACGTAAAAACCTTTAGCGAATATAATACCTGGCGNCCATTNAAATANAATGCTTCCATACAATTTGGAACAGGGAAGTCGATCTTACCTTGTGACTATTTGATTAGCAAGAAGCCGCGCTATATGAATTTATTCGGAATGATAGTTTCCGGAGTAAATCGNCCNAAGGGTCCTACTTATGGTGTTACNACTTACTGGGACAGGAAAGTAAANGATTATTTTAGNTTTAGAGTGGCNTATGGTCTGGATCAATTTTCGCGGACAAAGTTTGGGGTAATGGCTTCGAGTAGATTTAAAAANTTTAANGCNTATATCGCAGTAAATGATATNATNGGCTATACCAANCTTGCNAATGCGCATAGTGCATCCTTGCAATTAGGCATACAATACGTATTTAAAGACTTATGAAAAAATTAATAATATTAGCAGCAATGATTTTTTATGGGAACATCTTTTCCCAAGATCTGAATGATTATAAATACATAATTGTACCGGAAAGCTATGACATTCTTGGCAAAACGAACCAGTACCAATTAAATGCCCTTACAAAATTCCTATTTGAAAAGAATGGTTTTCAAACTATTATGAAAACTGAAACCTGGCCAGAAGATCTTCAGCAAAATCCTTGTCTGGGCGTAAGTCCGGTTCTTGTGGAAGATTCCGGCTTGTTTGTAACCAAAATGCATCTAGAACTTCAGGACTGTAAAGGAATGACCGTCTATAAAACTCGTGAGGGAAAGAGTAAGGAGAAAGAATTTCAGGCTGCCTACCAGGAATCTTTTCGAGATGCTTTTCAGGACCTGGCTGATTTGCAATATGAGTATAAATCTAACTCTGGTATTGCTGAATCGGTTAAAAAGTCAAGTGAGATTTCTTCTGTCATAGAGGATAAGAATGTAACTTCTGAAGCAAAGAATGAGGTAGTTTCAGAATCTGAAAGTGATGTTGCTCATGAAGTAGTAGCTGAGGAAAAAATTGATCTGTCAGCAAGGAGTGAAGTTGAGGGAAATTTAAATTCTCTGGAAAATAGTCAATGGATCTACGGTGATGCTGTTTTTGAATTAAGAGCCTACAATTCCAATTATGCCTTATACCAGCTGAATGCTCCTGAACCTATAGCGCTATTATTGAAGACTAATAAACCCAATAAATTTGTATATAGATCGCTCTTGAATAGTGGAACGGTATCTTATCGCAAGAATTCAGGATTAGAAATTATCTATTTCGACAGTAAAGCTAATCAGCAGGAGTCATTAATGCTAAAATCTAAGGATTAATAACCATACTTTTTTTGCCAGCGCTTCCGAAGAAATTCACGTTGAGCATTTTCACGCTGATTATTTCCGGGTTCGTAGAAGGTAGTGCCAGCGATATCATCTGGAAGAAACTCAGCTGCAACGAAATTACCTGCGTGATTATGGGCATATTTATAATCTTTTCCGTAACCTATATCTTTCATTAATTTAGTGGGCGCATTCCTGATCGCCAGAGGAACCGACAGATCACCAGTTTTCTTTACCAAACTTTGAGCTTTATTAATAGCCATGTAGGCTGCATTGCTCTTCGGTGAAGTGGCTAGGTAGGTCACGCACTGACTAAGTATGATTCTGGCTTCCGGATATCCAATTGTATTCACCGCCTGGAATGAGTTATTGGCTATGACCAGAGCGGTTGGATTTGCGTTCCCGATGTCTTCGCTCGCCAGGATCAATAACCTTCGTGCAATAAACTTCACGTCTTCACCTCCTTCGATCATTCTTGCCAGCCAATAAACTGCAGCATTTGGATCACTCCCTCTAATAGATTTGATAAATGCAGAAATAATATCGTAATGCTGTTCTCCCGTTTTATCATAGAGAACGGTATTTTGCTGAACCTTCTGAAGTACAAGTTCATTAGTGATCTTTACATTTACTTCTTCTGAAGTGACTAGTAATTCAAAGATATTNAGAAGTTTCCTGGCGTCTCCACCGCTTAANCTNAATAAAGCTTCAGTCTCTTCTAGCTGNACATTTTTAGCCGAAATTACNTTGTCCTGNTCCATTGCTCTCTTNAGNAGATCTACCAGGTCTTCNTTTGAGAACGGTTTNAGAATATAAACCTGACATCTGGACAAAAGGGCAGATATAACCTCAAAACTNGGATTTTCNGTNGTNGCACCAATTAAAGTAACCCATCCTTTCTCTACAGCTCCNAGTAGAGANTCCTGTTGAGATTTACTGAATCGATGGATCTCATCAATAAATAGAATCGGACTTTTGGTGGTAAATAACCCATCACTTTTCTTAGCCTTTTCAATGATCTCACGTACGTCCTTTACACCACTACTAATTGCGCTAAGGGTGAAGAATGGTCTACCAGATTCCGAAGCTATGATATTCGCCAATGTGGTTTTGCCTACGCCAGGAGGTCCCCATAAGATCATGGAAGGAATAATTCCTTGTTTNATTTGCTGTCGCATAGCACCATTCTTACCAATNANGTGATGCTGNCTCANGTAATCATCAAGAGTTTTAGGNCGCAATCNTTCTGCTAGTGGTTGACTCATGGGTGTTTTGTCTGACAAGTTAACATCCTGAANTATTTGGATGCTTTTTTGTAATATTAATTAAAATTGAATANAATTTGAAACCNTCNTCTCCATTTGTTTTTACCAGCGGCACAATAGGNTATCCTTTATTATTCGTNTTGATGATCTGGATAGTNTTNTGGGCAGAGCTTCGNTTCAATTTGAATTTAGCNCCCTTCGGTGTAAGGCCGGGTGAAGCGATTGGGCTTCGGGGAATCGTATTCTCACCATTCATACACTCAGATATAAAACATCTTTTTAATAACACTATTCCCTTATTCATACTATCTCTCGCCTTATTTTACTTTTACAGGCCCTTACGCTGGAAAGTGTTGCTGATTGGTCTCGTTTCAACCGGTTTGATTACATGGATTATAGGTCGACCGGCAAATCACATTGGAGCTAGTGGAATTATCTATTTACTTGCAGCATTCCTTTTCTTCAAAGGAATCTTTTCTAAGAATTACCGGCTCGTAGCCTTGTCGCTTATAGTAGTATTTGTTTACGGTGGATTGATATGGTATGTAACTCCAATAGATCCAAAGATTTCCTGGGAGGGACATCTGGCTGGATTGCTTAGCGGACTAGGTCTCGCTGTAGTTTTTAAAAAACAAATCGCAAAACCTCCTAAATATCATTGGGAATCTTCAGATTTTAAAGATTCTGAAGATTTATTTATGCAGCATTTTGACGAAAATGGAAATTTTGTAGATAACCTACCTTTTCAGAATATGGAAGAGGAGGAAACCGAGTATAACTACATCTATACCGAAAAGTCAGACGACAAGAATTAACTTCTTTGTCTAACTGTTTCGTAAAGTACCGCGCCACAAGCTACAGATACATTCAAAGAAGCGATCTCTCCAAGCATAGGTAGTTTTGCCTTATAGTCTGCTAGCTTAAGAATCGAATTTGATACCCCTTTAGCTTCATCACCCATTACAATTGCCACAGGTTGCTTAAGATCAATATCGTAAACGGTGTCATCCGTTTTTTCAGTAGCTGCAACAATCTTGACATCATAAGTTTGTAGATGAAATAATGCATCTTTAATATGATCTACTTTGCAAATTGGTACTTTGAACACGGCTCCAGCTGAAGTTTTAACTGTATCTGCATTAATAGGAGCAGATCCTTTTTCCTGGACAATGATGCCATCGACTCCACAACATTCTGCGGTTCTAATAATGGCTCCAAAATTCCTTACATCAGTAATTCCATCCAGTAGCAGGTAAAGTGGAATAGTACTTTTATTTTGTACAGATTCTACAAGATCATTAAGACTTACAAAACTTATAGGCGATATATTAGCTACGACTCCCTGGTGATTACCCTTACTGAGTTTGTTTAATTTCTCAATTGGCACATAAGACATGGTGAAAGATCCGCTCTTTAGATGACGGTTTAATTCCTGAAACAAGCTACCGCCTAAGCCTTTCTGGATAAATACCTTTTCAATACTTTTTCCACTTTCTATAGCTTCAATCACAGCTCGAATTCCGAATATTCTTGTAGTTTCTTCCATGCTTCAAAGTTAGTACAATTATATCCTTCGAGAAATGAATAATAAAAAAAAGCCACCCAGATGGGTGGCTTTTAATATTGAATTAATTCAATATCTATTCATCATCTTCCTCAGTCGCTGGACCAGGGTAAGTTGATTGATCTGGTGTAGTCGTATCCCAGAATACTGGAGTTTGAGCATCATCACCGCCAATTGCACCAGCAGCATCAATGTAGTTAGCATTGTTTAAGTTCTGCTCGTCGATTGGATAAGTATATCTAAGTGGAACGAAAGTCTCATTATCTGTTGGGATATTGAAAACCGGATCGTCATATAATCTCCATGTAGACCATCCTTCAGCAGGGTTATCATACATTGCTATCCAGAACTGAGTTGCAAATTGCATTTCAGAACCATCGTATGCAACTTCAGGTTGTGATAGGTACTCTTCAGTAGCATCACCAGAAACACCCCAGTACTCCATAGATGCTGTAATTGCAGCATTGTAGTGAGTCTCAGCATCTCCAGGAACATTATATCCAAGTTCAGCAGCTTTAGATAGATTAAATCTAACTTCAGCATAATCTAAAAGAATTCCTTCTCTAGTTGGATCAAGGAATGCATCTCCAATGTGAGTGAAGGAACCATAGTTATTACTTCCACCATAATCACCACCAATGTAACCATCAGCAATATTATCATCGAAATAAACCATTCTTCTTGGATCTTCAAATTGATTCATGTAATCAACGATTGTCTCAGACGCAAGAAAGTCAGATCTACCGCTCTGAACCAAATCTTCCCAAAGTGGGTTCGTGTTTGGTGCGTTAGATTGGTAATCGATCGTAGCATTGTCATCATTTGATGCGAAAACACCAGCTGATACAGCAGACTCAACTGTAGATTGAGATAAAGAAGGATTTACATCCTGAAGTCTTATCCCCATTCTAAGTTTAAGCGAGTTCGCAAACAACATCCATTTGCTCATATCTCCTGAGTAAACAACATCTGAACCTGAGTATCCCTGTCCTGCTGAAAGCATGCTTCCAACAGCATCAAGTCTCGAAATAAGGTCTGCGTAAACAGTAGCAGCATCGTCATACACAGGTAGTGAGAATTCACTAGGTTGCAAAGCCTGAGTATAAGGAATGTCTCCAAATCCATCAACCAATAAGTGCCAAGTATAAACTTCAATCACTTCAAGTTGTCCTATTCTAGCGTCCTTTTGAGCTTGAGTCAAACCTTCGTTTGCATTCACAACTCTTTTTGCATCCTGAAGATCATAAATTACATCTGTGTAATATTCACTCCAAACTGCATCTGGATTTTGACGAGCTGTAAAATCATAGTTAGGCTCATCAGTATAAGTGGTTGTAGTCAAGTACTGCCCAAGGAACCTGTAAAGAGGTTCGTTTACGTTCGGGCTAGCGGTGTAATCACCAAGACTTACTGTAGCAGCCGTAAATAAGAAATCTGAAGCTACAGCATCGGGGTTTTTAGGATCCCGGTTTAAATTTTCATACTGTTCATCACTCTGGCAGGACCAAAGCATTGCAACAGCTGAAAGAGCAACAATATATTTTTTCATAGTATTTTAATTAAAAGTTAAATTTAAGACTAGCACCTATTTCTCTCATAGTTGGGTAAGCACCAGACTGGTATCCTTGAACGTTACCAGCACTTAAACCTGCTTCAGGATCTGCGTAAGGAATGCTCTTGTCGATGATCCAAAGGTTACGACCAATGAATGATACAGAAGCTCTTGTAAATGGTAAAGCTTCAAGTACTCTATCGCCAAAGTTATAAGTAAGCGTAGCTTCTCTCAACTTTACATATCCAGCGTCATAAACGTGAAGTGCGTTAGGAGCACGTGCGTACCCATAAGGGTTAGCGTAATAATCTGTTCTAGCTCTAGTCTCGTTTGGAGAAGTGTTAGTTACTTCGTAAGTACCATCAGCGTTAAAGCTAACATCACCCTGAACACCATCTAGAAGAACACCACCACCGTTTTCGATAGTATTTCTAATTGGATTACCAAGTTCGTTAGTACCTACACTACTTGCATAAATACCGGTAGCAGTACCATACCATTGGTCAAGAGAGAAAACGCTTCCACCTTTTTGAACATCAATTAAGAATCCAAGAGCTATGTTTTTGTAAGTGAATGTGTTTTGAACACCACCAATCCAATCTGGTTGGAAATCACCAATAACATAGTTTGAGTTAGGAGTTTTAGCGTAGTAACCAGCAGATGTGATCACTTTGTTGCCTTGATCGTCATAAACGAAATCTGTTCCTCTAATAGCACCGTAAGGTTCGCCTGGAGCAGCATTAATAGAAATACCACCTTGTAGGCTAGCTAACTGTAGGTTTTCAATTCCATCAGTAAGCTCAAGTACTTCGTTCTCGTTCTTCGCCCAGTTCACATTGATGTTCCAGTTGAAGTCTTCAGTTCTAATTGGGTTCAAAGTTAATGCAATCTCGATACCTTTGTTCTCAATCACACCTGCATTTAAAAGCTGTTCAGAGAAACCAGTTGAAGGAGATACAGGAACTGGAGTAATTTGATCTTCAGTTCTTGATCTATAGTAAGATACATCTAAACCAATTCTTCTATCGAAGAAGTTTGTTTCCAAACCAACTTCATAAGACTTAAGACGCTCTGGCTTTAAGTCAGGGTTTCTAAGTCTTGAATTGTTACTCGCAACACCAGCTCCATTGAAACCAGAATATATTGTATACGTGTTAAATACATTGTAAGGATTAGTGTCATTACCAACTTCAGCATAGTTACCTCTAAGTTTTGCGAAACTTAACCAGTCTGCATCAATTAGGTTAGATAACAAAACACTTGCAGATACCGCAGGGTAGTAGAAAGTGTTGTTTTCTTTTGGTAATGTAGAAGAACGGTCTCTACGAATAGTACCTTCAAGGAAGTAAGTGTTGAATAGACCTACACTTGCTCTAGCGTAAACACCATCCAGCATTCTTACAGATTCGTACTCTGAAGGTGGGTTAAGTGGGCTTGCACTGTTACTTAGTGCGTAGAATCCAGCTTTATTTAATCCTCCGTTTGTTGAAGCGAAAATGCTGTTTCTCTCGTTTCTTCTTAAGTTGAAACCTAAGTTACCATCAATGTTAACATCATCACTGATGTCTTTGTTGAAGTTTAGGATAAGATCATAGTTGTATTCAGCAGCTCTGTTGTTGTAACGGCTGTATTTAGCAATATCTGCTGATCCTACATTAATTCTTTCTTCCTGTAATTCGTCATACGTATCAAAAGTAAATCTACCTAGTATGCTGAATACATCATTCAGTTCATAGTTAAGGTTTACGTTACCAAAATATCTGTTACGAGTGTCAGTTTGAAAGTTTTCGTAGAATGTCCAGTATGGGTTATCAGAATAAATAGGTGATAGATCATCTGGAGAATTTGGGTTCCAGGTAATGTTCTGTCCTGTAGCCTCGTAAGCTCTTCTTTGCTCTTCGAAATCTACGTTAGTTTGGAACCACTGTCTGAACTGTTGCATAATGTTCAAAGAACTATATCCAGTTCCGTAACGTCCTTTACCATCAGTCTTAGTATAAGTAATGTTCGCCTGAGCGTTGAACTTATCTGTGAACTCATGAGAACCACTAAACTTAAGAGTGTTTCTCTTAATGTTAGAGTTTGGAAGGTTACCTTGTTGATTCAGGTGAGTTCCACTCAATCTGAAAGAAGAAGTTTCTGATCCACCATCTAAAGCAACAGAGTTTACAGAAGTGTAACCAGTTTGCCATACACTGTTAGGATCATTCTCACCAGCTACCCATGGAGAAGCTTGTTGGTAAGTGTCAAGATCAGGATAGATAGAGTTCCACTGGTAAATTTGTCTGTTAGGATCAAATGCAGCACCAAAAGAAGCATCTTCAGTAAAAGGAGTTGTTTCATCCAGGTTACCGTCACCGTCAACATCATAAAGGTTAAAGTATCCATCATCAGAAGCATAGTAAGCACCATATCCAGCACCGTACTGATCCTGATATTCTGGAAGAGTTTCCATATCTGGATTCGTTACAGTAATAGAAGACTGTACAGATACACCAATACCTTTACCTTTAGAACCTTTTTTAGTTTCAATAATTACAACACCATTCGCAGCTCTTGCTCCATATAGTGCAGTTGCAGCCGCACCTTTAAGTANGTTGATCGAAGCAATATCATTCGGGTTGATATCCGAAGCAGCGTTACCATAATCATAACCACCACGACCAGCAGCTTGTCCACTACTGTTAGGTGTATTGTTGCTAATTGGAGTTCCATCAACAACAAAAAGTGCCTGGTTGTTCCCAGTAAGAGAAGAGTTACCACGAATTACAACGTTCGTAGATCCACCAAGTGTTCCTGAAGACTTAATACTAAGACCAGAAACTTTACCTGATAGAGAGTTCACGAAGTTTTGTTGTGGAACATCAGATACAGCTTCACCACCTACTTCCTGAGTAGAGTAACCTANCTGTTTCTTNTCNCTNTTAATACCTAATGCAGTTACTACAACTTCATCAAGTTGAGCAGANTCATTNTCCATTACCACATCGATTTGATCGTTTGTGCTAACAGTGTANTCTGCNTNTTTCANTCCAACNAANGANAAAACNAANACATCTCCCTGAGNTGCAGTGATTTCATANTTNCCNTCNAAATNTGTTTGGGTACCCGTGCCAGTACCTTTAATNANAACGTTCACACCAGGAAGGGGNAGACCNTCTGAGTCNGTCACCGTACCCGCAATGGAACGNTCCTGTGCAAAAGTTATTTGCACCACGAACGCTAGCAATAGCGTTAAAATACTACTAAACTTTGTTTTCATTTTAAAATTTGTTTGAATTAGCCGACATCAAATGTGAGTAGAATAAAGCGTTAAAGCAAACATAATCTCATAATAAATCACGCAGATTAGTATAAGTATCTGATACCCAGTATTATAAAGCGCCTACTTTAACATTATGGCTCTTTTAATCTTAACAAATTGCAATCATCTTATAGATATTAAACTTAAAATTTTATGATTAATGAATTAGTATATTTTACAAAGTGTAATAATATTCAAGGATTTTCACCAGATCCAGGATCGATTCAAAATCGATGTTATTCGAATCTATATAAGTCTTCAATTGATCTTTCCTATCCTTTAAAGCTTTGAGAATATGGTTTCTTTTTAGTCTTACTTCAACATATTGGTCTGCACGGTTGAGAATGTAATAATTAGTATCTAATTCATATTCGGCACTCAAAGTATTGTCTTTACTCGAAACCCANCCACTCGCATTGGGATCATTTAAATCCTTTATATATTCAACGATAACATAATTCGAAGGTGGGCTTACAACATGGTAATAGCGATCTTCCCTCTTGGTTTTTTCAAATTTGCTGCCTTCAACTTTAGAGAATAATAACTCGGTATTCTTGTCTTTTAATATAAAGCCACTCATGGAATCATCTAATAATTTCATTGGTTCGCCATTGGTACCTGTTTTATATACCAGATTGTTACCATAGATATCATAATTCATTTGTTGTGGTCTGGTTGTAGACCCGTCTTTGTTTATTCCATATCCTACATACCATTCAGAGCTCAAAAATGGATCACCTTTTGGGGAGCTTCTTGTGATTTTAAATCCATCTGAAAGATTTCCTGAATTTGTTGGATTTTGGGATTGGACGGTAAGACATAAAATAATNAGCAATAGGGTGGAAGAGAAGTTTTTCATAATTACATAGATTAATGACTTTCAATATANTACATAAATAAAAACCTGCTCCAATGAGAGCAGGTTTTTGCATTACTAAAATAAGTTGCGACTATTCAAATAACCAAATTTTAGTATTAAGTTCATCTGCACCCTGAGCTGATATTGCTTCCTGATAGCTTTCTTCGTTTAAAGATGCAGCCGTTGCAGCATATGCTTGTCTATCTGGAATATCTGTTGCATTACTCAGTAGATCAGCTGGAGCAACCAGTGCTTTTTCATAGCCCATAGCTTCCAGTCTTCTCCATTCTGCCCATGCTTCATATCCTTGAAAATAAAGGGCTACCCATTTTTCATAACCAATTGATTCAAAACCATTGTAGCTATTCTCACTTATATAATCTGCTGCATCATCAGAAGATTGTCCCCATTGTTGGAAGGAAGCTGTAATTGCTTGTGCATATAGATCCTCAGCATCCTCACTAGTCCAGCCTAGTTCTGCAGCTTCAGCCCTTGCAAAAAGTACTTCAGCATAAGTGAACATATAAAGGCTTGCTTCCTGGTTGTAGATGATGTCTTCAGTAATAAAAGAATAATCATCGGTAGCAGAGTTGGACATTCCATATGGCGCACCAACGAACGTTCCAGAATTAAATGCCGGTTCTGCCATACCCATTAGTCTTTCGTCTTCTGGATCTTCAGCAGAGCCATTACCAATCATAGCATCTACAAAGACATCGCTAACAAGATAATCCCTTCTGAAGCTTGGTGCCAGGAATCTATCNTCCCATGGATTNTCATTATTCTCGTCTGCCANATAAGGGTAGAAGAAATTTTCAGAATTACTCATGATTTCATTCCCTAANGCTTCATTGAACNTTTCCTGTCCTAATGCAGGATTAGCATTTGATAATCTCAATGCCATAATCATTTTTAAAGTTTGTCCGAAGGACTCCCATCTGGATACATCACCTCCAAAAATATAGTCACCCTGAACTGATGAACCACCTGTCTCGATCATTGCTAATGCTGAATCAAGTTCAGAGAATAAACCATTATAGATTTCTTCCTGTGAGTCATAAGCAGGAAATTGATTATCCAGGCCTTGAAGTGCTTCTGAATATGGAAGTCTGCCCCATCTCGTAGTCATGCCTTCCATTAAATATACCCTTAGAATGGTACCGGCCGCGATCTGGTTNGGATTATCGCTGATCTCAATCATACGATCCAAATCTGTTAATATACCGTACCAGTATGAAGTGTCCCAGTTTAAAGTCTGGTATCTCGATTCTTCATCATACTGTCCATTGGATAGATACTGAACATAAAGATTAGGAGTNGTTGCACTAACATATGCAGATACAGCACCTTCGGCACTNGCAAGCAGGCTTCCTGAAGATGGTTGAGTGGGTTCGTTCGGGTTCTCATTGATCCCATGAAAGTCAACCTTTTCACAGCTACCGAAGCATACTACTAAGGAAGCAAAAAGGACTGATTTTTTTATAAAGTTCATTTTCATTTTTATAGCTTTTAATTAGAAAGAAATATTCACGTTTAAACCGATAGTTCTTGTATTTGGTGATTGACCACCTTCAGTCCAACCGTATCCTGTAATCTGGCTGTCCTCTAATTCAGAAATATCAATATCGTCAATAGAGCTGTAGATTAACCAAAGATTACTTGCAAAGACACCAATATTCANCTTCTTGATTGGCGTATTGTCGATCAAGCTACCTTCAACTTCATAGTCTATTCTAGCTTGTCTTAGTTTAACGTATGAAGCGTCATACAGCCATTCTTCATGTAGCGCAAACAATCTTCCGTAATAAGTTTGTGCTTCCACATAGTAAGAGGCAGGTTCGCCAGTTGTTTCATCTACTCCTTCTATAAGGATACCACCGGTTGAAGCATCTGCATCAGAAGCTGCAACTGCTGCACCTCCACCAGTAACTGCATCACGTAGCGGGTTGCCGGCTGCATTGTTACCTATAGTGCTTTCTCCTAAACCTGAGTAAGCATTGAACATTTTGGTAACGGAAAAGATCTTACCACCTTTCTGGAAGTCAAAATCCAATCCTAAAGATAAATTTTTGTATTGCATAAATGATGTAGCTCCACCAGTCCAGTCTGGTAATACATTACCCAGGTATTGATTAGAGTCGTAACGAGGGTTACCGGTATCTGATAATAGAATGTTACCTGCATCATCTCTACGGTAAGCTCTACCATATATTGCACCCCACTCTTCACCAACTCTNTCCTGTAGTTGTATTCCTCTCCAGGTTGTTGATAATACATTTACGTCTGTTCCTGGTGCGATNGCATCCACTGTTCTTTCTAAAGTCGCAAAGTTCGCGTTGATGTCCCAAACAAAGTTGTCATTTCTAACTGGTACCACATTGAAAGCTAATTCCCAACCTTTATAAGTCTGTTCCCCTGAGTTTGTAGAAAAACTTGTGAAACCTGTAGATGGGTCTAAAGATACTCCAGCAGGAAGTTGATCATCTTGCTTGTTGAAATAAGTAACATCAAGTCCAAGGCGGTTATTTGCGAACCTCATTTCAGTACCAAATTCATATTCTCTTCGTACACCTCCAGTTAATAGTGGATTGTTCAGGCCGCTTTTAACAGATAGTTTCCCGAAAGATCCATATGGTGTTCCAATGTTATATGTTTCAGATATCTGGAAAACGNNNGGAAATCTAGGTGCTTCAGCAATACTGGCTCTTAATTTTCCAAAACTAAGTATATCATTTTGAGGTAGTAATTTGCTAAAGATCAAACTTAGAGAACCTCCGTATGTTTCAACTCTGTTGTCTTCTGAGTTCGCAGTAGACTGCCAGTCTAGTCTGGCAGATCCATCCAGGTATAATAGGTTTCTAAACCCAATCGAGGCTTTAGAGAACACCGACTGTCTTCCTATTTCCTGATAGTAACTTGAAAGGTTAGGTCTATCTCTTGATGTATTTAAACTGTAGAACCCGTCTGCGGTAAGTCCACCGGCTGTTGAGGCTGAGATAGACTTTTCATTTCTATCGTAGATTTCAAAACCTGCGCTTGCGCTAATATCGAAGTCTTCAGTAAGGTCTTTTTGGTAATTCAGAATACCAAATAATTCATCTGTATTATTAGTTTCCTCGTATTCAGAGTAGAAAGGTTGAGAAAGACCACCAAATCCAGCTCTGTTTGAACTTTCATAGGTGTTTAATGTTTTTCTTACTTCAACACTGGCAGTGAAGTCTTCATTGAAGTTATAATTTAACCCTAATCTACCGTATAAAGCATTTTTATTTTGAGGGTTTACATTTTCATTAGTAATGAAATATGGCATATCCCAATACAATGGAGATGTGTTTGTAGGGCTATTAAGGTTCCATGAAACAACCTGTCCATTTCTTCTGTAATCCTTCAAGCGATCAATGTCAAGTTGCCTTTGCCACCATTGGTTAAAGTTTGACGCAATATTTCCGTATCCGTTAGATGGATAATTGGAAGTTCTTCTGTCCTGGTAATTTAAACTCGCAAAACCTTCCAGTTTGTCTGAAATATCCACACTCGCACTTAGCGATCCCTGAACAGTATTTCTTTCAGAATTAGGTATTACCCCAGTTCTGTCAATTTTAGCTAAACTAGCTCTTACTGAAAAACCTTCTCCACCTTTGGTAAAGGTTACATTGGTATTTGAAGTAATACCGGTTTCGAAGAAGTCGCGAACATTATCAGGGTTTGGTGAAAACGGTCTTAATTCCCCAAATTCGGGTGTGTTTGGAATCCAGGAATCCCAGTGTCTAACAAGTTGACCGTCCATCTTTGGTCCCCAACTTTCATCTGCATAATATTCAACCATAGATTGTCCATCAAACGAACTCCATTCAGCTGGATGTATAGATGGATCAAAATTGAAAGTATTAAATTCTTGAGAGTAACCTCCTCCATATTCGTTTTGGTACTCTGGAATTTTATACACATTTTCAATGGCAGAACTATGATTTACAGAGATGCTACTTTGTCCTTCTCCTGCGCTTTTGGTGGTAATGATAATTACACCGTTAATACCTTGAGGACCATATAATGCAGTTGCTGCGGCACCTTTCAACACCGACATATCAGCTATATCATCAGTAATAATATCTGAAGCATCCTGGACTTTAACGTTATCAACAATATACAGCACACCAGTATTACCTCTTAATCGGATATTGGAGTTTCCAAATCCAGAACTAGGAGCTCCAGTAAACTGTACACCAGCAACCTTACCGGCAAGAGCATTGTTGATATTCGTTTCACGAGCTTTGATAAGGGATTCGCCTTCAACTGTTTGCTGTGCATATCCTAAGCTCTGCTTTTCTCGCTTAATACCGAGTGCGGTTACTACCACTTCCTGAAGCTGTGCGGAATCATTTTCCATCGTAATATCTATCGTATCGATATTATCAACGGTGTATTCAGTTTGTTTCAAACCAATGAAAGAGAAGACAAGTACATCGCCTTGATTGGCTTTGATTTCATACTTTCCATCGAAATCGGTTTGGGTACCCGTGCCAGTACCTTTGACCAGAACGTTTACACCGGGTAGGGGAAGACCGTCTGAATCGGTCACCGTTCCGGATATAGAACGTTCCTGTGCAAAACTAAGTTGCACCACGAACGCTAAAAATAGCGTTAAAATAATTCTAAACTTTGTTCTCATTTTTGAATTTGTTTGAGTTAGCCAGCCGCAAAAATTATAATTTAATGTTAATAAACCAAATTTTAACTAATTAAATGCAATAAAAACTTAAAACGGCAAACAATAATGCAGTGAATTGGCAATTTGAAGGTTGTGCAAAGAGTATTTCTGAAGCTAGATTTGGTAGGGAACAAGTTTTCAGCTGTCTTCGAGCTCTATATATCTATTCTGTACGAGTAGTGGTTGCAAAATTAAAGTGGGCATATATTTGATTATTAGCTTTTTATTTCTACCTTTGCAAACCCTAAAAATCGGGGGAATAAAATTTATTAATAATTAGTGTATAGGAAATTATGCCAACAATTTCACAATTAGTACGAAAAGGAAGAGCCAAAATAACCAAGAAGAGTAAATCGGCTGCTTTGGATTCGTGCCCTCAAAGGAGAGGTGTTTGCACACGTGTGTATACCACTACTCCTAAGAAACCAAACTCTGCTATGAGAAAAGTAGCAAGGGTGAGGTTGACAAACGGGAAAGAGGTTAACGCCTACATTCCTGGTGAAGGACACAATCTACAAGAGCACTCGATAGTATTGGTTAGAGGTGGAAGGGTAAAAGATTTACCAGGTGTTAGATATCACATTGTTCGTGGTGCGCTAGATACTGCCGGTGTTGAAGGTAGAACTCAGCGAAGATCTAAGTACGGTGCAAAACGCCCTAAGAAGTAATTAAAAACTTTTAATGTAAAGAAATGAGAAAAAGACAGGCGAAAAAGAGACCGCTTTTACCAGATCCAAAATTTAACGATCAGCTAGTTACACGTTTCGTGAACATGATGATGTGGGATGGTAAGAAGTCGGTGGCCTTTAAAATTTTCTATGATGCTATCGCGATTGTAGAAGAGAAAAAACAAGACGAAGAGAAATCTGGATTGGAAATTTGGAAAGATGCTCTTTCTAACGTGATGCCTCACGTTGAAGTGAGAAGTAGACGTGTAGGTGGTGCAACATTCCAGATACCAATGCAAATTCGTCCAGACCGTAAGGTGTCTACTGCTATGAAGTGGTTAATTAGTTTTGCACGTAAAAGAAATGAGAAGTCAATGGCTGGAAAGCTATCTGCTGAAATTCTTGCTGCTGCAAAAGAAGAAGGAGCTGCTGTTAAGAAAAGAGTAGATACTCATAAAATGGCTGAGGCTAACAAAGCATTCTCTCACTTTAGATTCTAAAACAACATGGCACAAAGAGATTTAAAATTTACTAGAAATATTGGAATTGCGGCTCATATTGATGCAGGTAAAACTACAACAACTGAGCGTATCCTTTATTATACAGGTATAAGTCATAAAATCGGTGAGGTTCATGATGGTGCTGCCACTATGGACTGGATGGAGCAAGAGCAGGAGCGTGGTATTACTATTACCTCTGCAGCTACACACTGTAAGTGGATGTACCGCGATCAGGAATTTACTGTGAATATTATTGATACTCCAGGTCACGTTGACTTTACTGTAGAGGTAGAGCGTTCATTGCGTGTTCTTGATGGGGTTGTTGCATTGTTTTCTGCAGTAGACGGGGTTGAGCCTCAGTCTGAAACTGTTTGGAGACAGGCAGATAAATATAGAGTTCCACGTCTAGGTTTCGTTAATAAAATGGACCGTCAGGGNGCAGATTTTTTCAACGTATGTCGTCAGGTAAGAGAAATGCTTGGTGGTAACCCGGTNCCGCTTCAGGTGCCTATCGGTGATGAAATCGACTTTAGAGGTGTGGTTGATCTTATTTCGAAGAAAGCAATTATTTGGAATGATGAGGATCATGGGATGACTTATGATACTATTGATATTCCTGAGGAGCTTGTAGATGATGTTAATAAGTACCGTGCAGAATTAGTGGAAGCGGTTGCAGAATATGATGAAGCATTGATGGAGAAATTCTTCGAGGACGAAAGTTCTATTACTGAAGATGAGATCATCGCTGCATTAAGAGCTGCAACTATAGATATGAGCATCATCCCAATGATGTGTGGTTCTGCATTTAAAAATAAAGGTGTTCAGGCGATGCTTGACGCTGTGATGCGTTACCTTCCTTCTCCAGTGGATGTAGAAGCAATTGAAGGTACTAACCCAGATACAGGTAAGGAAGAAAGTCGTAAGCCAAATGTGGATTCTCCATTTTCTGCGCTTGCATTTAAAATTGCTACCGATCCTTTCGTAGGTCGTTTAGCCTTTTTCCGTGCTTATTCCGGTACTCTTGAGGCTGGTTCTTACGTGTTGAACGTACGTTCAGGTAAAAAAGAGCGTATTTCAAGAATTTACCAGATGCACTCAAACAAGCAGGAGCCAATCGACAGTATTGAAGCTGGAGATATTGGGGCTGCTGTTGGATTTAAGGACATCAAAACTGGTGATACTCTTACAGATTTAAACCATCCAATTGTTCTTGAATCAATGTCTTTCCCTGCACCGGTAATTGGTATTGCAGTGGAGCCAAAGACTAAGGCTGATGTTGAAAAGATGGGGATGGCTCTTGGAAAACTTGCTGAAGAAGATCCAACTTTTACGGTGAAGACTGATGATAATTCTGGACAAACGATTATCTCTGGTATGGGTGAACTTCACCTTGAGATCATTATTGACCGAATGAAGCGTGAGTTTAAAGTAGAAGTAAACGTTGGTGAGCCTCAGGTGGAGTACAAGGAAGCTGTACGTAGAGATGCTGATCAAAGAGAAGTTTACAAGAAGCAGTCTGGTGGTCGTGGTAAATTTGCGGATATCGTATTTACAATGGGACCAGTAGATGAAGACTTTGAAGGTGATGGTCTTCAGTTCGTAGATTCTATTAAAGGTGGGCGTATTCCNAAAGAATTCGTGCCATCCGTAGAAAAAGGTTTTAAAGAGGCTATGAAAAATGGTCCTTTAGCTGGATTTACTATGGATACTTTAAAAGTTGAACTTAAGGATGGATCTTTCCACCCTGTTGATTCAGATCAACTTTCTTTCGAACTGGCTGCAAAGATGGGATACAAATCTGCTGCAAAATCTGCAGGAGCTGTGATTCTTGAGCCAATCATGAAAGTAGAAGTTGTTACTCCGGAAGAGAATATGGGTGATATCGTTGGTGACCTTAACAGAAGAAGGGGTCAGGTAAACAACATGTCAGACAGATCTGGAGCGAAAGTAATCAAAGCTGAAGTGCCTCTTTCTGAAATGTTTGGATATGTAACTACATTAAGAACACTTTCATCAGGTAGAGCAACTTCAACTATGGAATTCTCTCACTATGCTGAAACTCCTTCTAATATTTCTGAAGAAGTGATCAAAGCAGCTAAAGGAGCAGCAAACGAATAATCTTAAGGAAATGAGTCAAAAAATCAGAATAAAACTAAAATCTTACGATCATAACCTGGTAGATAAGTCTGCTGAAAAGATCGTTAAAACCGTAAAGACTACGGGAGCTGTTGTTACCGGACCAATTCCGTTACCAACAAACAAAAAAATCTTTACTGTTCTTCGTTCACCTCACGTGAACAAGAAATCCAGAGAGCAGTTTCAACTAAGCTCTTATAAGAGATTGCTTGATATCTATAGCTCTTCTTCAAAAACNATAGATGCGTTGATGAAGCTNGAATTGCCAAGTGGTGTAGAAGTAGAGATCAAAGTGTGATAAAACAGTTCCGCGTACTTCGGTACGCGGTTAACATGTCCGGCGCGTTTCGCAAAGGAAAAACGGGGAAAAATACAATTCAGGGCTGAATGTGTTTTTCAGCCCTAAGTTTTTTAAATAAGTAAACAATTAATAATTAATTAAATATGTCTGGGTTAATAGGAAAAAAGATCGGCATGACCAGCATTTTCGACGAGAATGGGAAAAACATCCCATGTACCGTGATTCAAGCTGGACCATGCGTGGTTACCCAAGTCAGAACCAAAGAGGTTGACGGGTATGAAGCACTTCAACTTGGTTTCGATGACAAAAAGACTGTAAATAAAGCTGCTGAAGGGCACGCTAAAAAAGCAGGAACCGTTGCAAAACGTAAAGTCGTTGAATTCCAGGGTTATAATGAAGATTACAAATTAGGTGACTCTGTTACCGTGGAGCATTTCAAAGAGGGTGAATTTGTGGATATCGCAGGTACGTCTAAAGGTAAAGGTTTCCAGGGTGTTGTAAAGAGACATGGATTTGGAGGAGTTGGACAGGCCACTCACGGTCAGCACAACAGATTAAGAGCTCCTGGTTCTATTGGTGCAGCGTCTTATCCTGCGAGAGTTTTCAAAGGAATGAAGATGGCCGGTAGAATGGGTGGCGAGAGAGTTAAAGTTGAAAACCTGAGAGTTTTAAAGGTAGTTGCAGACAAGAATCTTTTAGTAGTAAAAGGATGTGTGCCAGGATCTAAGAACTCATACGTAATCATTAGTAAGTAATGGAAATAGCAGTTTTAGATATTAAAGGAAAAGAAACAGGCAGAAAAGCACAGCTTTCTGATTCTGTTTTCGCTATAGAGCCTAATGAGCACGCTGTTTATTTAGATGTTAAGCAGTATCTGGCTAACCAACGTCAGGGTACTCATAAAGCGAAAGAAAGAGCCGAGATCGCAGGATCTACGCGTAAGATCAAGAAACAAAAGGGTACTGGTACAGCGAGAGCTGGTAGTATCAAGTCTCCTATTTTCAAAGGTGGTGGACGTGTTTTTGGTCCAAGACCAAGAAACTATGGTTTCAAATTAAACAAGAACCTTAAACGTCTTGCAAGAAAGTCTGCCCTATCAATTAAGGCAAATGACAAGGCGATCATGGTAATTGAAGATTTTTCATTCGATACTCCAAAAACTAAGAACTTTATCGAAGTTCTTCAGGCTCTGGGGATTGACAGTAAAAAATCGCTAATTGTGTTGGGTGACTCAAATAAAAATGTATATTTGTCGTCGCGCAATTTGAAATCCTCGGAAGTTATAAATAGCTCAGAATTAAGTACTTACAAAATACTTAATGCTAAGAGTATCGTCTTCGTAGAAGGATCTTTAGAAGGAATTGAGTCGAAATTAAGTTAATAAACCGTTATGAGCATCTTGATTAAACCTGTTATTACAGAAAAAGCTACTACAGATAGTGAGATGAACAATCGCTTCACTTTTGTAGTAAGTAACAAGGCAAATAAGATTCAGATCAAAGACGCAGTTGAATCTGCTTATGGCGTGTCTGTTACTAAAGTTCGAACTATGAATGTCCGCCCGGATCGTAAGACTAAATATACTAAGTCTGGTATGATCACTGGTAAAACTAATGCTTTTAAAAAAGCAGTAGTACAGGTGGCGGAAGGTGAAACAATTGATTTATACAGTAATCTTTAAGATTAAACAATGTCAGTTAGAAAATTAAAACCAATTACACCTGGTCAGCGTTTTAGAGTAGTGAATGGGTATGACGCCATTACTACTGATAAGCCGGAGAAAAGCCTATTGGCGCCGATAAAAAAATCAGGTGGTAGAAACAGTCAGGGAAAAATGACCATGCGCTATAAAGGTGGTGGTCATAAAAGAAGGTATCGTGTAATCGACTTTAAGCGTGATAAGCAGGGAATTCCTGCTACAGTGGCTTCCATCGAATACGATCCAAACAGAACGGCCTTTATCGCATTATTGAATTATCAGGATGGAGAGAAAAGGTATATTATTGCTCAGAATGGGCTTCAGGTTGGGCAGAATATAGTTTCTTCCAACGAAGCTGCTTCTCCTGAGATCGGGAATGCAATGCCTCTGGCAAACATTCCACTTGGTACGGTTATTTCCTGTATTGAGTTGAGACCAGGACAGGGAGCTGTGATGGCGCGTAGTGCCGGTGCTTTCGCTCAGTTATTAGCGAGAGAAGGTAAATACGCAACTATCAAGTTGCCTTCNGGGGAGATCAGACGTGTTCTTTCACTTTGTATTGCTACAATCGGAGCTGTATCTAACAGTGATCATCAGTTAATGATTGGTGGTAAAGCTGGTAGAAGCAGATGGTTGGGTATACGTCCAAGAACAAGACCGGTAGCGATGAACCCTGTCGATCACCCAATGGGTGGTGGTGAAGGTAGAGCTTCAGGTGGTCACCCACGTTCTAGAAAAGGTCTTCCTGCTAAAGGATTCAAGACCCGCTCAAGAACAAAAGCGAGTAATAAATATATTGTAGAACGTAGAAAGACTAGAAAGAAATAAGATATGGCACGTTCATTAAAAAAAGGACCTTTCGTTCATTACAAACTGGAACAAAAAGTGGCTCAGAATGTTGACTCTGGAAAGAAAGCCGTGATCAAAACNTGGTCTAGAGCTTCTATGATTACTCCAGATTTTGTAGGACAAACTATAGCAGTACACAACGGGAAGCAATTCGTTCCTGTTTATGTAACTGAAAATATGGTGGGTCATAAACTAGGAGAATTTTCACCAACACGGTCTTTCAGAGGACATGCAGGTGCGAAAAATAAAGGTAGAAAATAATTGAAGCTATGGGAGTTCGTAAAAGAGAAAGAGCAGAGCAAATAAAAGAAGCCAAGAAACAGGTAGCTTTTGCAAAGTTAAATAACTGCCCTACTTCGCCTAGAAAAATGCGTCTTATGGCGGATTTGGTTAGAGGAGAGAAAGTAGAAAAAGCGCTTCATATTTTAAAGTTCAGCAAAAAAGAGGCATCTAATCGTTTAGAGAAACTTTTAGTTTCAGCTATTGCCAACTGGCAAGCTAAGAACGAGGACGCTAACCTTGAAGAAGCTGAGCTATTTGTGAAAGAGATTCGTGTAGACGGAGGAAGTATGTTGAAAAGACTTCGTCCTGCTCCACAGGGTCGTGCACACCGAATTAGAAAGAGATCCAATCATGTTACATTAGTGCTTGGAGCAAACAATAATACACAAAGCTAAGAGATAGTATGGGACAGAAAACAAATCCAATCGGGAATCGCCTTGGTATCATTAGAGGTTGGGAATCCAACTGGTACGGAGGTAATGACTACGGCGACAAACTTGCCGAAGACGATAAGATTAGAAAATACATCCATGCTCGTCTTTCTAAAGCGAGTGTATCGCGTGTAATCATCGAGCGCACGCTTAAGCTTGTAACCGTTACTATCACTACTGCCAGACCTGGTATTATTATCGGAAAAGGTGGACAAGAGGTAGACAAGCTTAAGGAAGAGCTTAAAAAGATTACCGACAAGGAGGTTCAAATTAACATCTTTGAAATCAAAAGGCCAGAACTTGATGCACATTTAGTTGCTTCAAGTGTTGCGAGACAAATTGAGAACAGAATCTCTTACCGTCGTGCAATCAAAATGGCCATTGCGGCTGCAATGAGAATGAATGCTGAAGGAATCAAGATTGAGATTTCCGGACGTTTAAATGGTGCTGAGATGGCACGTTCAGAATCATACAAAGATGGAAGAATACCTTTGTCTACTTTTAGGGCTGATATTGATTATGCTTTGATCGAAGCTCATACTACATATGGTAGATTGGGAATCAAAGTATGGATCATGAAAGGTGAGGTATACGGAAAAAGAGAGCTTTCGCCTCTAGTTGGTCTTGCAAAGAACCAAGGTAAAAAATCCGGTGCCGGACGAGGTGGAAACAAATCACGTCGTAGAAAGTAATTTTTTAAAGGAAAGAAAAAATGTTACAACCTAAAAGAACAAAATACCGTAAGCAACAAAAAGGCCGTATGAAAGGGCTTGCTCAAAGAGGGCACAGACTTTCTAACGGAACCTTCGGAATCAAATCAATGGATTCCAGCTTTGTTACTGCACGTCAAATAGAAGCAGCGCGTATCGCCGCTACCCGNTATATGAAAAGAGAAGGTTCAATCTGGATCAAAATTTTTCCAGATAAGCCTATTACAAAGAAACCTCTTGAAGTACGTATGGGTAAAGGTAAAGGTGCCGTGGAATATTGGGCAGCAGTGGTAAAACCAGGAAGAATAATGTTTGAAATTGGTGGAGTACCAATGGCAACTGCTAAAGAGGCTTTACGTCTTGCAGCACAAAAACTTCCGGTAAGAACAAAATTTGTTGTAGCTAGAGATTATCAAGAATAATATTGGAATTATGAAACAATCAGAAGTAAAAGAATTGTCTGTTGCAGAATTGCAAGAAGAGCTTGGTAAGTCTCGAAAAGCTTATTCAGATTTAAAAATGGCTCATGCTGTTTCGCCTTTGGAGAATCCGATACAGTTGAGAACTGAAAGGAGAAAAGTGGCGAGATTAGCTACAGAGTTAACTAAAAGAGAACAACAATAATTGTTATTCTGCTGAAAGATGGAAAAAAGAAACTTAAGAAAAGAGCGTGTAGGGGTTGTTACAAGTAACAAAATGCAGAAATCCATAGTGGTTGCTGAAGTGAAAAAAGTAAAACACCCTATGTATGGAAAATTCGTTTTGAAAACGAAAAAGTACGTAGCACACGACGAAAATAACGACTGCAACGAAGGTGATACTGTAAAGATCATGGAAACACGACCTTTAAGTAAATCCAAGACTTGGAGATTAGTAGAAATAATTGAAAGAGCGAAGTAAATCATGGTACAACAAGAGTCCAGACTAAAAGTAGCAGATAACACCGGAGCTAAAGAAGTTTTAGCAATCCGTGTGTTAGGAGGTACAAAGAAAAGATACGCATCTGTTGGAGACAAGATAGTTGTCAGTGTAAAAGAAGCTACACCTAACGGAAATATCAAGAAGGGTGCAGTTTCAACAGCAGTTGTTGTTCGTACCAAGAAAGAAGTACGCAGACCAGACGGATCTTATATCCGTTTCGATGATAATGCATGTGTACTTTTAGGTCCTCAGGGTGAAATGCGCGGTACTCGTGTATTTGGTCCTGTAGCACGTGAACTTCGTGATAAGCAATTCATGAAAATTGTATCATTGGCACCTGAAGTGCTTTAATACATTAAGAAAATGACAAAGCTTAAAATAAAATCAGGAGATACCGTACGTGTAATCGCTGGTGACCATAAGGGTCAGGAAGGGAAAGTGCAGAAGGTACTTATCGAGAAGAATAAAGCTATTGTGGAAGGGGTTAATATGATCTCTAAACATGAGAAGCCTAGTGCTTCTAATCCACAAGGTGGAATTAAGGAGAAAGAAGCTCCAATCCATATTTCTAATCTATCACTTATCGACAAGAANGGTGATACAACGAGAGTTGGTTANAGAGAAGAAGATGGTAAGAAAGTGAGATTCTCTAAAAAATCTAATGAAGTAATATAGTTATGGCATACGTACCAAGACTTAGACAGGAATATAACGAGAGAGTTAAGAATGCTCTTAANGATGAATTCAGTTACTCCAATATTATGGAGGTGCCAAAACTGGAGAAGATAGTNATTAGCCGTGGAGTTGGTGGAGCAGTGGCAGATAAAAAACTTATCGACCATGCAATCGACGAACTTTCTGCAATTAGTGGACAAAAGGCGGTTGCTACGATCTCTAAGAAGGATGTTGCATCATTCAAATTACGTAAAGGAATGCCNATTGGTGCTAAAGTTACTCTACGTGGATATAGAATGTATGAATTCCTTGATAGATTGATTACTAGTGCATTGCCACGTGTTCGTGATTTCAACGGNATTAAATCTAATGGGTTTGATGGTAGAGGGAATTACAACCTNGGAATNACTGAACAAATCATCTTTCCTGAGATCGATATCGATGCTGTGAATAGAATCGCTGGAATGGATATCACTTTTGTTACTTCTGCGGAAACCGATAAGGAAGCAAAAGCATTGTTAACCGAACTAGGATTACCTTTTAAAAAGAACTAATTATGGCTAAAGAATCAATGAAAGCCCGTGAGGTGAAAAGACAGAAATTGGTAAAGAAGTATGCTGAGAAACGCGCTGCTCTTAAAGAAGCAGGTGATTACGAAGGTTTACAGAAACTACCAAAGAACTCTTCTCCTGTTCGTTTGCATAACAGATGTAAATTAACTGGAAGACCTAAAGGGTATATGAGACAATTTGGTCTTTCTCGAGTAATGTTCAGAGAGATGGCCAACCAAGGTCTTATACCAGGTGTTAAAAAGGCAAGCTGGTAATATTATAAACTGGATGAAGGTTCAATTAGGAAAACCACATCCGCAAATAAATTTAAATGAATACAGATCCTATTGCAGATTACTTAACAAGAATCAGGAATGCAAATGCTGCAAACCACAGAGTTGTGGAAATTCCTGCTTCCAATGTTAAAAAAGAGATCACTAAGATATTATTCGATCAGGGATATATTCTAAGTTACAAATTCGAAGATACTACCGCTCAGGGAGTTATCAAGATCGCTCTTAAGTATGATAAAATTACTAAAGAGCCAGTAATTAAGAAGATTCAACGAATAAGTAAACCTGGTTTACGTAAGTATGCCGGATCAACAGAGATTCCTAGAATCCTGAATGGTCTTGGTATCGCGATTGTTTCAACTTCTCACGGAGTAATGACTGGAAAACAGGCTAAAGCCGACAAGGTTGGTGGTGAAGTACTGTGCTACGTTTACTAATACTTAAAAGACTAAAGAAATGTCAAGAATAGGTAAAAATCCAATTACAATTCCAGAAGGTGTTACAGTAGAGCACAAAGATGGTCTTGTAACGGTAAAAGGAAAATTAGGAGAGCTTAAGCAGCAGGTACAGGATATCGATATAAAAATCGAAGATAATGTAATTACTTTTGAGCGTACTTCTGATAAAAGTGATCAGAAAGCGAAACACGGTCTTTACCGTGCTTTGGTAAATAACATGATTGAAGGTGTATCTAATGGATTCACTAAATCACTTGAACTTGTAGGTGTTGGTTATAGAGCTAGCAACCAGGGTAACAAGCTTGATTTGGCTGTTGGTTATTCTCACAATATTGTACTAGATTTAGCTCCCGAAGTAAAAGTGGAGACAATCTCAGAAAAAGGTAAGAATCCTATCGTTAAGCTTACTTCACATGACAAGCAACTTGTTGGACAGGTAGCTGCGAAGATCCGATCGATGAGAAAACCTGAACCTTACAAAGGAAAAGGTATCAAATTTGTTGGTGAACAATTGAGAAGAAAAGCAGGTAAATCAGCATAATAAAGATAGTTATGGCAGTGTCAAAACAAGATAGAAGAAATAAAATTAGAAAACGAATCCGTAAGGATATCGTTGGAACAACAAGCCGTCCTAGATTATCTGTATTCAGAAGCAATAAAGAAATTTATGCTCAGATTATCGATGACGTTGAAGGTAAAACTTTAGCTTCAGCATCTTCAAGAGATAAGGATATCGTGTCTGCTTCTGCAGATAGAAAAGAGCAGGCTCAAATGGTTGGTAAAGCCATTGCTGAGAAAGCGAAAAGTGCTGGTATCGATACGATCTCCTTCGATAGAGGTGGATATCTATATCACGGTAGAGTTAAATCATTAGCAGAAGGTGCTCGCGAAGGAGGACTTAAATTCTAGAAAATATGTATCAAGATTATAAAAACGTAGAACATGTAAAACCAGGAGGTCTTGAATTAAAGGACCGTTTGGTTGGAGTACAACGTGTTACTAAGGTTACAAAAGGTGGTAGAGCCTTTGGATTCTCTGCTATTGTTGTAGTAGGAGATGAAAATGGTGTAGTTGGTCAGGGACTTGGTAAATCCAAGGAAGTGGCAGATGCTATCTCTAAGGCTGTAGAAGACGCTAAGAAAAATCTGGTACGCATCCCTTTACATAAAGGAACATTACCTCACGAACAAAAAGGTAAGTATGGTGGAGCAAGAGTTATGCTTCTTCCTGCTGCAGCTGGTACTGGTATCATTGCCGGTGGAGCGATTCGTGCGGTACTTGAGTCTGTAGGTGTGCATGATGTACTTTCTAAGAATCAGGGATCTTCGAACCCACACAACGTAGTTAAAGCTACCTTCGATGCTTTACTTCAATTAAGAAGTGCTGAAACTGTTGCAAAACAGAGAGGTGTTTCCTTAGAAAAAGTATTTAAAGGTTAAAATCAAGGAATAAGATGGGAAAGATAAAAGTCACTAAAAGGAAAAGTGCTATTAATCGCACGAAAAATCAAAAGCTTGTTCTTGAGTCTCTAGGACTTAAGAAAATTGGGCAGACGGTTGAACATGACGATACGCCAAACATCCTTGGTATGGTAAATAAAGTTAAACACTTAGTTTCTGTCGAAGAAACAAAATAATAATCTCTCATGGATTTAAGTAACTTAAAACCTGCAGAAGGTTCAGTTAGAAAGAATAGCAAGCGTATTGGTCGTGGTGAAGGATCTGGTAAAGGTGGAACCTCTACCAGAGGTCACAAAGGAGCCAAGTCTCGTTCTGGTTATTCGAAAAAGATCGGATTTGAAGGAGGGCAGATGCCACTTCAAAGACGTGTACCTAAGTTTGGATTCACAAACAGAAATCGTAAGGTTTACCAGGGAATTAACCTGGATACTCTTCAATCTCTTGTTGATGAAGGAAGAATTAAGGATACAGTTGATATGGACGTGCTTGCAGAAAACGGCCTTGCCGGAAGAAACGAGCTTGTTAAGATATTAGGTAGAGGTGAATTAAAGGCAAAGTTGAAAATATCTGTTCATAAATTTACGGCCTCAGCGAAAGAAGCTATCGAAGCTGCCGGAGGTGAAGTTGTTACTTTATAATAGATAATCAAATGAAATTCATCAATACGATTCAAAATATTTGGAAAATCGAGGAGCTAAAAAATAGAATTTTAGTAACCCTCGGTTTGCTTTTGGTATATCGTTTCGGGGCGCAGGTAGTGCTTCCCGGAATTGATGCCGCTCAACTTTCAAGTCTGGCTAACCAGACAGATAGTGGACTATTAGGTCTACTTAACGCATTTACAGGTGGAGCGTTCTCGAATGCTTCAGTATTTGCTTTAGGTATTATGCCTTATATATCTGCCTCTATTGTAGTGCAATTAATGGGGATCGCTATTCCTTACTTGCAAAAGCTTCAGAAAGAAGGTGAAAGTGGACGTAAAAAGATCAATCAAATCACCCGATGGTTAACCATCGCTATCACATTAGTTCAGGGACCTGGTTATATTTATAACCTGTTTGCTACCCTGCCTGGAGAAGCATTCTTGCTTGGCGATAACTTAACTTTTGTTATCTCCTCAGTAATAATACTTACCACAGGGACAATTTTTGCGATGTGGTTAGGTGAGAAGATCACAGATAAAGGGATTGGTAATGGTATTTCATTGTTAATTATGGTGGGTATTATTGCTACTCTGCCACAGGCATTCATTCAGGAATTCGCTTCCAGAGTATTTGAATCCAATGGTGGTATGGTAATGATCCTTATTGAACTGGTGATCTGGTTTGCTATCATCATGGCGTCTGTAATGTTGGTAATGGCAGTACGTCAAATACCTGTACAGTATGCAAGAAGATCTGCTTCTGGCGGATATGAAAAGAATGTGTTTGGTTCAAGACAGTATATTCCCTTGAAATTAAATGCTTCTGGAGTAATGCCAATNATTTTCGCTCAGGCGATTATGTTCATTCCTGTAGCTCTTGCTGGTCTGTCAGACTCAGATACTGCTCAGGGTGTGACGGCAGCATTTCAAAACATCTTTGGTTTCTGGTATAACCTTGTATTCGCTTTATTGATTATTGTATTTACATATTTCTATACAGCGATCACGGTACCAACGAATAAGATGGCAGATGATCTTAAACGAAGTGGTGGTTTTATTCCAGGGATCCGTCCAGGAACTGAAACTGCTGAATACTTAGATAGGATCATGTCTCAAATTACGCTTCCTGGATCTATATTCCTGGCTCTTATTGCGGTGTTCCCTGCAATAGTTTTCTCTTTGTTGGGTGTACAGCAAAGTTGGGCGTTGTTCTTCGGAGGTACTTCACTTCTGATTATGGTTGGAGTTGCGATAGATACTATGCAGCAGGTAAATTCTTATCTACTGAATAGACACTATGACGGATTAATGAAAACAGGTAAAAACAGAAAAGCAGTAGCTTAATTATGGCAAAGCAGGCAGCGATTGAACAAGACGGAACCATTATTGAAGCATTGTCTAATGCAATGTTTCGTGTGGAATTAGAGAATGGTCACGTAGTGACTGCACATATCTCTGGAAAGATGCGTATGCATTACATTAAATTACTTCCTGGAGATAAGGTGAAACTGGAAATGAGTCCTTATGATTTAACTAAGGCTCGAATAACTTACAGATACTAAAAAGTAATTTTCAGCCTTTTATAAATTTTTTATACTTTTGCACTCTGAAAAATTTATGACGGCTAAAATTTCACTAAAAGGATAATTCCTTGTAAGTGAATTAAAAAGAGATAAGATGAAAGTTAGAGCATCAATAAAAAAGAGAAGTGCCGACTGCAAGATTGTTCGCAGAAAAGGGCGCCTTTACGTTATTAACAAAAAGAATCCTAGATTTAAACAAAGACAAGGCTAATTATGGCAAGAATTGCAGGGGTAGATATACCTAAACAAAAGCGAGGAGTTATAGCGTTGACCTATATCTTCGGAATTGGCAGAAGCAGGGCTCAAGAGATACTTGCTCAAGCTAAAGTAGACGAGAGTAAGAAAGTTTCTGAATGGGACGATGATGAAATCGGTAAAATTCGTGAAGCCGTTGGTCAGTTTACAATCGAAGGTGAGTTGCGTACTGAAGTTCAGATGAGCATCAAACGTCTTATGGACATTGGATGTTACAGAGGAATTCGTCACAGAGCTGGTTTACCTTTAAGAGGGCAGCGTACTAAGAATAACTCGAGAACCAGAAAAGGTAGAAGAAAAACAGTTGCTAACAAGAAAAAAGCAACTAAATAGTAATTAGTATGGCAAAGAAGACAAATCAAAAGGCCGGTAAGACTCAGAAGAAACGTAAAGTAATCGTTGAATCCAACGGTGAAGCTCACGTTACTGCTTCTTTTAACAACATCATTATTTCCCTTACCAATAAAAAGGGTGATGTTGTATCGTGGTCATCTGCTGGTAAGATGGGCTTTAGAGGATCCAAAAAAAATACACCTTATGCTGCGCAGTTAGCTGCTGAAGATGCTTCGAAAGTAGCACATGAAGCTGGGATGCGTAAAGTTAAGGTTTATGTGAAAGGTCCTGGAAATGGTAGAGAGTCTGCTATTAGAGCAGTGCACAATAGTGGTATCGAGGTTACTGAAATTATCGACATCACTCCGCTTCCACATAATGGATGTCGTCCTCCTAAGAGACGTAGAGTTTAAAAAAAATTAATCATAGAGAAGGATTAAGATTATCGAAGGACTTATGCCTTAATTCATAATCCCTTTTCAAAACAACTTAAGTAATGGCAAGATATACTGGTCCAAAAACTAAAATAGCCCGTAAGTTCGGTGAAGCTATTTTTGGTGACGACAAATCTTTCGAAAAAAGAAATTATCCTCCAGGACAGCACGGTAATAACCGTCGTAGAGGAAAGAAATCGGAATATGCAATCCAGTTGATGGAAAAGCAAAAAGCTAAGTATACTTATGGTATCCTTGAGCGTCAATTCCGTAATATGTTTGAAAAAGCAACCAGAGCACAGGGTATTACCGGTGAGGTTCTTCTTCAACTTTGTGAGTCTCGTTTAGATAATGTAGTGTACCGTATGGGTGTAGCGCCTTCAAGAAGAGCTGCTCGTCAATTAGTAGGTCACCGTCATATCACTGTAAACGGAGAACTTGTAAATATTCCTTCTTACCACCTAAAGGCTGGTGATGTTGTTGGGGTAAGAGAAAAATCTAAATCACTTGGTGTGATTCAGGAGTCATTATCTAATAGCAGTAATGTTTACGAATGGCTTTCATGGAATTCTGAAAAGAAAGAAGGTACTTTCGTTTCTGTTCCAGGAAGAGTTCAAATTCCTGAAAACATCAACGAGCAATTTATAGTCGAATTATATTCGAAATAATAATCCATCATACAGAAGTCGAAATATGGCAATACTAAATTTTCAGAAGCCCGATAAAGTTATAATGATTGATTCTACAGATTTCGAAGGGAAATTTGAATTTCGCCCTTTGGAGCCTGGATATGGATTGACTGTTGGTAACGCTTTAAGACGAGTGCTTTTATCTTCTTTGGAAGGATTCGCGATCACTTCAGTAAGAATTGAAGGTGTAGATCACGAATTCTCTACCATCGCAGGTGTAGTGGAAGATGTAACTGAGATCATTTTGAACCTAAAACAAGTTAGATTCAAAAGACAGATCGATGAGATCGATAACGAATCAGTAACAATTTCAGTTTCCGGAGAAGAGCAATTAACTGCCGGTCACTTCCAGAAATTTATTTCAGGTTTCCAAATCCTAAATCCAGATCAGGTGATCTGTCATATGGATAAGAAAGTAAATCTGAACATGGAAGTTACCATTGAAAAAGGTAGAGGTTACGTTCCGGCAGAAGAAAACAAGAAGGCCAATGCACCACTAGGTACTATATTCGTAGATTCTATTTACACTCCTATAAAGAATGTGAAATATAGTATCGAGAATTACCGTGTGGAGCAGAAGACTGACTATGAGAAGCTGGTATTCGAAATCATTAGTGACGGTTCTATCCATCCTAAAGATGCTTTAACTGAAGCTGCGAAAACTCTAATTCACCACTTTATGTTGTTCTCTGATGAGAGAATCACTTTAGAGGCTGATGANATCGCNCAGACTGAAACTTATGANGAAGAAAGTCTTCACATGAGACAATTGCTTAAAACTAAACTGGTCGATCTTGACCTGTCTGTTAGAGCNTTGAACTGTCTNAAAGCTGCTGAAGTTGATACTTTAGGAGATCTTGTTTCTTACAATAAGAATGACCTTATGAAGTTCAGAAATTTCGGAAAGAAATCTCTAACTGAATTGGAAGAGCTTGTAAGTAATAAAGGTTTAAACTTTGGAATGGACCTTTCAAAATATAAACTCGATAAAGACTAATATAAAGGCGGGAATCTCTCGCCTTTCTTTTATAATTCAAATCTGTCATATTTTGCTCCCCATAAAGGGTAGAAGCAAGATGGCAAAAGATAAAAAGTCATGAGACACGGAAAAAAAACAAATCATTTAGGTAGAAAAACAGCTCATCGTAAAGCTATGCTTGCGAATATGGCATGTTCCCTAATTGAACACAAGCGCATCAACACTACAGTTGCAAAAGCTAAAGCTTTAAAAGTTTTTGTTGAGCCTCTAGTAACTAAGTCTAAAGATGATACTACTCACAACAGACGTATTGTTTTTAGTAAGTTAAGAAGCAAAGAAGCAGTTAGCGAACTATTTCGCGAGGTTGCTCCTAAAGTAGGTGATCGTCCAGGTGGATACACAAGAGTTATCAAACTTGGTAGTCGTCTTGGAGATGCTGCTGAAATGGCCCTTGTGGAATTGGTTGATTTCAATGAGACTTACAACGTAAGCGGAGATAAACCTAAGAAGAAAAAGTCTACTCGTAGAGCAGGTAAGAAGAAAGCTGAAGAAACTACAGCTAAACCTGAAGAAGCGAAGGCCGAAACTAAAAAAGAAGAGTCTAAAGCTGAAGAGCCTAAGACAGATAATAAAGAAGATAAAAAAGACGAATAGAAATGAATCTTTTCAACTTCTAATTTTTAAAAAGGATAAACTTTCAGAGTTTATCCTTTTTTTATATCCATACGATAATTGTTTAATTTTATTGCCACAACAACATAACTATGAAATATCAGGCTAAAAGAAAAGCGATCATTTTACTGGAAGATGGAACGATCTTCTATGGAAAAGCAGTAGGTAATGCTGAAGGAGAGGCTTCAGGTGAAGTATGCTTCAACACCGGTATGACAGGATATCAGGAGATCTTTACAGATCCTTCTTATTATGGGCAGCTCATGGTGACCACCAATGCTCATATTGGTAATTATGGTACGAGTAAGGATGAGAATGAATCCAACGGAGCTAAAATTGCTGGGTTGATTTGTAAAAACTTCAGCTACGTNCAAACCAGACCTTCAGCTGATCAAACACTACAGGAATTTTTAGATGCCAATAAGATCTTTGCAATATCTGATGTAGATACCCGTGCGCTTGTTACTTATATTCGCGAGAATGGCGCCATGAACGCTATTATATCTACTGATGTAGAAAATATTGAATCTCTTCAGAATAAGCTTAAGGGGGTTCCGGATATGAACGGTCTTGAACTTGCTTCGAAAGTTTCTACAAAAGAAGCCTACTATTATGGGGACGAAAATTCAGATTTAAGAATTGCAGCATTGGATGTTGGGATTAAAACTAACATACTGCGTCACCTTGCTCAACGCGGTGCTTATATCAAAGTTTTTCCTTATGATGCCAGTTATGAAGATATGAAATCATGGGACCCAGACGGTTATTTCCTGTCCAATGGTCCCGGAGATCCTCAGCCACTTGAAAATGCAATTCGGGTAACAAAACAGATCATTGAGAACGATCATCCTTTATTCGGAATTTGCCTTGGTCACCAGATCATTGCACTTGCTAATGGTATTGAGACTTACAAGATGCATCATGGTCACCGCGGAATCAATCACCCGGTAAAGAACCTGGTTACCGGTAAAGGTGAGATCACTTCTCAAAATCATGGTTTCTCTGTAGATAAAGCGCAAACCGAAGCTCACGCAGATGTGGAAGTAACCCATGTTTGCCTAAATGATCAAACGCTTGGTGGATTAGCTATGAAATCAAAGAATGTATTCTCTGTACAATATCACCCGGAAGCTGGTCCAGGGCCACATGACGCTAGTTATCTTTTCGATGAATTTATAGATCGCATCAAGAAAAAGCAATCAGCATAGTAAAAAGCCGGAGTTCAAACTTCGGCTTTTTTATTACTCTTACAGGTAAAATAAATTTGGTATTGTAGATTTAAGTTCTAGTTTTGAACAACAAATCTAATTAATGAAAAATTTCGTCGCCCTATTTGCATTTCTAATATGTGCAACTGCATCTTCCCAAATCCAGTTTGAAAAAGGTTATTTCGTAACTATCTCAGGTGAAAGGGTTAATTGCTTAATTAAGAATTCAGACTGGGTATACAATCCAGAAAGCTTTGATTACAAACTAAGTAAGAACACAGAGGTCAAGACTGCTGAATTAAAAGAAATTCAAGAATTCAAAGTAAATGAGTTTTATTTTATCAATGAATCTGCAAAGATTGAAATGTCTTCCGAGAAAACAAGTGACCTAAGTAGCGATAGAAGCCCAGACTTTACTGTAAAGAATGTATTTCTAAGATTACTGATAGATGGTGAGGTTGATTTCTATGAATATGTATCCAGAAACAAGGTTAATTTCTTTTACAGAAAGGATGGAGAAAAATTAGAACCATTAATTCAAAAGAAATACCGGGTAAACAGTAAGATAAAAGAGAACCTAAGGTATCGTCAACAATTAATATCAGACCTTAAATGTAACGATAGGAATTTTGATGTAACTGACATCGCTTATAGTCGTAGAGATTTGATGGGCTATGTCCAAAATTTAAATAAATGTCTGGGATCAGATTCAGATATCTATTTTAATAGTCAGAAAAATTCAAAATGGGTCTTGTATCCGGTAGTAGGTTTAGGATTGGCAAACCTAGAAGTTGACAAGGGACTCGGNGCAGGGGGGACAAGTTTAAGTGGACTGGAATATAGTGTTGGATTGGAATTGGAGTATATTTTCAATTTTAACAAGTATAAATGGTCTACAGCTATCGAAACGACTTATAGAGGATTTCAGGATGAACAATTGATTGAGAATGCCGGTTACAAATCAGATTTAAGAGTGCGTTACAATTCAGTCTCCACATTTTTAGCTTTGAGGCACTATTTTTATNTGAGTGAAAAATCAAAACTTTTTGTCCATATAGGTCCTATAGTGGACGTCCCTGTCGGTTCGGAAATTTTATACGCAAATACTGGCAGAGCAATGGATCCCGTCCTAAATGAATTAGACACTAATTTTGGTCTTGGATTAGGAATTGGTTACACTGTATCCGATAAACTTAGCATAGGCGTTGATTACACTTCAAAAAATATTGCTGGTGAGAAGTTTGTAGAGGCCAACTACGATCTTGATTGGAAAAGTTCATATTCCAGTTTCAGTTTAAAACTTGAATACGCTATTTTCTAGTTTTGGGAGAGTTTCGATGAAATAGAAATCTGATTTCAATGGTATCTGATAGCATAAAAAAATGAATTACCGATTATGAGGATAGTACTTTTAGCACTTGGATTGCTTATTAGCAATTTAAGCTTTTCACAATCAACAGAAAATCAGTTTTCTTTAAACATTTTAATGCCTTCAGCAGAATATGAGCTTGCCCTGGGTGATAATACCAGTCTTGATGCCAACCTTGGTTTTGGTTTCGGCTATCATTATTCAGACTTTACGGATGAAAGTGAATTCGGTGTTTATCCCAATTTAAGAGCGCAATACCGTTGGTACTATAATTTTGATAAAAGGATCGAGAAAGGAAAGAAGGTATCCGAGAATAGCGGGAATTATGTAGCAGGAGTGCTATTGTTATCCAATGGTGATCCACTCTTTGGCGATATGGAATTACGAAATGATCTGTCAGGATTCGTTGGTCCAGCCTGGGGGCTACAGCGGGTATATAATAGCAATTTCAAACTAAACTTAAATCTTGGGATTGGTTATGGTTTTAACGATAATGGCGATGGTTATGTATCTCCGCTTATTGATTTTCAACTAGGATTTAAGCTAGGAAAAAATAGAAGCTAAAATTCGCTATACTGCTTAATATAATTCTAATCCCGGTTTCATACCGGGATTTTTAATTTTATTATTACTGCAACTTCGAAAACGTTTTAGTAGATTTCCTGTTATAAATGCTTTAAAACTAGCTCTCTCAGTCGGAATTTAATCCTTGTATTCGTATCTTGCCTGTAATTCAAATAAAAATTAAAATACAGAACATGAGCGCAATTTTAGATATACATGCACGTCAGATTTTTGATTCAAGAGGAAATCCAACCGTAGAAGTAGATGTTTACACAGAAAATGGGATAATGGGTAGAGCTGCAGTTCCATCTGGAGCATCCACCGGAGAGCATGAAGCTGTTGAACTTCGTGACGGAGGAGATGACTTTATGGGTAAAGGAGTATCTAAAGCGATCGAGAACGTAAATGGGGAGATAGCTCAAAAGCTTCTGGGTTTTTCTGTATTTGAACAAAATCTTATCGATCAAACGATGAGAGACCTTGATGGAACTCCTAACAAATCAAAGTTAGGTGCTAATGCCATTTTAGGTGTTTCCCTAGCTGTTGCCAAAGCAGCTGCGAATGAACTTAATATGCCATTGTACAGATACATTGGTGGAGTTAGTGCTAACACGCTACCTGTACCTATGATGAATATTATTAACGGAGGTTCACATAGTGACGCTCCTATTGCGTTTCAGGAATTTATGATCATGCCGGTAATGGCAGAAAGTTTTTCTCATGCTTTAAAGACAGGTACAGAGATCTTCCATAATTTGAAGAAAGTACTTCATGATCGTGGGTTGAGTACTGCAGTAGGTGATGAAGGTGGTTTTGCACCGACTCTTGATGGAACTGAAGATGCTTTGGATACCATACTAAAAGCTATTAAGCAGGCTGGATACGAACCAGGCAAGGAAGTAATGATCGCACTGGATTGTGCTGCTGCTGAATTTTTTGTGGATGGTAAGTATGATTACACCAAATTTGAAGGTGATAAGGGTAAAATTAGAACTAGTGAAGAGCAGGCAGAATACCTGGCAGAATTAGCATCTAAATACCCGATTATTTCTATTGAAGATGGTATGGATGAAAATGACTGGGAAGGTTGGAAAGCTGTTACCGACAAGATCGGAGATAAAGTTCAGTTAGTTGGAGATGACCTTTTTGTGACGAATGTAGAGCGTCTTGGAAGAGGAATTAAAGAAAATATCTCCAACTCGATACTCATCAAAGTAAACCAGATTGGTACTTTAACTGAAACTATCGCTGCTGTAAATATGGCTCACAATGCTGGATATACATCAGTAATGTCACACCGTTCTGGAGAAACAGAAGATAATACGATTGCAGATCTTGCAGTTGCGTTGAATACAGGTCAGATCAAAACAGGTTCTGCGTCCAGAAGTGATAGAATGGCTAAATATAATCAACTACTTAGAATCGAAGAAGAATTAGGTGAGGTTGCATATTATCCACAGGACAAAGCTTTTAAGATAAAATAAGCGAAACATATATTTTTCTAAAGCCTCTTCAGTTTGAAGGGGCTTTTTTTNTGAAGTAAATAGTATATTAACAATCATTTAATTAAAAGAATACTTCGGTATTCAATAGAATCCTTATTTTCAATTAAATAACCAACCATACTATTGAAATCTAAATTCTTATTTGTCGCTGCGGAAAATGATGCAATTCCACGTTGTAAAGCCGGGGGAATGGGCGATGTAGTAAGGGATGTTCCAAGACAGATCGCTGCGAGAGGCGATGAAGCAATTGTGATCACTCCATCTTACTCCAGGATCCATCTTCAGGATAGCAATCGTATCACTGAAATTAAATTNACTTTTAGAGGTGTTCCTCATACCGGTGAGCTTTATGAAGTTCAGGGGAAAAAGGAAATAGAAGGTATNNGGCATTTCGTAATNCACCATCANGATATAAAAGCNGGTGATATTGCGCATATTTATTTTAATGATGCTGANCAGCCNTTTTTCACAGATGCNAANATNTTTTCTCTCTTTTGTTCTGCAGTTGCAGCTACNATAAAAGATGGTGTCTTCGGAGAGATCAATTTCGTCCATTTACACGACTGGCACACCAGCATGTTATTATTCTTGCGAGAATTCGATCCTGAATATGTACTTCTGAAGAGTATTCGCTTTGTATATTCGATCCACAACCTGGCAATACAGGGAATTAGACCTTTCAGTAATAATTATTCCTCAGTAGATGCATTTTTTCCGAATGTCCAGTATGATCATGAAGTTTTGATGGATAGAAGATATCCNGATTGTATCAACCTTATGGCTGTTGGGATCAGGCTGGCTGATGCTGTACATACAGTTTCGCCTTCTTATATGGAAGATATACAAAAACCGAGTGATCCACCGCATTTCATTGGTGGAGAAGGTCTGGAAGATGATCTTAAAAAGGCAAATCAAGAAAACCGACTTTTTGGAATTCTTAATGGCGCAAATTATACTGATATTAATTCCGTAGAAAAAGGGATACTATTTAGACAATGTATCCGTCGACTTTTTCGCTGGTTACAGGAAGAGAATAAGGATTATAAATCACATTACTTAGCGCATACAGGTGAAAAACTTACACGCTGGCAACAAAAGCAGCCGGATTTTATTTGTAGTAGCGTAGCNCGNTTAACTGANCAGAAGTTCTTTTNNTTCAAAGAGAATCCAGANCTTTTACCAGCTNTAATGANAAANCTTGAAGAAGTAAATGGTATTTATCTTTTACTAGGTACAGGTGCGCCNGANTACGAAACAATATTTAGAGAAGCNAGCTANAAATANAANAATNTNATNTTNATCAATGCCCAGTCTGAAAGTGTGATCGATATGCTTTACCAGGAATCTGATCTTTACCTGATGCCAAGTCAGTTNGAGCCTTGTGGAATTAGCCAGATGCTNGCNATGAGAAATGGNCAACCCTGTCTGGTTCATAATACNGGAGGTTTGAAAGACACGGTTATTCANGGTAAAACNGGGTTTAGTTTTGATGGNGAAACTACTGCTGAGAANACGNCTGACTTTTTAAAGCAGTTNTCNTATGCGGTGGATCTTTTCTTTCAGAATAAAAAGGAATGGAAGAAAATCAAACAGAATGCTAAAAAACAGCGCTTCACCTGGGATAAATCTGTAGATGCGTATTACGAGTTTCTGTATAAAGATGATGTTGATTCGGTAAATTGATTTCCTGATACTTTCCTGTCTGAAAACTGGATGCTAGTCGGCGTATTTTTTCCATATTACTTCCGGAATTATTAAATCAGGCCAGACTTAATCATCAGACTTAGTTAAAATTCACGAAAACGGAAGAAAATAGGGGTATTTCTGAAATTTCGTTAGTCGGCTTAAAATAATTTTAACACTAAAATTCGTAAATTAGCAATCCTTAAAAATTAATCTAAAGAACAATATATAATATGTCTAAAACAGCAACTTTCGAATTTGACGGAAAGAAATATGAATTTCCCGTTACTGTGGGAACTGAAGATGAAATTGGTATAGATATCAAGACGCTTCGTGGAGAAGCCGGACTTATCACATTGGATCCTGGGTTTAAGAACACTGGTAGCTGTGAAAGTGCGATCACCTTCCTTGATGGTGAGAAAGGAGTGCTTAGATATAGAGGTTACGCAATTGAGGATCTTGCTGAAAAAGCTGATTTTCTTGAAGTAGCTTACCTTTTGATTTTTGGCGAGCTTCCAGACAAGTTACAACTTGAAAAGTTTACCAAAGATATTAAAGAGCAGTCTCATGTAGATGAAGAGATGAAGAAAATCCTTGATGGTTTTCCTAAGTCTGCGCATCCAATGGGCGTTCTTTCATCATTGACCAGTGCTCTTATTGCATTTAATCCGTCTTCTGTAGATGTTTCTTCAGAAGAGGATATGTACAAAGCAATTGTAAAGATTCTTGGGAAATTCCCGGTACTTGCTGCATGGACATTGAGAAAGAAAAACAGTCTTCCGCTAAACTATGGAGATGAAGATCTTGGGTATGTAGAGAATCTACATAAAATGATGTTCGAGAAGCCAAACAAAACATACAGTGCTGATAAAGCGGTGATTGAAGCATTGGATAAGCTATTAATTCTTCATGCAGATCATGAGCAAAACTGTTCTACTTCTACTGTAAGAATGGTAGGTTCATCGCATGCTGGGCTTTTTGCATCTATTTCAGCAGGTATTTCAGCACTATGGGGTCCATTACACGGTGGAGCTAATCAGGCTGTGATCGAAATGCTTGAAAAGATCAAGGAAGATGGTGGTGATACGCATAAATTCATGCAAAAAGCAAAGGATAAGGAAGATCCATTCCGTTTGATGGGCTTTGGACACAGAGTTTACAAGAACTTCGATCCACGTGCTAAGATTATTAAGAAATCTGCAGATGAAGTATTAGGACAATTAGGTGTACAGGATCCTGTTCTGGATATCGCAAAAGGGCTGGAGAAAGAAGCTCTTGAGGACGATTACTTCGTAAAAAGAAAATTATATCCTAACGTAGATTTCTATTCAGGAATTATATATAGAGCATTGGGAATCCCAGTGGAGATGTTCACCGTTATGTTTGCCTTAGGTAGACTTCCGGGCTGGATCGCACAATGGAGAGAAATGAGACTTAGAAAAGAACCAATTGGAAGACCTCGCCAGATTTACATTGGAGAGAATCTTAGAGATTTCAAACCACTTGGAAGCAGATAATTCTTTGTTTATCATATTTAACGAATACCACAAAAAAGCTTCATCATCGTATGAAGCTTTTTTTATCTATAAAGGAGTGTTGAGTTTTGTAATCGTTCTAGTTATAACTTCGTTTCCAGATACGACTGTTAATAGCAATTTGTATTCCTGATATTTTTCAGGTATGCTAAAGGAAATTTTAGGGCCTGAACCTAGAACTCTTAAAGCAAGTGGATTTGAATATGAGTCAAATNTTAATAATGTCCATTCAAATTTATAGTTTTTATTTGCCTCAGTAACGCTAACCCAATTTGAGTCAATAAAGAGCATCGCATTGAAAGTGACCGTCTCATTGGCGATAATTGGTACCGCAGGTTTCAGAATTCTAATCGATAAATCCGTTTGAGGTGGGCTATTTTGATTCCATATACTATGCGCTGTATTAAAATGAGACTTTCTTCTTCCTTTAAAATCCAAAAGTCCATCGAAACTCAATCTACTGCTTAACCTTTCATCCTGCCAATTACTGAGTATTAGGCCAGGATCCTGTCTCAATTGATTACCCACGTTTTCTGGTGAAATGGAAGTGATCAACGTTGGAATTTTATTAGTCGTAGCAAAATTCAAAGTCTTCGAAAGATATGTTGTATCGCTCACTATTAAGCCAAAATAATCCACTTCTAGATTTAGTTCATTCAAATATAATAGTAAAGATCTAGTGTCTGAATTCAACTCAAGGTTTAGGACAATTGGTGTAGTAGAATTATTGTAACGGATTTTTGATAACAATTGGTTGTACAGACCTAACTGTCTTTGAAGTTGCTTAAACTGATAAGGTTTGCTAGATGTTTCTCCAAACACATTAAAAGAGAATCCTATTACATTGCTATATTTATCTAATTCAGCAATTTTTTCTAATACTTCATTCTCAAAATTGTTGAAATGAAGAGAATTATCTATTTTATCATAAGATTCCGGGGCACCGAAATCGTAAATTACTCTCATATCAGTTTCCGAAGCATATTTCAAGGTATTGTAATCATAAACGTTACCCCCGGGATAGAAAATAGTTGAAATATTTATTTCCTGCATTAATTTAAAATCCTCGAGTAAGGTTTGGCGGTTAAGGGTGTAATAGTTTTCCTTCCAGTTGAGACCTTTTTTGTAATGTACACCTCTTATTTCTTCTGTAAATTGAGTTCTTTTATACCTCTCTGTGTTGTTGACTTCTAACGGATCTTCTTTTAAAAACTGCGTAGCATAGTCAGCAAAAATATTTAAAGAATCGGTGGTCCATTCAATATATTTCTTCGCGTATAATTTTCCTTCTGGAATATTATCGTCAAAAGCACTATTAAAGAAAACGATTGCCGATATTTCCTCAAAATCTGTCTCGATGGCTTTTCTAGCATTTTTAAGCCAACTTATTTGGTTTTCTTCTCTTACTAAATTAACTGAACCAAACTCTGCTAGCATTACAGGTTTGCTAGTAAATCTTTTTAGTCTTTCGTGAAAACCTGAATAAATATTCTGAAATGAAACGCTTTTTTTATTTTGATTTAAGTAGCCATAATTTAGAGCGGTGATTCCTACCCAGTCTACATATTTATCTCCAGGGTAGTACTTCTGCATTCCTTTAGGTTTCCATGGATTCCAAACGAATATAGTTTTGTAAGCTCCTTGATCTTTGATTAGGTTGTAAACATGTATCCAAGCTTTTTTAAACTCTAATTCAGGTAGATCGCCTGCATGGCTCCAGGGATACTGTGGATTATCAAATTCATGGGCGAAGCGTAGAAAAACAGGTTTGTCAAATACTGCTAATTCTTTACCAAATTTGATTATATAATCATCATATAATCCAGCTGATATTCTATTAAAAATACTGTTTCGGCTGGATTTCGTAGTTGACGTACCTTCTGTCTCTAACCACGGTTCCCAGGTTATCATTGGAATTGCACCTTTCGAATCAATAGAATTTATAAGTTCACCTGGATAATTGCTCTGTCCATTATTGTTCCACGCCAAATAAAAGGATATGATGTTAAAATTTATATTTTGCTCATTCTCAATCCTATCAATATCACGAAGACTAACGGTGCCGGTATCACTTATGGGGTGAAAAATGCCTAAATATGATTTATTCTGTTTTTTAATATATGTTGGAGTAATGTTGTCCCAACGAGCTGTTGCTTTTTTTTGGATAAACCATAGAGATCCACAGAGTATAGTCAAAAGCAATGGCAGTGCAATACTTCTCGTACCAATAAATATTATATTCCTAATTTTCCCAATGGCAACTTTAATTGCATTTATTTTCCGTAGAAAACTTTTACTCAAAGTATTTCTTAAAATATTATTCTCGTTTGTAGTTTTTACTGTTAAATATATGCCGAAAATCATGATAGCGGCGTTGAATAAAGCAAAGCCCGACATCACTAAAGCGAAAGGGGTGTAGTTTATAGACAATCCATAAATTACAGCAGCAATTGAAATTATTGCAACTATAGTATTTGGTAAAATTATCTTGTAGTTCGTAGCAAACTCATTTTCTTTTGGTGTAGGTAGATATGGTATGTTCTTATCAAATAATGTATATATAAAGCCCAGTACGTAGATCCACCATGTATTAATTTCCAATAATCCACCAAGAAGATGAAAACCTCTTTCCTTGCGTTGTATGACCCAATTTTGAATGTAAGTCCGTATAAGGATAGAGCTAAAAACAACAGGGAGTAATGCTAAACCGAAATCTATAAAATTCCCTTTCCAGGGCGTGATTGAAAATAAAAGAGAGGCGACCGGAATTAGAAAATTTAATAGACAGATAATTCCGCTCAAGTAATGAAGAGGGAGTATTCCGAAGTGAATTTTTTGTCTATAGGAGAAATATTTAAATAACCTAGGGTAGACTTTGAACAATAGGTCAAATGTTCCACGCGACCATTTCAATTGTTGTTTATAATAACCGGTAAGGCTAGAAGGTGCTAATCCCTGTGCGAGTATTTTAGGAAGGTAAATGCCTTTCCAGTTTTTAGCATACAGTTTCATCGTTGTATGCATATCTTCGCATAAACCTGCTGCATGACCTCCAATACTATCAAGTGCGGATCTTCTGAAAACACAGTTCGCACCAATAGCATTCACACTACCATAAGCATTTAGGGTCATCATCATTGGACCATAAAATTGAAACGTTTGTTCAGCTGCTCCTTGAGCGACAAGTGTTTCCTTTATATTNTAGTATCCCTGTACAGTCTGTACAAAACCGATTTCAGGATTTGAGAAGTATGGAATGATTTCATCCAGGAAGTCTGGATCTGGTATATGATCAGGGTCAAGAATAACTGTGATTTCTCCACGTGCAACTTTTTCCAGGGCATTATTGATATTGCCAGCCTTCGCATCCTTTTTGATCAAGCGAGTAATGTGATGAATGCCATTACTTTCACAAAACTGTTTTAAATATGGGTCATCAGCTTCATCACATAGATAGGTCTCGTGAGGATAGTCTATTTTAATGATCGCTTCTAAAGTGGTTATGATCATCTGATATGGCTCACCGGGAAAGTAGGTCGTCAAAACATCTACGGTAAAATCTTTCTCTGTTCCAGTAGTTTTTGGTAATGAAATATTGGAATAATTGTACCAGAGATATAACTTTTTAAGGATACCGTAGAATAGGCTTATAGAAAGGAGAATATATAATATATTATTTCCGCGAAATTCTGGCTTTGCAAAATAGAATATGAAGTTCAATATACTTACTAAGCCTAATATGATCAATAATTTGATAATCATATTTTGCTTAGGGGTGGGAGCCAGAATTTTACTTTTCCTCATTATCCGGATTTAGTACATAGAATGGAATATTTGCTGTAGCGTAGTATTCTGATCCATTTTTGAGATATAGAAAAATTCGGTAAGGGCCTTCTTCCTTAGGTGTTTTGAAGGTAGCATAGTTTTGGTTTGTAATTATATCAGAACCAGTATAGATTTCACTGTTCTTATTCTCAAACCAAGATTCACGTCTGATTTCCCATGTGTACTCATAATTTGTATTATCGGATTCTGTAAGAACAACTTCCATAGTGGCTTTGGCTAAAGGTTCAAGCACAATATTTTGCTTGGCCCCTTTTTCATTAAGTAAAATATATTCTAACTCCGGACCAGGATAAGTTTTATTTTCTTCATTCCATATATTTTTCAACTCAAAGACCGCCTGGGTCTTTAATTTATTTTCACTAAAGAGACTATACCAAGAAGGAGTATTCTCATTTTTTTGACCCCAATAAAATACAAAACTACCAAGTGATCCTTCTCTTTTCATTGGAAGAATATATTTCCCGTGTCGTTCCTTGATTTGTTCAGCTTTCTTAGTGCTTGTTTCTTCAATAGGAGCCATCCAACTTGTTGTTTCAGCTTCCCATGGTCCATTGACACCCCATTCAGTAATTACATGAGGTCCGTCCCATATAGGGGAAATTGGACTTAGCTTCTCGGAAAATGCACTCAGAGTCCCGAATGAGTTAAATGAAACAAAATCCAGTTGAGGGCTTCTTGTTATGATAGAGAGAACTCTAGATTTATTAGCGCCTATCGTAGAGGTGCTAACAGGATGATTTCCATCTAATTCATGTATTAATTCAATTAGCTCGTTGTAATTGGAAAAGAAATCTGTGTTTTTGTGTAAGTAGGGGTAGTAGATTTCGTTGCCCAAATTCCAATAAAGTAATGCCGGGTGATCCTTAAAACTAATGATCGTATTTTTAATATCAACTTTTAAACGTTGGAAAAGCTTTTCTTCCTCATAATATTCCGGAGTGCTATTGAATTTAGGTAAAGGAATATCGACGACTACTGCAAGGTCTAAGCAATAAGCTTCGTCAAGGGTGGTTTTTAGATCAATAGTGTCATAGATGCGGGCTGTGTTTGCGCCAGCGTTTTTAAGCTCTACCAGATATTCTCCTTGAGCAGCACCTCCTTTAATATAAAATGGTTTACCATTCCTAATTAGCCAATAACCTTGTTCAGTTTTTTCAATATGAACAGTTTTCGTATGATTTTCACATACATCATCCGAGCAGGCCATAATAGTAGTTAGAACTATTATAGCAATCAAATTTGAAATAATAGAATTTGGCGAATATGTCTTGATAGAAGGATTTATTAAAAAGCTAATATATTAAAGAATGTTCATTAATTATAAGTAAGATATTTTTTTAAATAGAGTAGCGAAACTTCAAGTAATCTTTACAGATAAGAAATGAGATAGATTTGGCTTTTATTATATTTGACAAAACTTTAGCAATGAAATTGCATATATCAAGTGAAACATCCAGATTACGTGCCGTAGTGCTGGGAACCGCCAGGAGCATTGGACGTATTCCAACTCTGGAAGAAGCATACGATCCCAAGTCTCAGGAACATATCAAAGCTGGAACCTATCCAACTGAGGAAGATATGGTGGCAGAAATGGATGCTGTAGCCGCAGTGTTGGAGAAGTACGATGTTCAGGTTTTCAGACCTAAGATCATTGAAGATTACAACCAGATTTTTACTCGGGATATCGCCTTCGTGATCGATGATAAATTTATCAAATCGAACATTTTACCTGACAGGGGTCAGGAGATCGAAGCTATAGAGCATGTAATTAAACAGATCGACCCAGCAAAGATCATTACTTTGCCTGAGGAAGCTCATATTGAAGGAGGAGATGTGATGCCTATGGGAGATCATATTTTTGTTGGGACTTATAAAGGAGAGGATTACCGGAACTTTATCACAGCCAGAACGAATAAACATGCTGTAGATGCTTTAATAAAAGAATTTCCAGATAAAAAGGTGATTAGCTTTAGTCTTAAGAAAAGCAATCATGTTGCCAAGGATAATGCCTTGCACCTGGATTGTTGCTTCCAGCCTGTAGGCAAGAACAAAGCGATCATTTATAGAGGTGGGTTTTTGATAGAAGACGAGTATAACTGGCTTGTTAATTTCTTCGGAAAAGAAAACGTCTATGAGATCACCCGTGATGAAATGTATCATATGAATTCCAATATCTTTTCCATTTCTGAAGATGTGGTAATTTCAGAAAAAGGATTTACACGACTTAATGCATGGTTAAGAGAGCAGGGAATTACCGTAGAGGAAGTGCCTTATGCTGAAATATCGAAACAGGAAGGATTGCTTCGCTGTTCAACTTTACCATTAATCCGCGATTAACAGATAGCTATGAAACAGATTACAGATACCATTTTAATGGTTAGACCGGTAAACTTCAGAATGAATGAACAGACTGCGGTTAACAACTATTTTCAGAAGAAATTAGATAAATCCAATGTAAATAGCCTCGCAACTGAGGAGTTCGACACGTTCGTGAACAAGCTAAGAGACGTGGGAGTAAAGGTGATCGTGGTAGACGATATTAAAGAAGAAGATACTCCAGATTCTATTTTTCCAAACAATTGGGTGTCATTCCATAGCGATGGAGAGATAGCTTTGTATCCAATGTTTGCTGAAAACAGGCGTAAGGAAAGACGACTGGAATATTTCTCCAAACTGGAGGAAGTTGGTCTTAAGATCAATAATATCGTAGATTATACTTCTGCGGAAGAAGATGATATTTTCCTTGAAGGAACTGGAAGTTTGATCCTGGATCGGGTAAATCAAAAAGCATATTGTGCGATTTCACCTCGTGCAGATGAAGATCTGGTCATCGAGTTTTGTGAGGACTTTGAATACACACCGGTGATATTTAATGCCTATCAAAGTGTAAAGGACAAGCGACTACCAATCTATCATACCAATGTTATGATGTGTCTCGCTGAAGAATTTGCGGTTATATGTCTGGATACAATAGATGATAAGAAAGAGCGCAAAAATGTTGTAAAACATCTTAAAATGGATGCTAAAAAAATCATTTCCATTAGTGAAGAGCAAATGCACGAATTTGCGGGTAACATGTTACAGGTGCAGGGTGCAGAAGAAAAGTTTTTAGTGATGAGTGCCCGTGCACACAGAAGTCTTAGCGCGGAACAGGTGAATACTATAGAAAAGCACTGTAAGATCTTAAGTTCTGAGATCGAGACGATCGAAACTTGCGGAGGTGGAAGTGCTCGTTGCATGATGGCAGAGGTTTTTCTACCAAAATCATAGTAAAGTCTAAAGTAAACTAATTTAGAGGTGATGCTTTACTTTCACCTCTTTACTTACTATCTACTTATTAGCCACATTATAGGATTTAACCGAAGTGTCAACTTCATGCGCCCCAATATCATCCGTGCTCGATGATAATATTGTTCCAAAATAATCTCTTGTACCTGGATTAGAAATAATTATACCTCCATTAATGGCTGGTGACGTACTTTCCAGTAAGTATGAAGTCAAGTTGGAAAGGTTATTTTCTCTACCTACAACACCACCATTTCCAGGATCTTTTAAAAGTGGATTTGCTTGCAAGCCAGAATTTTCATTATTATAAACTTCGTTTCCAGTTGTTCTGAATTCACTCAACGATGTATAAAGATTTCCCTTATAAAGAATACTGAAATCGAAGTTTGTGTAATATAGATTCCCCGCAAAATAGCCATCATAACCGCTTGGAATACTAATTAAGTCTGCTCCATTGACAGCATAAAGTATATTATTATAAAATTTTATATTGTTTTTCACTGGTTTCCAGACATTGTATTTTATGTTGGCGGCTTGATTATTGGTTGTTTTTTCTTCAATATATAGGGTATTATTATGAACTGTAATATCGCTCATCGTACCGTCATTTCCATTAAAAAGATAGACGCTTCCACCATTCGTTGCGGCATCATTTTCACTTACATTGTATCTAATAGTTATATTATTCATAGGTCTCGATCCAGTAAACTGGCCCACCATGAAGCCTGCTCCATCATTATCGTGAGAATAATTATACTGCATTACTCCATTAGTAACACCCCCATCCATATCAAAACCTCCACCGTCACAACCGGTCCCAGAACTCATGCCATAGACCTCGGAATATTGAATGGTTACATTATCTGCATCCCAAAACCAAATACCTACTGGTCCACCGCAATTGGTATTGCCACTTCCAGAATTGTAAACGGTAGAATGCTCTATGATAGAATTCTGTACATCTGATAGTAGGATGCCATTACCGGAATGTTTGCCTTTATCGTAGCCTTTGATATTGAAGACTTCGCAATTTCTAACAATTATATTTCTATGAGCATATCCTGTTTTAGATGCGGAGAACTCTCCATAGGAAGAGATACCTGCGTCAAGACAATCATGAACCTTGTTATTTTCTATTAGTACATTTGCGTAGCCTGAGTTACCATTCCAAGCTCCTATAACAATTCCAAACTCCTTGAATCCGTAAACTTCTGTATTTGTAACTTCTATCAAATCCAGTTTTATATTTCCAGGAAGATCATTGTAGAAAGAGATTCCGGAATTTGTATTCGTATGTATTCCACTTCCTTTTACGATGATATTATCTATTTTGATACCCGACGTATTATAAGCATAAATACCAAAACCGGTACCGGCGTTAATCTTTGCTTTCCCAGAACCATATGATTTAATGGAAACTGGATTAGCGCTATTATTTGCATCTTCAGAATCCAAATAAATATTTCCGTTAAATTCATCACCTCCTTTAAGAAAGATTTCATCGCCAGGCTGAAAATTCACACTATTTAGTTTTGAGAGATTTTGCCATGGGTCCTCTGGAGACAAGCCTGTGTTTGAATCATTCCCAGTGGAACTAACATAGTATGTGTTATTTTTACAAGAACTATCACTGGCAAACTCACCCTCAATAGCTCCATAATTTGCAAAACGAAATGCGAAATTTCCGGCCAGGGTAGAGCAGTTTTCTCCGCTTGCATTCGATGAAAACCTGTGTACTCCAGACCAATCTAGATCCTCATTAGCTCCATTTATGCCACTACCATATGTGCAGAAGGTATAATCTGAGTTTGATGAGCAATTTTGTTGAGTTATTACTTGAGTTTCTTGTAGAGATACCACTAAAGCTTGAATGTCAATTTGTGTAGAACCGTCAGCAGTGGTTAACAACATATTGAAAATTCTATCTTCATTATTAAGAATGATTCCATTTAGAGGTGAATCTTGATCTTGACAGTTAGTGCATTTATAAGTGCCGGTGATCGGAGTTACGTTATTAGTTGCAGTTTCTTCGGAAGCTACAACAGATCCTTCCTGATTTTTAAATACTACATTCGATATTATTGGTTTATCCGATTCATCAATTGTAAAATCAAAACTAAAATCTTTTGAATCGAAATGTACTAATACATCTGAACTTTTATTCGTGTTTTCCTGTTGATTTAATGAGGTTACTTCTGCATTAAAAGTTTCTCCATTTTGAAGTGTTATAGTGCAATTTGCCTCTGGATCTAACACAGAAATATCTTTGAGATTTCTGGGCGATTTTAATAGTACAGTACCTCGAAACTTTGAATTTTTGGTTGCAAAAATACCTTTGTAGACAGAAATTGCGCGGTTGCCATCGTGCTTGAGATCTTTTTCTTGAAGACTATTCTCTGTTCCTAGTTCAACTTCAACAGCATCTTTTGTACACCCTGTGATCATTAATAGAATTGAACAAATTAATAAAAATTTTGAACATAACTCGAAACAAGGTGTAAGTAGTTTATAATTTGCCGGATTCATAAATAGGTTATTTGGAAGAAGAAAATAGAATCGGACCTACTGGTTAAGATTCGCTTTCTTAATTTATAAAAGCGAAATAAGTTCTAAATTCGTCTAAAAACAAATAAACTCGATGAAATGCATCTATTTAACAGTGTGAGTTCCATAATTTTAACGTTTAGTTTTGCAGAAACTATGATCGTACTGTACAGTTGAACTTTTTTGAGTTTAAAAATCCATAGTAGCAGTTATATTTTGTGTGATTAATTTTTATATTTAACTACTCGTATATCTGTTCTTAAGATTTATGCTAGAATACTAATGCTTACTTAAGATAAATTGTAGAGCAAAATAGATGCGTTATGTAATGGTTGAGGTTTTTTTACCTAAAGCCTGAACTTCGCTAATATCTCTTTTGTAGAAGTTTCTTGCTGAAGAGGAAGATGATCATTACGCTTAGTATGGCAAATGGAAGGGAACTGATGATTAGGAATTTTTGCATTGCCGTGAGTACGTTGGAATCTGGTTTAGTATGACCAAGAACGATAATTGCTTCACAAAAAATGAATATTAATACCGCCCAAACTAGGCGGTATTTCTTTTTTGGTTCGGTATTTCCTTGATCTGTAAACATACTAAGAACAAAGATGGCCGAGTCTACTGAAGTAACCAGGAAACTAATCAACAGTACTATGACGACTAAACTGGATACGGCAGGGAGAGGGTAATTTTCGAAAAAGATAAAAAGAGAGGTAAAAACATTACTGAATTCATTATTGTAAGTAGCAATGTCTCCGATGATTTCAAAAGCAGAAGTGCCAAATACACTAAACCAGAAGAAACTTCCCAGTGAAGGAATCAATAGCACTCCAAAGATCAACTCTCTAATGCTTCTGCCTTGCGAGATTCTGGCTATAAACACACCGGTGAAAGGCGCCCAGGCTAACCAGAATGCCCAATAATAGTACGTCCAATCGGTAAGAAATTGCTTTCCTGGATCAAGATTACCGCCGGCGAGACTAAGCGGGATAAAATCGAATACATAGTGATAGAAGGAATTCAGGAAATTTGAGATAATTTCAGGGATATTTCCCATGAGGAAAACAAATAATAGTAATAAAATAGTGATATAAATATTCCAGTTGGAGATTCTTTTTATACCCTTATTTACACCGGCCCAGGCTGAGAAGAAGGCTAGCCCGCATATAATAAGAACGAGAAATAAGTTCGCTAATAGGTTCCCGGGACCTTTTGATTGCAAATGGCTTATTCCTCCCTCTATCTGCGAAGTTCCGAGTCCAATTGCAGCGACCAGACCGACCACAGTGGTTAGAATAGTGAGAACATCAATTGATTTTCCCCAGCGATTGCTATGGAATACTTTGAAACTGGAACTTAGTCGTATATCCTGTTTTTCCACAAATAAACTATAGGCAATAATCAATGCAAACAATCCATAGAATGCCCACGCAGTAAAGCCCCACTGATAAAATGTATATTCCAGAGAAATAATTTCTGCAGCAGCACCTGTTGCTATAGGAGGATTCAAATACATATATACTGGTTCCTGAACAGCTCTTAATAAAATCCCTGCTCCCATTCCGGCGCTGTAAAGCATAGCGATCCAGGATAATCTGTCATACTCCGGCGGAGATTTTCCTAATCTTATCCTTCCGGTTTTGGAAATAGCGATTACAAGGAGGAATAAAACACAGCCCAAACCAAGCCATAAGTAGAAGGTTCCGAAGTATTCGCGAACCCACAAAGATCCATATTCTATAGCTTCATAAAATTTGTTTGTAAATAGAAAGATAAAAACAGATCCTGATAATAATATCCAGGCAGAGAATGTGAGAACTTTATTTCTAAGCAAATCTTTCATTGAACTTACACAGAGCGGCCTTTAAGATTTTTTTCCGGAGGGGCCATAGGCGATCTTATTGATCATTCCTTCAAATATAAAGAAATGAAACGGGTACATTGCATACCAGTAAGCACGGCCTAAGAGTCCTTTTGGTCTAAAGGTGGCATTTTGATGAAGTACATTGTTNTCATCNATNTTAAATTCCAGCCAGGCTTCCCCTGGAACTTTCATTTCTGCAAATAATAAAAGTCGCTTTTCTTCTTTATCGGCAAGTAAAACTCTCCAGAAATCTAGAGAATCACCGGCATGAAGTTTTGTAGCATGAGTTCGACCTCTGCGAAGCCCAACGCCACCGAAAAGTTTATCNAGGTAACCTCTAATCTTCCAGAGCCAGTTTCCATAATACCATCCTGTTAATCCGCCAATTGCCCAAACCCTTTCAAGTACTTCTTCNGTATCTCTTATTTGCTTGGACTTCTTATCCTGCATACACCCGTATTTGGGTATCTGAATATATTTATTTAGCTCTCTGCGAAAACGACCGCTACTCATACTGTCTTTCCAACTCGAAATGACTTCATTCTGTTCAATCTTATAAAAAGCCATTCTAATAGCTTCCTTGTAAGGAATAAGGTCAACGTTTANAAGCTCCTGTAAGCGGGTGTCTTTTGTGATCACTTCTACAGACATACTGTCTACNAGGTTCTGTGCAAGTTTATAGGATGTTGAGGTTACGAAATAGAGCCAGTATGAACTTAGTTTTGGAGACATTACGGGAACACGTATGATCCAGAGTTTTAACTTTCTAACCTCTGCATATTGTAACATCATTTCCTTATAGGTGAGAATATCAGGACCGCCTATGTCATAAGATTCGTTATAGCATTCCTCGCAGCCAATGACCCGAATGAGATACTGTATAACATTCCTTATTGCAATTGGTTGTATTCGAGTGTCGACCCATTTTGGAGTTACCATCACCGGTAACTTTTCACAAAGATCACGTATGATTTCAAAAGATGAACTACCACTACCTACGATGATCGCAGCACGGAGCACTGTAACNTTAAAATCTCCTTTATATAAAATTTCCTCAACGGCCTTACGTGATTTTAAATGTTTGGATAGTTCTTCTTCATTAATAATTCCGCTGAGGTAGATCACCTGTTCTACGGAAGTTTCAGACATCATCTTATTAAAATTCGTAGCGGCTTGAGCTTCCTGCTTATCAAAATCTTCCGTAGAGCCGGTCATTGAGTGGATGAGGTAATAGGCTGCATCGATATTTTTGATAGCTTCAGGAGCTTTTGAGTCCTCTAAATAATCGATTTCTACGATCTCTACTTTCTCGCGGAGTTCTTCGTTGGAAGTAAATCTGTGCTTATTTCGAACTGCGCAAATTACATCATGGCCCTGTTCAAGTAATTGAGGCAGAAGCCTCATGCCAATGTAACCGTTAGCACCGGTAAGTAGTATGCGCATTTGAAGAGTTTGATCTTCAAATTATAAATTAAATTATTACTTTCACCTGAGATTAGTAAAACTTTATTAAATGAATAACGTGCTTAAATTTGTTCTGCTCATTATCGGGATAGGGCTTATAGGCTATGGGTTGTATGATATTCTAACCCCTGAATTTTCTATCGATGCCGGACCACTTCAGGTAGAAGCTCATGGTGATAATACGCAATCATATGCCATGATCGCATTTGGAGTGCTCGCTCTGGTAGGAGGGCTGGCATTTGGCAAGCGTTAATCATTAATTTATAGCTCGGAATATATTGATCACAGAGGAGCTTATATATTCAATTCCAATGGCGATCACGATAAAACCTATGATCCTGGAAATAGCATTGATCCCAGATGCACCAAGCATAGAAACTATATAATAGGAACTCCTAAGAACCAACAGCGTAGCTAAACAAACACTAAAAATAGCTCCTACTGCAATGAGCTTCTCATTCCAGGTAGCATATTCCTCGTACAGTCCAATCAAAAATGATATGGAGCCAGGCCCGGCAAGCATAGGAATGGCTAGTGGAGTAAGCGATACGCCGTCACGCTGGAAAGCGTCTTCCTGAACCTTCGGTTTNTCCATACCTTTGTGTTTTGCAAAAGATCCTGTTAGCAAGGCGAAACCAGAAGTAGTAATAATTAAGCCTCCAGCAATTCTTAAAGAATCGAGNCTTATTCCGAAGAAATTAAGGATATATCTGCCAGTAAAAAAACTTATAAGCAGGATCACAAAAATATTTATGGCTGTAAGCAGGGAAGTACGAGAACGCTCAGATTTAGTGTCCTCTTTGGTAAGTCCAACGAAAATAGGGACNGTACCCANNGGATTGATCACNGAGAATAAAGCAGCGAAAACATANATGAATAGTTCCATTGATTTTTTTCCAGCAAATGTGCATCGATAAACGNTTTNCTGCGGAAAATTGAAATCAATTTTAGGTTAACGAATTGTATCNAGATTCGNCTAANAGNTACTNANTTATANATCATCGATCTGCGTAGGAGCATTATCNGTNTTATAATTGATGATCTTCTGGAANAANTTATGNATACCGGGCTTGTCTGCTTTNACCTTGATAAAATGATGATCCCTGTAAATACTGTATTCTTCAGCTTTTCCTTTATATAGATTTAATTTGTAATAAGGAATCACNAGAGCNTAAGTNTCAAGNAGTGANCTAAACATTACGATNATNCCGCTGCCTCTCATTTCNACATTNCANACATTNGCATTATTATCTAAAATGAGCAGGTTGTNNATNTCTATACTNGAGGAAGTNATNTGTAATTTAGGAGATCCTGAGCCNCGNAGTTTGACCCGTTCCATCAGCGTAAATGGTTTTCCTACTTCAGCANTAATCTTTTCTGAGATCGCAGGACGATTGTAAGAGATATTAATTAGCATTTCTTTTTTCCTAAATATAAGGATTTGCGCTAAAAGGCTGGCGACCGGAACTTCANTTCTTTTTATCTTTGCGCACTTAATAGAATACAAAACAGGCNTAAAAGCNTTGAAAATGACCATAGAACAAATTCTTGCAGCAAAAGTTAATGAAGCAGTTACCAAACATTACGAGGTGGAAGCTCCAACCATNGAGTTCCAGCCTACNCGCAAGGATTTTGAAGGAGANATNACNNTGGTTGTATTNCCAATGCTGAAANAAATAAAGACCAATCCGGCTCAGCTGGCAGAAAANATTGGTAGNTANNTAAANGNAGAGGTNACTGAAGTAGCAGATTATAATGTAGTAAANGGATTCCTCAANATNGTGATAAGCGANGNTNANTATATCAATTTCTTTAATGAAATNAGAGATCGANCAGATTTTGGAGTNTTGTTGCCTCAAAGTGATGCCAGCGGGATCATGATCGAGTATAGTTCCCCGAANACNAACAAACCTTTNCATCTTGGTCATATTCGAAATAATCTCTTAGGNTTTTCTGTAGCNGANATCTTGAAGGCTGCAGGTAATACGGTGCACAAAGTACAGGTGATCAANGACCGTGGAATACACATTTGNAANTCCATGGTGGCCTGGCAGAAATTTGGTAATGAAGAAACACCTGAGTCTACCGGTTTAAAAGGTGATAAACTGGTAGGGAACTATTATGTGAAGTTCGATCAGGAATATAAAAAAGAGATAGCTCAATTAAAGGAGCAGGGGAAATCTGAAGACGAAGCTAAGGCTGAAGCTCCAATTTTTGTAGAAGCTCAGCAAATGTTACGAAACTGGGAGGCGAACGATCCTGAGGTCGTGAAATTATGGTCTACCATGAACCAATGGGTTTATAATGGTTTTGAAAAAACTTACGATGCCTTGGGAGTGGATTTCGATAAGAACTATTATGAAAGTGAAACCTATCTTTTAGGTAAGGATAACGTCATGAAAGGCCTGGAAGATGGAGTTTTCTATCAGAAGCCTGATGGCAGTGTCTGGATCGATCTAAGCGATGA
>FUFK010038806.1_pt1 | contig 61263 bp, 58 predicted proteins | sample 1021851 | NCBI WGS metagenome assembly FUFK01 (sample SAMEA51879418, study PRJEB19060) | metagenome
CAGTCCTCTTGTCCTCGAAATCGAATTTCTTCATCAGTAAAGAATTTGTGATGGTTTAGCGTATGACGCTCGTAAATTGCCCTTAAACCAAAAAAGTTTATACGTCGATGCATGACGTACTTATGCAAAAACCATTCAAAGATGTTAGCTAAGACTATTGTTATGGGTATTGTAAGCCATTCATACCAAGCAACAGTGCTTATATGTTGGATGTATACCCACATAGCGGTTATCCCAATCGTATACACGACTGCTATATGCAAATAACCGTTATACCACCCGTCGATCTTTTCTCTATATTGATTGCGAAAAAGAACTTGCTCTTTACCCATCATGGCCTTGCTCCATGCCTTTCATTAGATCTTGCCCTTGTACTTTAGAAACATACACGTTTATAGAATTTTTTCCAGTTTTTACAAAAATTTCAGTCTTGTCTAAGCTTGTAGATTCTTTAGCAAACTATCTAGTCAATTTACTTTTTGACCTTTTAAGGAAAAATAGCCTGCGCCAGTTTTAGAGATATACGTCGACGCAGGCTAAGTAAGTCCCTTAGTAAGGAGTTCCTTTTGCTACTCGTTCAAAGAGCAACTCAGGAAGTTTCAACGCCAAATCAGGCCAAATCATTATCGCACCGAGACAGATGAATTCTAGGGCAATAAACGGTAAGACCCCCCTGTACATATCCCCTAATCGTATTTCTGGTGGGCTAATTCCCCGCAAATAAAAGATAGCAGGTGCCATAGGTGGCGTTAGATAGCTTGTCTGGATAACAACTAGGAACATGATACAGAACCAAACATCATCCACTCCCATAGCCCTCAATACCGCGACTGAGACAGGAATTATAATTAGAATGATGGATATTAGGTCTAAAACAAAGCCTGCAATGAATGCTATGAGCATTAGGATNATCATTGTNGCCCATGGTCCTAATTGGGCCGTTTCTAATAAATTTTGCACGGCACTTATTCCGCCAAGGGCAACAAAAACTCCGGCAAACATCACGCCGCCTAGTAGAATAGTAAGGATCATTGCGGTTATTTGTAATGTTTTCAAAAATGCTTGTTGCATGATATCAAAATTGAACGTCCCGTATATCAAAGTCATGACAACAGTTCCAATCGCTCCCATGGCGGCAGCTTCAGTCGGCGTTGCCAATCCCAGCATGATTGTNCCAAGCACAGCAAAAATAAGTATCAACGGTGGAACGAGTGCAGTAGCGGTAATCCATAATTTTCTTAGAAATGGAGGATCATTTTCGGCAGGAGGAAGTGACGGGCCGTCCTGCGGCCTAATAATACACCGGCCAAGAATATAAAGAATATACAATCCAGCTAACATCAAACCTGGTATAAGCATGCCAACAAATAGATCGCCCACGGACACGTCGGCGACAGGCCCGAGTATCACAACGACTACTGAAGGTGGAATTATGGTCCCTAGTGAACCACCTGCACAAATTGTCCCCGAAATTAGACCCTTGTCATAGGCATATCGAAGCATGACCGGTATTGCTAATAAACCCACAACAGATTCTGTTGCGCCAACAACGCCGCTGGCCGCTGCAAACACAACACATAATAAGACAGTTCCAACTGCTAATCCGCCGGGAAGGCGTCGCGTCCANAGNTGAATTGCTTCNAAGAGTTTTTCGGCGATCCCTGATCGTTCGAGCATGGTNCCCATNAAGATAAACAATGGGACNGCTGCNAGTACATAATAAGACGCTACGTCGTCAACTTTTGCTACCAGTTGATAAACTAGGGCGTCACCAAAACGGTAATACCCAAAAAAGAGTGCAACCCCCATCAAAGAGAATGCTACAGGGAACCCAATAAANATGCATATCATCAATGCTGGAAACATTAAAAGACCAATGCCTAGTGCTTCAAAAGTCATGATCTGTTCTCCACATTAGCATCTTCACTTGTGACGTAATCCATCGTGGCCTCCTCAAGCGCACCAAAACCGTACTGCTCGATATCTTTGCCCTGCAATATCATGAAGTTTTTGAGTACTTCAGATATAGCTTGTAATGATAGTGAAATGAAACCGATCAACCAAACAACGCGAAATGGCCAAATAATGGGGTTCCAAGCGGACTCACCGGAAACTTCGTTAGTCACATAAGCTTCGATTGCATATTCATAAAGTCCATAGGTTGTCCAGATGCATCCTGGAAGCATGAGAATGATATAGCCTAGAAAGTTAACTAAAGCTTTCCGCTTTAGGCTCATTTGCTCGTAGAGAAAGTCTACTCGAATATGTGCACCCTGTTTCAAGCAGTAACCCATCCCAAACATATATGTTGTTCCCGCAAGCATATAACCAACTTCATATGCCCAGAAGGTCGGTGCATTGAAGAAATGTCGCGCGAGTACTTCATATACCATGGACAATATAAGGGGGAGCATCACCCATGCACCTATAAGTCCGATTAGTCCCGAAAAGCGTTCGATGAGTCGAACAATAGCTACCATTAGTAAATCCTTTTCTGAGATTAAATTTGTGACCGGTCTTTTATGTTTTGCCGTTACTCTATTGCAAAAATTTTCCTTTTTATTACAGGTTGCGAACAGGTTTTCTTTTTTTCACTCTTCTAGAGGCATAAATCGCTCACGAAAATCACTGGTTGAAAATCTATTCGCCAAAAACTAACAGTGATAGTGACTTGGGTTTCCTAGAGCGTCAACCTTGGTGATGTTAACAGGATCAGCTATCAGCAGGGCGATATAATGGTGGAACCCAATCAAATATTCTTGCATTGATAGGAAGACAATATTTCTTTTAACGAACGATGCTTTCGATTGATAAAAATGTTGCTTAGAAGAATAAATTTTAGAGGAAACGTTAATGCTCGGTTTAGAGAATAAGTTGGCGATAGTAACGGGAGGAGCTTCTGGGATTGGTCGTGCAANTGTTATGCGGTTAGCNAGCTCTGGAGCATCTGTTTTTTCTGGTGATGTGGATGAAAAGGGAAATATGGAAACGGTAGACCTTGCTGCCGACTTAACGGGTGAGGTAAAAGCCGCATATTTAGATATTGGAGATCTTAATAGTATAGAAAATTTTAGAAGAACGGTTTTTCAATATTGGGAAAAACACCAAAAAAGAGCTGATATCATCGTTAATGCTGCCGGATGGGATAAAATTCAGCCTTTTTTGGATTCAACACCAGAATTTACAGACAANGTTCTCAATACCAATCTAAAAGGCCCCATCAACGTAGTTCGAACATTTCTGCCCTCGATGATTGANGCGAATGAAGGNAAAATTATAAATATTTCGAGTGATGCGGGNCGTGTCGGGTCTATGGGGGANACGATTTATTCTGGTGCTAAGGGAGGCATTATTGCGTTTACGAAATCCTTAGCAAGGGAGACTGCAAGAAATCGGATTAACGTCAATTGCGTATGTCCTGGTCCAACAAATACGCCTTTACTTGCTGCTCAACCTGAAGGCATGCAGGAAAAGTTAACCAGAGCAATACCCTTTAGAAGAATAGCGGAGCCAGAAGAGATAGCCGATGCGGTTCTCTTTTTTGCCTCTAATATGTCTAATTATATTACTGGACAGGTGCTTAGTGTGAGCGGGGGGCTCACAATGGCAGACTGAGGGAAGTCAATATATGATCATATTTAAAGATAAGGAGACTGACCATGAGATTTGAGAACAAAGGTGTTTTGGTAACAGGAGCAACAGGGGGTATTGGCCGGGAGACCTGTCTTCAATTTGCAGCAGAGGGAGCGGCCGTCGCTGTGACTGACTTAGATTTGGCACTTGCAGAAAGGTTGGCTAACGAAATAGAAGAAAAGGGCGGTAGAGCAGTCGGTTACGAACTTGACGTGACAAACCAAGAACAGACCGATGCAGTTGTAAATCAGGCTGCAACAGATCTAGGATCAATAGATATCATTTTTTGTAATGCNGGGATCCGAGAAATTCAGCCGGCCCANCAATTACCGTTAGATGAGTGGANAAACGTAATTGAAGTAAATGTTACTGGTGTTTTCGTGTCAGCGCAAAGCTTTGCAAAGCACTGCATCTCAGAGAGTAAGCCAGGCGTAATCATAAATACTGCCTCCACGTTAGGAGTAATGGGTTCAACATCAAGGTGTGCTTATTCAACCTCTAAACATGCAGTCGTTGGGATGACAAAATCGCTAGCAATGGATCTTGCCCCTCACAATATTCGCGTAAACGCCGTGGGGCCAGGTGTTATACGCACACCATTGACTGAACCCTATTTNCAAGATGCCGAGATGGCGAAAAAAATAAACGATATTCACGCCATGAAGCGCACGGGGGTTCCATCCGAGATAGCAAGCGCAGTTCTTTTTCTCGCCAGTGATGACGCAAGTTTCTGCACAGGTCACAACTTGGTAGTTGATGGGGGTTGGACAGCAGGTAAAAGTTTTTAGGTCTATTTATGGTCTATATTTGACTGAATTGTATCGCGGNCCGCTTTTAAATTATAATTATCGCCGACATATCCCGTGGTATGTCCAAATCTAGTTAGCATTGCATCTTCTAGCGATATGTCCCGATGTGCTACCATTCCTCCGCATTGAACGGCATAGTTTTCAGGCCTTTTTGACGAAATGGGTATTTGTCCATTTTTTAGTGCTTTCGCCAATTGTAGCATAAGTTTTCTGAACTCAATTATACCTACGTCAGTTGGGCCGAGGTGCTCAATTGAGCGATCGACAATCTTTCCTTGGCTGTTTTGAATAGCAGCGTCTTGTTCCGATACACCTTGAATGCCTGTGAACGTATTTATTCGCTGATCATGACGGCTCATTAAATAATTATTGCTTAAGCGGCGAATTGGGAGATAATTTTCATCTACTTCGGCATGTATAGAGAACCCTCTTTTGAATTTTGCACGTTCCTCCCTGGTGAGCGACCGTTCGCTATTCCAGCTGTAGCAATAAATCCAACATGANTGGTCATCAATTGGCACCCAGCATTGGCCATGTTGGGTTTCTCCAGGGAACGCGTTTGGTGCATATGCATAATTTGGAATAAGAAATTGCGTAGTGCGCCAATAAATATCCTCGTCGTCTGCTTTTCTGGCAGCCCCAAGCAGCAAACCGGCACTATGTCGTAAAACTGTAAAATGTGGGCATGGGTCGTCCCTGACCCAGCGAATTCGATTGTCATTGTCTTGATCACTAAGCGCGGCACCGGATACAACGGACCCACTTGTATTATCTTTGCTGAAGTTAGGCGACGGCATGTGCAAAAAAGACAAGTGGGCAGTGTCTATGCCCCCTTCTAGAGATTGCGCCCAATTGCATTCCTGCCATTTTTTTGAAAGAAAGATATGCTCCTTTGGCAGAAGAGTGAATTCTTGCTTAGGTATATCGGGTAGTTTTGATGTTTCTGGTCCCATAAAAACCCAGATGATGCCCGCGACTTCTTTTGCCGGGTACGCCTTGAGTTTAATTTTTTCTTTAAACCGACTGTTTTCTGGTGCAGTCGGTAATTCAACGCAGTTGCCACGCACATCAAACTTCCAACCGTGATAAACGCACCGCAGACCGCAGTCCTCGTTCCGACCAAAAAACAAATCTGCGCCCCTATGCGGACACCTTCTGTCTACAATACCAACTTCACCATTACTATCCCTGAACGCCAGGAGCGCTTCGCCAAGTACTGTAATTTTTACAGGGGCNCCATCAATTTCCGNTAATTCGTCGCTTAAGAGTGCTGGCATCCAATAATGCCTGAATAAGTCACCCATTGGGGTATTTGGGCCCGTTTGTGTCAATATGGCATTCTCTTTTTTGCCGAGCATATGTATCCCCTATCTATCGCATTCAAGATATAGTGTTTGTGTTAAGCTATCTTATAGAATTTCAAACTATTGGATCTGTCTATACTGTTTTTCCAATTTTTATATACTAATTTGTGGCGAACCAATTATTATTAGGATGAAAATAGAGAAAAGGTCCAAGTATGCTTCATGGTGAAAACANTGCAGAAATAGAAAATAAGGGAACCATCTCGGCTGAATTAACATATATTGTAAGACAAAAGGAAAAGCCATATTTCGAGAGTTCTCACAGCACGGGAGGTGAGCCCAAAGTATTTTTTAAAACAGAAAAAAGAAATGCAAGCATTAGTGACATGCGTCCTCACGTTTCTACACTTTCTATCGATAGCAACGGGTTTGAACTGATTAGTCACCAGACGCACGTTGATGACTTATATAATGACGACTTGATAAANGCACAATATAACCAAGAGTTAGAANACCTACTAAAACAACATACAGGGGCGGATNAAGTTGTCATTTTTGATCATACGAGAAGATCAAATAATGATATTGGAGCAAAAAATCCAGATGGTAGGCGGGGGCCAGCNGTTAGAGTGCACGCCGATTATACNGTTAAGTCTGGACCGCAAAGAGCAAAGGATACTCTAGGTGAACATGAATTTAACGATATCATGGCTAATGGAGGCAGGGTAGTCCAAGTAAACGTCTGGAGACCAATTACAGGGCCGGTAGAAAGTTCTCCTCTTGCTCTTGCAAGTGCCACCAGTATCCCCGCGTATGATCTCGTTGCGACAGATCAGCGCTTTCCNGATAGGGTTGGTGAGATATACCAATTGGCTTTTGGAGAAGGCCATGAGTGGTATTACGCCCCAGATATGATGCCCAATGAGGTCATTCTAATAAAAGGTTGGGATAGCTTAGGTGATGGCCGAGCGCAATTTACACCTCACGGTGCTTTTGAGCATCCATCAGAGACGCCAAAGTCAAAGCCAAGAGAAAGTATTGAGTCGCGCACTTACCTCGTCTTTAAAGGATAGATTTGATCAGAATGCTTTTATTCTTGTGGATACCTCCACGGGAACTCAGGTTGATCTGCTTCTTCATCTATTGTCCAATGGGGGAGTGCAAATTCGTCACAGACATCTTTGAANACCATTTTTACTCTCGTCCCAATTCCTACTCTTTTTATCATCTCGGGGGGAGCAAATTCGCCATCGGCAGTCATCAAATTTCCAGCAACGCGCAATGCTTCGTGTTCTGATGGCTCGCCTTTCTGTGTGTCAAGATCAGCTAAAATTATCATATAAGGAACTTTATCCTGGAAGGCTGGTTGTATTGGGTGATGAACCTCTACATACGAGTGCACAACGCCTTTTCCCTCTACGGAAACCCATTCTGAATTTCTGTCAGTTGTCCAAGGGCACGCCGTGGTCGGCGGATATCTTAGCAACCCGCTGGATTTACCCCTCTGCAGTCTGAAATCTCTCTTTGAGCAATATCGAAAAAAATCAAGATTTTCTTGATCTAGGTCCTCAATNGTAAGCATCATTCCCATGTAATCGCCTTGAACTGGCATCATTATCTCCTCGATTTATCTGTGGTCCTTAGCCATTACCATGGCGGATCCAGTTCCAGGCATTGCCCACCCTAAGTTCGCTGTGACTTCCACATTTTTAACCTGCCTGCAACCACCTTCGCTGTAGTCATGTGAATGTTTTCTTTTGCCATCCGGTCCTATTGGGCATGTATCGTCAACATCGCCGCGAAGTTGCCGTGTGTTTTCAATAACCATATTCATTCCATGTGTGTAACCCTCGCATAAATGGCCCCCAGAGGTATTGTTAGGTCGTTTGCCCCCGAGCTCTATAGTTCCGTCTGATACGTATGAGCCACCTTCACCTTTCTTGCAGAACCCGTAATCTTCAAGCTGCAGCATAGTTGTGAACGTGAATGCGTCATAAGACCCTGTTATGTCTACGTCCTCAGGTCCCAGCCCCGCATTTGGCCAAAGTATTTCTTTTGCGTAATATCCTGCTACCGTCGAGATTGGCCCGTGTTGGTAGTGCATATCGATACGAGGCTTGCAACATCTTCCAACGACAGACTGGATTACAGCCGGTGGGTGGATACAATCTCGCGCTCTTTCGGTCCTTGTTACAATAATACAAGTGGCATTGTCTGTCTCCACACAACAATCAAGTAAATGAAGCGGTTTGCAAATTATTCGTGAGTTGATCACGTCNTCAATAGTGTATCTTTTTTTGTAGTAAGCCTTTGGATTATTAGAAGCATGCTTTGAATGCGCTACTTTTACACCGGCCACTTGTTCTGGGGTTGTACCGTAATCATACATATGGCGAAGAAAGGTTGGAGCGAACATCTGGCCAGCACTTTGCCAGCCATACGCTCTGTGGTGAATTTGATCCCCCGTAATTGGCACTGCTGAACGCGCGCCTGTGCCTCCTATCCTCACAGCAGAATATCCATTCATGGCTCTGTAAATAGCAACGGTTTTACACATACCAGCCTCAATAACACCCATTGCAATACCAATAAGGGCTTCCGTTGAAGAACCGCCACCGTGAACATCCATATAAAAATTTAGTCTTATTCCCAAGTCTCCAGCAACCCAAGGCGCATGAGTTGAGTCGTTTCCGGAATAACTCAGCATCCCATCAACATCCTCTGGTTTCATCCCTGCATCGGCCATAGCATTTGATATGGCCCAAGTGGCGAGCGATCGTGTTGATTCTTCAGAACCGCGTCTATAAGTTGTTTCTCCAACTCCGCAAATCGAATATTTACCACGAAGATATTTTTCAGAACTTACGTCATGGTCAGAGATGCTGCTTAGTGTCATCGGAATTAGCCTCCCATTTATCTAGAAACCTTAATGTAAACTTTATGAGGTTTTTTTAGGAGGCTCTGCTTAAATAAATTTGTTTTATCATGGGTGTGAAATGGCACTTAATTGGCGTTTACCAGTTCATGTTAGTAGGCAATATGATATTTGGCTTGGTAGAAAATATTTAGGAGGCAGGTATATGAGGGTCATTGTAACGGGGGCTAGCCCAGGTATTGGCGGGTCTACGATTCGAAAATTAGCACAAATAGCGAATCAAAAGAATGAGAAATTACAAATTGCAGCTTGTGAGATCAGGTTAACAGATGATCTAAAATCCCTTGCTGANGAAGTAGGAAGATTGGGAGCTGATATAAAGGTGCTAATAGGAGATCTCTCTGAGGCACAGTGTCCAGCNAAATTAGTTGATGATGCACTCAAGGCGTTTGGTGGGTTGGACGCAGTAGTGAGTAATGCAGGTATAACGAGCCCTGCTCCTCTGATAGATCTTTCTGTGTCAAAATGGGACAAATTATTGAATGTGAATACCCGCGCAACGCTGCTTCTGGCGCAAGCTGCATACCCTGCGCTTAAAGAGTCAAAGGGGGCCTTAGTTGCTGTCGCATCCATGTCGGGGATGGGAGCGCACCCAGGTATGGGGGCATACAGTCCTAGCAAAGCCGCCTTGATATCTCTTTGTCAGGTACTTGCACAGGAATGGGCATGTGATGGAATAAATGTAAATACGGTTTCACCGGGAATGATCCGTACCCCTTTAACACAGAAAGTTTATGAAAATAACCAGATAGCCAAAGAAAGAGCTGCTCTAGTGCCATGGGGCAGGGTAGGAAATCCAGAAGATATCTCCAACGTAATCAGTTTTCTATTGTCGCCCGAGGCCAATTATATAACGGGCCAGAATATCCTAGTAGATGGGGGCTTCGTCGACTCTTTGTATCGTCATATCCCAGGTTTACCCGATAGTAGTGAAATTGATAAGACTTAGCGGATAAAACTTTAAGTGTTCAAATTTTTACGACTGACCAACCCGAAGTCTTGCATCATTTGTGTTTGCTTTTTAATGGCGGCAATTGCTTGGGGTTCTGTATTTTACGGGCATAGCGTCTACTTAACAGCTCTAACAGGGGACGGCAGATGGTCAATTGGTCAAATTTCAACGGGAATTACGATCTTTTGGATTTCAAGTTTGCCCGGAACACTTTTTGTTGGATATTTAATAGATAAAAAGGGGGCAAGTTGGGTTGTCTTCATCGGCGCATGTTGTATCGGTTTTTCGCTCGTAGGAATAAGCTGGGCGCACGACCTCTGGTTAATATTCGTGTGCTACGGAATAATGGGTTTTGCCTACCCGGCAGTTGGCGCTGCAGCTATAAGCGCTACACTTTCCCCATGGTTTTTTAAANATTTTGGATGGGCATTGGGACTTTCTCTTACCGGAGCAAGTGTTGGAGGCGCTATAATTCCNCCCGTNATGATGTATACTATACAAAAGNTNAGTTTNCCNCTGACAATGATTTTCGCAGGAGGGATAGTTTTCTTTGTATTGTGCATCGTAGCGTCCATACTTGCGTTGACCAAACCGGCAACTGTGCAGTCGGTCACTCCAATTCAATCTAAGAGCTTAATAGCGGTAAACTTATTGAAACAGAGGGTTTTTTGGAGAATTTCAATTGCGGCAGGCATGGCACTTGCTGGTCAGGTTGGTTTCNTGGCTCATCAAATACCTATTGCTCTTCAACAAACGAGCGAATTTGCGTCTGTAATTTCCGTTACTATCGTTGCAATATCAGCAGCTGTAGGCCGTTTAATAACAGCTTATGCTAGCCGTTTTTATGGAGTGACAAAAATAGCAACTTTTTGTTACGCCTTTCAGGGGTTAGGNATTCTCATAGTTAGCTTTGCCGAAACGACAGCTCTACTCTGGTTTGGTTGTTCGGTGGCTGGCTTTGTCGTTGGCGCAATCGTAATGCTCTCTCCAATGCTTGTTAGAGAGGCGTTTGGAACTGTGGATTACGGTAAGAATTATGCGGCAGTCAACGTCATTTTATATCTTTTTGCGGCTGTAAGTCCTTGGTTTTTGGGGCATGTGTTCGACTATCATCAATCGTATGCGGCAGGATTAGTGACGTTGTTTATTCTCCAAATAGTTGCTGCTGTTCTCATATTACCAAACGTTAACTCGGCAGAAGTTAGCCCTTAAGCGCTTGTTCCATCTCTTCTTTGAGAGCGTCAAGCTCATCTTTTGCATCGAGAGCCGGTTTAACGGGCTCGGACTTTTTGCCGGCCGACTCTTTTCTTCTCTCATTCGTCAATCGTATAGTTTCTGCTTTTGTCTCCGCAGTAACTTTTATCGTTTGTCTTTTATCAACGGGTAAGGAATCGAAGATAGTTTCCGCTTGATCGTAATCAGATTGTGATCCACTCTCAGCNGCTTTGTTAAGCCTACGNGCCACNCCTTCNGTACCTTTTAACTTNGTACTATCAGCTAAAATGCGTAAGCCTTGTCTTGTGTCCGCGTCTACCTCTTTGACGTCATCCATGATAACCTCCGGATCCCCCATTGATCCTTTGTGTATATTGTTAGTGGAAAATTAACTTTTCCAGTAATAGTTTACAACAACTTTGTGACAAAAACCACTTTTCTGTGAAACATTATGTCGCATATAAGTGTGTTTGAGAAATTTAAGTAGATACCTGATTTTCAATTTTAGTTAGGAAAAAAATAATGATTTTAATTGGGCGTAATGTGTCTCCATTTGTTAGACGGGTAGCTTCATTGATGAGGCTGCTAGAAATCGACTTTGAACAACGTTTTTTGGCAACTGCGGATTCTATTGACGACATTGCTAAATTTAACCCATTAGGGCGTGTTCCTTCATTAGTACTAGATGATGATGAGATTTTAATCGATAGCTCAGCGATAATTGACTATTTACTGGAAACCAAAGATCAAGATGGAAAATTTCTATCAAAAGCAGGTTCGGCGCGTCGCCTTGTGTTNCGCTCTGTTGCCATCGCGCATGGTGTTATGGAAAAGGGTGTGGCNTCATCCTATGAAAAGACACGCCGTTCACCAGAAAAAGTGAGTGAAGAGTGGTTAAGTTATCTGCAAAGACAGATCATTTGGGGATTAGAAGAGTTAGAACGAAAGGCGGAGCAATCCAACGAATGGTTACACGGCGATACTCTTACGCTTGCCGACATTACAACAATTTGCGCATTTGATTATATAAATATNAGACATCAGGGATTGTTTGATCCTAATATTTTCCCAGCCTTGCAAGGCATATCTGATCGAGGAAACGANTTATCCGCNTTCTCTGACACAAAACCATCACCCTAACAGATAAAACTATTTTAAATAGGTTTTAGGGTCTACATCCTGTTTAATGCACTGATCACGGCTTTAATCGGTGCGAGAGTAATAGACGTGTCAATTCCAACGCCGAATACGCTCGTGCCANCTTCATCTGGAACTTTAAGTTCTATATAGGCGGCCGCTTCAGATGCTGAACCTGCTGTTCGTGTATGTTCAGTATAGTCCTTGAGACGAAACTTAAGATCAAATGTATCGCGCATACCTTGAATAAAAGCNGCAATGGGTCCATTTCCGGTTCCTTTTATTTCGTACTGGGTCCCATCGAAAGTAACCGTCGCCATCATGCGCTCAAGATCATTGGAACGCGATGCTGCTTCGGAGGAGAAGGAGATTAGCCGAAACGGGCCATTTTGTTCTATGAATGTTAATTGGAAAGCTTTCCAAATTTCTGTGGGCGTTATTTCTTGGCTGGTAGCATCGGTAATTTTCTGGATAACCTGACTAAACTGAGCCTGAGCCGCCTTGGGCAATCGAATGGAGTAGTCGTTTTCTAAGATATATGACACACCTCCCTTACCAGACTGGCTATTTACCCGAATAATCGCCTCGTAGTCTCGTCCTATATCTTTCGGATCTATTGGTAGGTAGGGTACTTCAAATAATGGACTATTAGCAGTTTCCATTGCTTTCATCCCTTTATTAATAGCGTCTTGATGCGAACCCGAAAACGCCGTATGCACAAGTTCACCGGCATAGGGGTGCCGTGCATGGATTGGAAGTTGATTGCAGTGNATNGCCGTATCCATGAGTGAATTGATATTTGAAAAATCGAGTTGTGGGTCGACGCCTTGGGTAAATAAATTTAGCCCTAATGTGACAATATCAACGTTGCCAGTTCTTTCACCATTGCCGAACAATGTTCCCTCAACCCTATCCGCACCAGCCATTTGTGCAAGTTCGGCAGCCGCTACACCTGTGCCGCGGTCGTTATGCGGATGGACAGATAGAATTACTTTTTCACGGTTTCTAAAGTTTGTGTGCATCCATTCAATTTGATCTGCAAATATATTTGGCGTGGCCATTTCAACTGTTGATGGCAAATTGATTATTGTGGGGTTTTCACTAGTAGGCTGCCAAANATCCATGACNGCTTCACAAACTTCTAAAGCGTAGTCNAGTTCGGTGCCGGTAAAGCTTTCTGGACTGTATTCTAATTGCTTACNTGACTNCCAGAATTTTCTAGCATGGAGATTCNATCTCGAACCATTTTGGCACCATCAACAGCTATCTCTTTGACGCCATCTCGATCGCTTTCAAATACCACTCGCCTTTGAAGAGTACTGGTTGAATTGTATAGATGAACAATACAATTTTTTGATCCTAATAAGCTTTCACAAGTACGCTGAATTAATTCTTCTCTAGCTTGCGTCAGGACTTGTATAGTAACGTCCCCAGGAATGAGATTTTGTTCAATTATTTCTCTAACAAAATTGAAATCAGTATCCGAAGCAGCAGGAAAGCCGACTTCAATTTCCTTAAAGCCCATTTCCACCAATGTTTTAAACATTCGATGTTTTCTGGGCCCATCCATGGGGTCTACAAGTGCCTGATTGCCATCTCGCAAATCTACACTGCACCAAATGGGAGCAGAACTAATCGTTTTGCTGGGCCATTGTCGGTTCGTAATAGGAACAGTGGGGTAGGCTTGATATTTGTTAGTTGGCATACGCGTCATGGTGAATATCCCTGTGGTCGAAATCTATAGAACCTCTTTAAAAATTATTTGTCTTAAGGCGAAACGATTTTTCTGAAAACGCCTTTGCGCCCGGCACCTCTAAAGGGCCGGGTTTGTAAGTCGTAAAAGGAGATTTCGCGAGTCATCAACCATAGTGGCCAAAGGATAATGCTACTGATTAAAATCGTCAAGCAGATGTCGCATTGCCTGTCAAAGAATACTTTTTACGTAAGTATTTTTTACCGACGTCCAAAAAGTTTTTCTATATCACTAAGTTTAAGCTCCACATAAGTCGGCCTTCCGTGATTGCATTGTCCGGAATGAGGGGTTACTTCCATCTCGCGTAATAATGCGTTCATCTCTTCAACGCGAAGGGTTCGACCTGATCTTACGGAAGAATGACAAGCTATTGTGCCACAAATATGACCTAACTTATCTTCTAAAACGGTTGAGGAACCGAACTCTTCAAGTTCGTCAACAATATCGATGACTAAGTTTTTAACATTTATATCGCCAAGTATACTTGGAATTTCGCGAACTAATATTGCTCCCTCACCGAATTCTTCGAGGACTAGTCCTAATCGAGCAAAGTCATCTTTAAGTTCTAATAGTCTCTGGATTTTTACATGTTCCAAGTCAACAACTTCCGGAATTAGCAAGACTTGTCGCTTTATTCCTCCTTCTTTAAGGTCAATTTTCATTTTTTCATAAACTAAGCGTTCGTGAGCGGCGTGTTGGTCGACAATGACTAACCCTTCATTTGTTTGAGCGACTATATAATTTTTATGGAGCTGTGCCTGCGCCGCGCCTAAGGGGAATGAAGCCATTTCGTTTGACGACTCAGATGACAGATGAGAAGGACTATCAGACCGTGCCATCGGTGCAGAATTCAGGTCTAAGTGACCATAGGCTATTTCGTTGTTTGCGAANGAGGAAGGAAGGTAATTATTCTGAGATGGTTCANGAGTTTTATAGGATTGGCNGNAGCTTCTTACGCCAGTGGGTGAAATTTTAGAAATAGATTTGTTTAAAATGCCTAGTGCCGCATTAGATATCGTTGATGAAGTCTGGTAACCTGCCTCCACGAGGGCTTTTTTTAGCGCACCGATAATTAAACCCCGAACTAGTCCAGGTTCTTGAAAACGAACCTCGGATTTGGCTGGATGTACGTTAACATCCAGAGTGCTCCCAGGTGCATTAAGGAATAATACAACAAACGGATGCCTGTCATAGGCTAGAAAATCTGAATAGGCTGCTCTTACTGCTCCATAAAGTAATTTATCTTGAACAGGTCGACCATTAACGAACAGAAATTGATGGCTTGAGGTTCTTTTATTGAGCGTTGGTAGGCCCGCATATCCTGTCAATATAAATCCTTCGCGTTCTGCTTCTATTAATAACGAATTTTCTTCAAAATCTCGCCCTAATACTTCACCAATTCGCGATAGTTGTATATTTGGAAGGTTACCCTGAGCTCCGTTAAAACGGATGTTCGTTCGAGTGCCATCGTTTAAGGTAAATGAAATATTTGGATTAACCATGGCTATTCGACGTATCACCTCTATCGTGCGACCTGTCTCGGTACGATCGGTCTTAAGAAATTTCAGTCGTGCTGGTGTGGCATAAAATAAATCCCGTATTTCAACTTGTGTCCCTATTTTTAAAGAGGAGGGCACCACTGCTTCAATATCTCCCCCGGTAACATTTATGCTCCAGCCTGTATCCATATCTTTTGATCGCGTTTTAATGGTTAGCCGGCTTACAGCCCCTATTGACGGNAAGGCTTCTCCCCTAAAACCTAAAGTACTGATACTGTCGAGATCATCGGTTGGTAATTTTGAGGTTGCATGGCGTTCAACTGCAAGTACAAGGTCTCGCTTTGACATACCACAGCCGTTGTCAGTGACACTGATAAAGGTTCGGCCACCATTGCGCATGATNATTTCAATCTTAGTTGCCCCCGCGTCGATAGAATTTTCAACTAATTCTTTGACCGCGCTGGCTGGACGTTCAATTACCTCGCCGGCGGCTATCTTGTTAATAAGGTCATTTGGTAAAAGCCTTATTCCGTATCCTTGAATTGCGTCAGAAATTGTATCGGTAGATAACATTTGAGGTCACATTTAGTAGCTATACATATCACAACTACAAAATATAGAAGCTTTTCTGAGTAGAGTCGAATCTATTAAGGTAAATCGCTGATATCCGCTTGATGATAAATGTCTCCAACACCGCATTCGTGTTGATATATATTTGAGCCAAGCCAACAATTGATCAGACATGGTATGGGAGGATCTGAATTAATGCGGTTTAAAGGAAAAGTTGCTGTTATTACAGCTGCTGCCAGTGGTATTTGCAGAGCTGCGGCAGGAATAATAGCTAAAGAAGGGGGGNTCGTNGTTGGTATTGATACAGACGAAGCCCGCCTTGAAAAAATGTCAATGGAGCTCTCTCANGAGCCTGCAGGGTCCATTGTAACCTATTGTATTGACGCTCTTGATCCACAAGCAGCCCATCAAGCGCTGGAAAATATTATCAAAAATAACAAACGCATCGATATTTTAATCAACGGTGTTGGTGGAAGCACTATAATTTCCAACCCATCTGCCAGGGTCGATGAACTGACGGTAGATGAATGGCAAGCTATAATAAATTTCAATTTAAAAAGCATGTTTATTTTTACTAATTCAGTAGTGCCGATCATGAAAAAACAAGTCAAGGGGAAAGTAGTCAACTTGGCCTCAATCGCTGGGCGAGGTTTTAGTGATATCAGTAGTAGTGCATATGCTGCTGCGAAGGGTGGTGTTATAGCATTTACAAAAAAAACTGCCCGAGAATTGGGGCAATTTAACATCACTGTAAATGCCATCGCTCCAAATACGACCCTAACAGAACGGATTCAGCCACGTTGGCAACAGCAGAGTCCAGAAGATCAGCGACAACAAAGGGAAAAGATACCACTCGGGCGGGTGGCGGAACCTNTAGATCAAGCAAGGGTTATTTGTTTTTTAGCTTCTGAAGATGCTGATTACGTTACAGGGCAAACCATCGATGTTTCTGGTGGTCTTGTGTAACGAAAAAGACGGATAGTTAGGGATTATTGTTTTAAAGGATTTAAACATGACAAAGAGNGAACTTTATAAAAAAGGCGATGCAATGCGTCGGAGCATGTATGGTGAAGAAGCATATAATAAAGCAAACGAGACCGTTTACNGNGATCCAATTATGCGAAAGTTTCTAGACGTCGCAACGGAGACAGTTTTTGGGGCTCTATGGACACGTCCAGGATTGGATACAAAAACCCGAGCCTTAATTTGTGTGGTCTCTGATATCGCAACAGCGCGGGAGGAAGAGTTGGCAATTCATTTACGTTTTGCGCTGGGCCAAGGGTGGACAGAAGATGAGTTGCTTGAAGTAATGTTGCATCTATCAGGTTATATTGGAGTGCCCTCTACTCGTGGTGCTATGCTTGTTGCTAAGANAGTTTTTGCCGAGCTCANAGAAGGGGAACAAAGTTAATGCCCTTATTTTTTCACCACAGGTAAAATTGTAGTTTAAGCTAACGGAGCCCGTCTTCGCCCTCAATTTCACTAACACGTAAACCTCCAACACGAGCCAATGGTCGCCCTGAGTCTGTGATAGCAATCGCTACCAAAATTTCATTGGCCCGGGGAGCATCACTTACTCGCACCTCCATCCCATCAAAATGGCTTCTTACGTANGCAGCATCTTTATGGCCAAGTGGAATATCTAACGTATCCCCCATAGAACCGCATTTTTTTGAAGAGGGAANAAGTGCTGCCCCTCCGTCGACTTCCCTTCGCAANGGCGCGCCCATTCTAGGATGCAGTATGGCGGCGCCATGCTCTAGTTCGCCATTCTCTCCAATTAGAGCGGCTTTGCCGTAACTCTTAGCAGCACTAGACTCAATACCAAGAGCTTTAATACAGCGTTTTCCAAGAATTGCACCCAACTCTTCCCCTATTCGCACAAGTATGTCCAGGTCTTCTATATATTGACTAGCAAAGGGATTTTCGATCACTGCTATAGCTGCCGCTTTCCGTGTTGGAGGATTAATTTGCTGCCCCATTTCATGATGAATTTCATCTACCACAGTGATTATTTTTCTGATTCTTGCAATCGTCATCGTTGCTTTCTTTCAAATATACTATTGATGATTTTGAATTTTAGAAGCTTCGTTTCGTTTGCCCATAAGGGCTTGGGGGGCAACGACTTTAATAGTTCCCCGCAAGCTAATCCATGCCGCTTTTATAAGTCCATGTTTTTGATATTTGGTTGCAACGATTAGACCGCGATTTACGGCTTCTTCTATTTGTTCCTGTCGAATTTCCTTGAGATCTATCGTCACCAAACGGTCGCCTAAGTCNCTATCCGGTGTTAACTCGTTAGCGGGCTTTCTAATTACCGCCGGGGATCCGGGTATATCAACTGCATTGGCTATTAATGTGGCGGCAGCATCGGCTTTAGCGGCGCTCTGGGCTAGAACAGTTACGGAGTCAGCTATCCCTAGCGAATGACTTCTGCCATGCATTCCACTAGTAGCTATTCCATGGATGTTATCCTTCCCGGAAACTNTGATGTGTCCAGTTTTGTTAGGATTGGCGGGGTTTTCGATTATCGCAATATCAAAAGTTTCGTTTTCATCAAGATATAGGGCTATATCGCCTCCATTATTTACGTAGGCTTTTCCAAATCGGTGATCCCTGCACAGGCANGTTAGAATGTGATCAGCTACGGATCCGGCAACTGCCGCCATTGGTGTGATGAAGTTAGAAGAAAAGGGTAATACGGCATCGTGCATGCGCCGAGCTACCGGGTAATTGGGCTTTTTAGCCTTCGTGGTAATCGGGCGGCGCAAAATGGGCAGCTCTTTTACCAAGTTTTGTAACAACGACTGAAACTCGGTTTCNACNTTTTGGTATGCNAGCTTAACACAATNCTTTTCCCCAAAAGCTTCAGCAACAATATCAATAGGGCCGTGGTGCAAATGCAAGCGTTTGCCATCATTCATCAAAGTCACTTGGGGTTTATTCATCTTTGCGTCGATTTTCTCGCCATTTAAAGTTGTAGGAGTGNGTGGGCCAGGGGTTCTGGTTCTTGTAAAGTTCAATTGTGCTATCGGTTAGAACGTGATCATTTTGAGGCCCTAAAATACCCTTAATGGCATCATCTATCGAAACCACATGGCCAGTGTGACCTCCAAGAGATTCATAATCTGAGCGCCGCATTGTGAACTCGATTGGGGCAACCAGAGCGGGTGTTGGAACATAGCCAAATGAATTTTGAGGCATCCTAGTTACATCTACCATCAGTGTAATTCCACCGCCGGGCCATATATACACTGGTGCTCCGCCACACGTCACATTGGTGAGAGAATTTCTTACGGATCGCGTTAAAAGAACGGGGTTTTCCGTTACGCCTGCTCTTAATGAGCCGCCTGCCCCCCCGACAAACAAAACTGAACAAAGGGCGGGCTCACAGTTTTCAGTAATACGGGTAATGGGGGCTATTAGTTTTTTCGGAATNTCATATTGTATNGGCTGTAATTCATTATTTAATTTGTAAAAAGCGAANTGATCGCCTGTNGTAGATATCATGAGAAGCGNTTGTCCAGGCTTTGCNAACTTAGGATTGAAATCCTCTAAGATATCTAATGGGTCATCTATGTTGGTCCCCCCCCAACCATTTCCTGGCTCTGCTACTTGAAAGTACCTCCCAGGTGTAGATTTTCGTCCCTTAATTCTTATCCCGGTCTCTTGCCAATCAATGACTTTACCTGCTTGATGTTCTGATACAACTCCNGTTATGTGGTCATCAACAATCACGACNTCGTCCACGAGGCCTTTCCACTGNGCCGCGAACATTCCAATAGTAGCTGAGCCACATCCAACTCGCATTCTTTCTTCAGTGATACCGTNAACNATCGGAGGCTTNCCAGCTTGAACNGTTATCGTGCTCCCGNCGTCTATTGAAAGTTCAACTGCNTNTTGATTNCACAAACTCAACATNGCAGANCATGTGGCTCTACCTTCTTTTTTAGATCCACCTGTTAAATGATTGACACCTCCGATTGATAACATTTGGGAGCCATATTCTCCCGTAGTCACATGTCCGATTGGTTCTCCATTGGCTCTGACAATAGATTTTTCGGGACCGATGTGCCTGTCGGTGTCAATTTTTACTTTTACNCCGCAATAGCTATAAATGCCCTCCGTTACCACTGTAACTATGTCTACGCNATCNACTTTGCTGCCNATAATAAANGGGGCAGGTTTGTAATCNGGATATGTAGTTCCNGCCCCGATCGCCGTCACGAAAACATCTTCNCGATTTANAATAGNNCCNTCCCANTCCTTTTGTTGTTCNGCAAACGGCACCANAGAAACTTCCTTGTTTCNCTCAATTATTTTCAATGGATCAACNCGCACCAGNTNACCTTTATCNTTCGCATATCTATCGCAGGCNCCNGAACGGCCTTCCGCGATATAACACATCACTGGGCATGCATCACAGCGGATCTTATCATCTTTTNGGCGTGNCTCATTCATNTGTATTTTTAGCCTTNTGGATAGCTCGAAACACTTTATCGGGAGTGGCTGGAAGGTCTTTAACCGTCGCACCTGTAGCATACCGAATAGCGTTTAGTATTGCGGGCGCTGTTGGAATAAGCACATGCTCCCCAAGCCCCTTAGCACCGTGTGGTGAAACCCAATCAGGTTCTTCTATTATAATCGTATCTATCTTTGGGATATCACCAGAGGTGGGAATAAGGTAGTCGTGAAGGTTTTCTGTTTGAAAGGGTTTGTATTCTTCCATTAAAGCGAGCCCAATTCCTTGTGCTATTCCACCTTCGATTTGGCCTTCGATCAGATTAGGATTTATCGCTCTGCCCACGTCATGGGCGGCCGTGATATGATCAATGCAAATTTTACCAAGTTCAGTATCAACAGTTAGTTCGACCAGATGAACACCGTAACCGTAGACAGCATATGGGTTACCTTGACCATTCTCGTCTAGAGGAGTGGTTGGCGGATCATAAGTTTCTTCTGCCATTAATACATAGCCAAACTGGTTTGCGGGAAGATGGGATAGATCAAGCTTGTTTAGGTTGCTCCTATTTTTAATATAAAGGCTTGTTCCCTTTTTGATTAATTGTGCGTCCTCTCCAGCATTTGCATATCTAAGAATCTGTCTGCGTAACTCCATACCTGCCAGTGTAGCGGCGCCTCCGGTAATAAAAGTTTGGCGTGACGCGGAGGTTTTTCCGGCATCCGGTGTGATGTCTGTGTCAGCACCTACTAGTTCAATACAATCTACTGAGGCGCCTATGGCGTCCGCCAATATTTGCGTTATCACAGTATTTGAACCCTGTCCGATGTCTGTTGCGCCTTGGTGAAGGACGATTTGGGAGTTTTTTGTTAAGCCCACTCTAATTGTCGAAGGATTGCTCATCGAGGTATTGCCACATCCGTACCAGCATGAAGCAATGCCTACGCCGCGTCGATCAACAGGGTTTGTTGTGTTTTTGTTAAACGAAGATGCACTTTTTATAGCTTGTTTCCATTTAGGCTTTATCGCCTCTAAGCAACTTTTTATGCCAACCCCAGTTTCAAACGATTGTCCTGTAACTGTTGGGTCACCATTTTGAAGACAATTAAGCAATCTGAAATCCAACTCATCTATACCCGCAGCTAACGCTAATTCTGACAGAGTTGTTTCAAGAGCTATAGCCGTTTGGGGAACTCCGAAGCCTCGAAATGCTCCAGAATTTGGCGTAGTGGTGTGGATGGCCCTGCTTTTGGCCATATAGTTAGGAATTTTGTAGGGGCCTGAAGCATGGACTGGAACACGATTAGCTACCGTAGGCCCCCAGCTGGCATAAGCGCCTGTATTGAAGTTACCTTCAAATTTTAAAGCCGAAATTTTACCGCAGGGGTCGCAACCAATTTTTATTTCGATATCCGAGGGATGCCGTTTAGTCGTGGATTGCATGGACTCTTGGCGTGTATATACGATACCTACGGGGCGATCGAGTGTCCAGGCAGCTAGTGCTATGTAGGGGTGGTATGATAGATCTAATTTGGATCCAAATCCCCCTCCACAAGAAGTTGGGATCACTCGGACGGAGGTTGCAGGTAGCCCCATAATACGTGCAATTGAGTCTCGGTTCATATAAGGTGCTTGCGTGCATCCGTGGATTTCAATTCGGTTGTTTTTTCTGATCGCATATCCAGCTTCGGGTTCAATATACGCATGCTCTATAAATGGGGTGGTAAAAGAACCTTGCGCAATATATTTCGAATTTTTAAATCCTTTTTCGATATTTCCACGTTTCACGTAACCTTGCGTTAGAATGTTATTTTTTCGATTTTGNTGCAGCAGTAATGCCCCATCTGCCTGGGCCTGCTCCATTGTATGCACTGGCTCTAAGATGTTCCATTTAACTGGAAATTCATTTAGGTCTAACTTTTCTATTGTTTTTTTGTGGCCAACAACCACTGCGATGCCTTCCCCCGGNTAGCGCGTTCTCGTCTCTGCTAATATCGGTTGGTCAGCAAACTCAGGTATAACACCAAAGCAATTTTCTCCCGGTATATCTCTGGCAGTAAGCACACAAACTATCCCGGGGTTTTCTTTTTTATAAAGAGCTAAATCTTCAATATTAAAATCAGCATGGCTATAAGGCGAACGAACTACTCGAGCCAGCAATGCATCTGCTGGAAAGTCATCCGCTCCAAACTTATCACTCCCTGTAACTTTATCTTGCCCGTCGATACGCTGGAGGCTTCGTCCGATAACTTTACTTGAAACAGCCGAATTTTTGTNAGTTTTTGTTTTTTTACGAGTAAAATTTAGAATAGAGGAGATTATTTTAGAATATCCGGTGCAGCGGCAGAGAACGCCGCCTATCGCATGCTCGACTTCCTTGCGAGTTGGGGTTTTATTCTTACCTATCAGTGCGGCGGCGCTTACCAACATTCCGGGTATACAGATCCCGCATTGGGCTGCTCCGTTTTCTAGAAATTCCTGCTGTAAACCAGAAATAGAACTCTCGTCAAATAAACCTTCGACAGTAGTAATTTCTGAGCCATCTATTTGCCCAACGCCTACGAGACAAGCACAGCAGGCCTCTCCATCAATAATAACAGTGCAAGCGCCACAGTCTCCCGCATTACATCCGACTTTAGTGCCAGTTATTTTTAGTCGTTCGCGAAGAGCATAAGTTAATCTCTCCGTGGGATCACAATGTAATTTAACTTGATGGCCGTTTAGTCTAAAACTAGTTTGCATAATTGTCTTCTATCTTCTGACAATTAATCAAGGTTCGTTTGATAAGCTGTTGTGCAGCATAGAAACGATATTCTCTTGGTGCTCTTATATCCGAGAGTGGATCAAGACTAGCAATGTGTTCAGAGCTAATGGCGCCTAGGGCTTCTTCAATAGATTTACCTTTTATTGCAGCCTCAATAGAAGGCATGCGTTGGGCTGTTTCGGAACACGCACCTATCGCGATAGCGCTTTCGCGGATGCGGTTTTGTTGGCAGATCTCCAACCGCGCAGCCGTCATGACAATAGAAATCACCATATATTCTCTTGCACCTAACTTNGAAAAAGCACTATTGCCAATGCATTTTTTCTTAGGAACACGGATGCATTTAACAATTTCATCCATGCGTCTGCTCGTCTTTCTATTGCCTTTTATAAACTTCGAAAGCGGAATAGTTCTAGTGCCGTGAGTGGACACGAGNTCTAANTTTGCTTCTAAAATCAANAGCGGTGGCACTCCATCAGCNGCNGGNGANGCATTNCATAGATTGCCAGCTATAGTTCCCCGGTTTTGAATTTGGATTGACCCAACTTCTTTTCCTGCTTGTAAAAGCGCATTGAAGCTANGGGGAAGTGGTGTTTTCTCCAGGTCAGCCCATGTAGTCAATGCGCCGATAATCCACTCGGCTTGCGTTTCCTTAATGCCGCGTAAATCGGCTAACGCACTTATGTCCAGGATGTTGAAATTGACACTACCCTCTTTTAAGCTGGGGAAAAGATCTGTACCTCCGGCCAAAACTTTCCAGTTGTTACTTGCTAGCGTAGAAAGTGCCTCTTCTATGTTTTTTGGCCTAGCGTACAAATAGACTTCCCCCGGGTAAAACAATGCTAGACTGCATTAATTATTCACGGGTCGTCAATAACAAGAAATAAGTTAGAGATCTGATCCGGCCTATTCGCAATCCCCATTCAGATATTTTTTTCTTTAAAGACTTCCCGTGCTTGCCTAAAGCCATCTACAGCGCAAGGAAAACCTGCATAGCCGCCAACTTGGATTAAGATTTCGGCGATTTCATCTTTGGTTACGCCATTATTAATGGCGCCAGATAAATGCAACCGAAATTCATGAGTTCGACCGAGAGCCGCAAGCATTGCAATATTTATCATGCTGCGCGTCTTTAAAGGTATACCTTCCCGCCCCCAAATAGCACCCCAGGCATGGGTTGTGATGAACTCCTGTAATTTCATGCCAAATTCATCTGCATTATTGATTGAGTTGTCTACGTATTCCGATCCTAGAACTTGTTTTCGTGTTTTTAGTCCTTGATCAAACAGGTCTTTGGTATCCATTTTTTTCTCCAATTTATGTTATATGAAAGTGTGGTTGTTAATTACCTATTTTAGCGTGGTAATAGTTTTCGAATTTATTAAATCAAAATCAATCTTTGCACCTAAACCAGCTTGCTCAGGCGCATTTACCGCCCCCTGAGAGTCGGGCTCCAGGTCATCAATTACGCCATATTTCTGGGCCCCAGATGGCAAAAGTACCTCAAAGTAAGTTGTGTTTTTGATCGCAAGAATTACATGCAGATTAGCCCAGTTGTTGAGCGAGTTCCCGCCGTGATGGATTTCATAGTTCATCCCAAAGGCTTCAGCTAAATGAGCTGTTTTTAAAAGTGCCGTTATACCTCCTTTTACTGCCACATCACCCCTCAAGTAGTCAGTTGCTTTATTGATTATCCATGGGACNTAGTTAGTAAACCCTCCCGGCGAGTATTCAGTCGCCATTAGAGGAATAGAGAGTTTTTCACGCAGCTTGATACATCCCATCAGATCATCATCAGCTAAGGGGTCTTCGTACCAATAAAAATTCAAATCTTCGATTGCTCGACCAACCTTAATTGCATTGTCGTAGGTATAAGCCCATGTGGAGTCAAGCATCAGGTCAAAGTCGTTTCCGACAGCTTCTCGCGCTGCCTGACATACTCCAATATCCTTTCGCCAAATTGTCGGTGGATGTATCTTATATGCTGCCCAACCATCTTCTTTATATTTAACCGCTTCTTCAGCATATTCCGTCTTGTCTGACATAATTGCCGATGAGGCATAGGCTGGTATAGCGTCCCTGTAACCGCCAAGAAACTTATATAAAGGTAACGCCGCCGCTTTTGCGGCTATGTCATACAGCGCAATATCTACCGCTCCGATTGACCGCAAACTCACTTTTCTATTTTGTTTCCACATTTTTTGGTAGAGATATTCGCGGTCAAGAGGGTCGGCCCCCATCAGTATAGGCTTTAAGAAATGAATAATTCCTTTACAATCTATTTCAGCGCTATAGGTTGCTGATCCTAAAAAAGCATGGCCTTCAATACCATCATCCGTAGAAATTCTCAGCAATCCAAGGGTACTATTCCCTGAAGAATTTCCCGAGCCTGCAGCATACTGTGTCGGGGGAATGTTTTCCCAACTGAAAAGGGTTAATGTTAAATCATCTATTTGCATAACCAAGACCTTCGAACGTTTTGACTTTAAGATATGGTCTACTGTCGGTTATGACGGGTCTATAGTAATTTTTTACTTGATATGTTTTATCTAATTGGGGATGTGAGAACGTTTGTTAAGAAGATCATTTGTTTTTGACTTTTTTATTGCATATTATGACTTAACGATGAATTCACGGCGATGACTTTGGGATAAATAGTCCTACCTAGTTTCTTGAAAGAAAGTTAAGAGGAAAATATGGAATATGATGTTGTAGTAGTAGGTGCTGGTAACGCGGCCATGTGCTCGGCTTTAGCTGCGGAAGAGGCCGGAGCGAAGGTGCTTGTTTTAGAGGCTGCAACTGAGGAATTAGGAGGTGGAAACACGAGGTTTACAGCTGGTGCTATTCGAACCGTATACAATGGGGTCGACGATCTACGAGATTTAATGCCCGACTTAACAGACGCTGAATGTGAAATAACCGACTTTGGCACATATACCGAAGACCAATTTTTTGATGATATGTTCCGGGTTACGGAATACAGGACCGACCCAGAACTCGTAGAAATATTGGTTAAGAATAGTCTAGACACTCTTAAATGGATGCGCGGTAAGGGTATAAGATTTGCTCCTATTTGGGGAAGGCAAGCATTCAAAGTGGATGGCCGCTTTAAATTCTGGGGTGGGTTAACAGTTGAGGCGTGGGGTGGAGGACCTGGTTTGTGTGAGGCTCTCTGGGAGTCAGCGAAAAAAAGAGGCATCGAAATCCTCTTCGAAGCTCGTGCTACCGATCTACTGCGTGATGGCAATCGAATTCAAGGTATTAAAATTAAACACCAAGGCCAGGTAAAAGAGATCGCGGCCAAATCAGTTGTTCTAGCTGCAGGTGGCTTCCAAGCAAATGCCGAGTGGCGGACACGATATTTGGGGCCAGGATGGGATTTAGCGAAAGTTCGCGGTACGCCATATAATGTTGGCGATGGTATTAGAATGGCGACAGATATGGGCGCTAGCACTAAAGGTAACTGGTCGGGTTGCCATGCAGTTGGATGGGAAAGGAATGCACCTGAGTTTGGCGACTTAGCAGTGGGTGACGCCTTTCAAAAACATAGCTATCCCTTTGGAATCATGGTTAACGCAACCGGAAGACGCTTTGTCGATGAAGGTGCAGACTTTAGAAACTACACTTATGCAAAGTATGGCAGAGTAATTCTTAACCAGCCGAACCAGTTTGCATGGCAGATCTTTGATCAGAAGGTTACGCACTTGCTTAGAGACGAGTACAGAATTAAACAAGTGACTAAAGTTACAGCTAATACCATCGAAGAATTGTCAACTAAGTTGGAGGGTGTGGACCCCACTGCTTTTGTAGATGAAATATCAAAATGGAATAAAGCTGTCCGAACCGACGTGCCATTCAATCCTAATGTTAAGGATGGTAGATCTACCAACGGGTTAGATGTACCAAAATCTAATTGGGCGAATACATTAGATGAGGGACCGTTTGAGGCGTATCAAATCACATGCGGTATAACATTTACTTTTGGTGGTGTCAGAATCGACTCAAATGCTCAGGTCCAGAATACAGATTACCAGCCAATAGAGGGCCTATTCGCTGCCGGTGAAATGGTCGGTGGTATCTTCTATTTCAATTATCCAGGCGGCAGTGGACTTATCAATGGAGCGGTTTTTGGTAAAATTGCTGGGGAGGCTGCTGGAAAGCACGCAGTTAGTCAACATCGCGCGGCGGCTGAATAATTTTAGTTTAGTCTCCTATTTCCATTGGAAGTGACTCATCGATTGCCCACTCTGATAAAGAATTATCGTAAAGTCCAACGTTTGTGTGGCCCAGCATTGTCAAAAGAAATGCAGTTGCGCTAGCAGCTATACCTCCCCCACAATACGTTAGAACACGATCGGAACTTTGTGTTCCAACACTCGCAAACCTTTCAGCTATAACAGCTGCAGGGTAAAACTCGTTGGTTTCAGGATCAATAAGCTCAGTTGTAGGNACGTTCTCGCTGTCTTTTATTCTACCAGGTCGGCCATATGTCCTCCCACCCACACCTATGTGTTGTTCTTGGGACAAAGCGTTTATGATGCATGTATTGCTCTCGTGAATTCCTTCCAGAACTTCACTTTTTTGAATAATTAGTCCAGGACGAGGTTTAGCTGTGAAGGATTGCTCCGGATATGTTGAAGGAATGGTTGATGTTGGATAACCCTTTTGCACCCATCTAATTAGCCCTCCATCAAGCACCTTTGCATTGTCAAATCCAAAGGCTCTTAGCATCCACCATATCCGGGTTGCCCATTGTGGTGAAGTGGTACTGTATAAAATCGCCTGGTTATCATTGCTAAGACCGTGTGCCCCAATAGCTTTTGAGAAGTGTTCAGCGCTTGGAAATGTAAACCGTAATTTACTTGTATTATTTGATAACTCTTGCTGCAAATCCAAAAAATCAGCCCCTGGTATATGAGCTTTTTCATAGTCGCCTTTACCACTTCCAATAGTGTAAGTTTCCGTAGGGTGTGGTATGAGATGAGCGGTACAGTCATAAATTCTTAAATTNGGGTCTTCGAGATTCTCTAATAACCAATCTACGCTTACTAGGAACTCTGGGTGTTTAAAATNAGCGACGTCAGTCATCATTCATTGCCTCCAATGATCTTAAGTTATCACAAATACTTCTAGAAGTTAGTAATATTAAAAAATGTATAGTGTCTGGCGANTAACNCGTCTTTTATCCNGCNTTTCCCCGAACATCCAAGGTATGCTCTGGATGGCTGTCGCAGGCCTGATTTTTGCTTCCTTCATGGCAATTGTTCGGCATGTGGGTTCAACGTTAGATCCTATCCAAGTAGCGTTTCTGCGTTATGGCTTGGGATTGGTATTTATGTTGCCATTCTTTTTGCGGTTGAATATAGCTGACTTTCAGAGCGCGAGATTTGGCTTGCATGCTATTCGTGGTGTTTTGCACGCGGGTGGGGTCATGTGTTGGTTTTATGCAATGAGCCGTATTCCTATCGCAGAAGTTACAGCAATCGGTTTTACGGCTCCCGTTTTTGCTACAATTGGTGCCGCACTCTTTCTAGGTGAAAAGGTTCGACTGCGGAGGATCTTGGCGGTTCTTATTGGTCTGCTTGGAGCTCTTATTATCATAAGGCCGGGGATCGTAGCTATAGAGTTGGGTGCATTGTTGATGCTTATCGCGGCGCCACTCTTTGCAATATCCGATCTTATGTCAAAAGTATTAACACGAAAGGAAACAGGCCCAGCTCTTGTAGCGTATCTATCGGTATTTGTAACACTTACAATTATGATCCCTGCCTTATTTGTTTGGCGAGAACCGAGCTTAGAAGAGTGGTTATGGATGGGTTTGACAGCGGGTTTGGCAACTTTGGGTCACTTATGCATGGTGCAGGGTTTTAAGATCGCTGAAGTGTCTGCGCTGCAACCAGTTAAATTTTTGCAACTATTTTGGGCAGCGCTAATTGGTTTTTTGATTTTTGCGGAAGTACCTGAGATTTGGACCTGGATTGGATCAACGGTGATAGTAGGAAGCACAACCTATATTGCTCATCGAGAAAGAAAGGCTAGAACTAAAAATCAATCTTAAAAAGCAATTTATGCATCGAGTGGTCTTGGCATATCCAGTTTAAATTTTTTCGCGAACGGCGCAAGGTCTTCTAAAAGGCCGGGATAAATCGACACACCTTTTTGAAAAGCAATTGTTCGTTGCTTAAAAGCATTATCTCCGGGAAGCCTTACAGCTTTAAAGCCTGGAGCAGGGGGGGTGTTTCGACAACTATCTGCCAACCATGTGGTTTGTCTCTTGAATTCCTCAATGCCGCAGAAAGCGCTAGGATCAGTTATCTTTAGGTATACTGCGGCACCCCAGCCTTCTGGCGGGTCAGCCCTCCCAAAACCCGATAGTCCTTGTGTGAGAGCTTCGATCATCAAGGCTAAACCAAATCCCTTATGTCCGTATTCCTTACCCCCAATTGGAAGTATTGTGCCAGGTGGATCAGAAAATAATACGCTCGGATCGTCGCTTGCCTTCCCAGTGTTGTCTTGAACCCAGAGACCGGGTAATTTTTTACTTTCGGCATGTAGCCGACCCGTTAGACCGTTTGTTGTAATTGATGCGCTAATATCAATTAGGAGTGGCTGATCGTTTGTTGGTATCCCCACCGCTATTGGATTGGGTGTGAAAGCAGCTTTAGTTCCGCCATATGGGGCTACGCTCTCAACTGATGGGTCGGATGAGGCAAGCTCTATAAGCAAATCCTCTTTGGTTGCTCTAGATAGAAATGCGGCAAGGCATGCTATATGGCCGCTGCGTCTAATGCTAACAGTTGTTATTCCATATTTTTTTGCACGCTCTATAGCTAAATCAATGGCAACCGCTGTTAACCAAACGCCAGATATTCTTTTTCCATCCCAAACGATGACTGGGCCGCGGTCAGAAACGACCGTGGGCTGTCCTTTGCCCAACATCTGTCCATTTTGAAGTCCACTTAGGTATGCTGGGACCTGAGCTATACCGTGTGTTGTATGGCCAATAAGATCAGCTTCGATGAGAAGTGGAGCAACAACTTCGCACTTTTCTAGCTCCATTCCAGCTGAGTGAAAGAGGTCTTTGATGAAAGCTATTAATTCTTGAGGGTTATAACGATGATCCATTAATTTAAATCCAACTAAAAATTTTCTTTTATCTAAGTGAGACTAATTAAGGGCTGCTATTGGACACTAGATGTTCGATCCAACCAATAGCATAAAACAGAGCAATCTCATCCAAAAATGGAACTTCCTTCTTCATTAGTTGTTTAATGGACATCAACCTGATTGGAAAGATTTGGATAATAATTGTTTGAGCTGATCAGATTAATGCTATAAATGCTATCGTAAAAAGTAAGGGATGAGGTTCGTGAAATTTAGTTTTTGGTTAAACCTTCCAAGAGTATTGCTGCGGCATTATTTGACGAAGAATAGAGCTGAAATAGGGATGACAATCTGCGGCCTGGTTGCACTCGTAACACCGTTGCTTCTCTGGGTCTCGTGGTCAAAAGAAATATTGCAAATAGTTTTAATCATGGGCTTCTCAGCATTTATTCTGGCTACATTTTTCGCTCAATATGCGTGCCCTGATAGTGTTGAGCCCGGCGAGGATGATTTTCCTAGGCCCGGCGAGTTAAAGACAAATAAAGGTTCTAGTGACTCAAATTATCGGGAAAAGCCAGAGCGTGGCTGGCGTGATCATACTTAACACGAAACTATACCAATACTAAAGTTGAGAGGCTTGGAAAATGCAATCTGGCGTAATCAAGTTTGGACTGATGGAAAGGGTTCTTTTTGGGCAACCGGCGGCCAACGCGGTCATTGAAGAAATTGAACGCATTGGGGCGTCGAGGGTGTTTCTGTTAGTTGGGGGTACATTAAACAGAGAAACTGATGAGGTTGATAAGATAAAAGGAGCTTTAGGTGATAAATTCTGCGGTTTGCATGATAGCATGCCGGCCCACTCGCCCCGAGATGCTGTCGTCCAGTGTGCTAATTCCGCTCGTTCTGCGGCGGCAGACTTACTAATTACCTTTGGCGGTGGGTCCGTAACAGACGGTGGTAAGGCAGTAACAATTTGTTTACAGCACAATATACAAGACGTTGATGGTTTAGAACCCTTTAGGACAGTAGTTGATAGTTCTGGGAAGAGAAATTTTCCAGACTACGAGGCCCCAACTGTTCGCCAAATCGCTATACCTACAACTTTATCAGGCGGCGAGTTTAATGCACGGGCGGGAATAACGAATTCACGGCTTAAATTGAAACAATCATTTGCACACCCAGGCATCATGCCAGTATCAGTTATACTAGACGGTGCTGTAACCCGTCATACTCCAGAATGGTTGTTCCTCTCGACGGGTATACGAGCTGTTGACCATGCGGTTGAAACTTTCCTTTCTATTGANGCAAATGATTATTGGGACGGCGCAGCATTGCATGCGCTTAGATTGCTATATGAGGGGCTCACCCGAGTGAAGCACGATCCCGAGGACATCNATGGTCGTCAAAAATGTCTAATGGGGGCCTGGCTTTCCATGACAGGAATTGTGGCTGGGTGTCGGTTAGGAGCAAGCCACGCCATCGGTCATATTTTGGGTGGGAGTGCTAATGTACCACACGGCTACACATCCTGTGTAATGCTACCCCATGTTTTGNAGTGGAATAAATCAGTCAATGCCGAGCGGCAAAAAGCTCTTGCCCTTGCTATGGGAAAACCAAACATCCCCGCCTCAGACTTAATAGGGAAATTAATTGAGGATTTGGAATTACCGACTAAATTGGAACAGGTCGGTGTTAAACAGGATCAATTTTCCACTTTGTCTGAGAATTGCATGTTAGACGATTGGACTTTTTCGAATCCTAGGGAAATCAGGTCACCTGAGCAGGTTATGGAGATTTTAGAGTTAGCAAGTTAAGGCATGTAGCTTATTACCGTCTATTTTTCTAATGGTATCTTCAGACGTTAGATTGATAGAGCATCAGTTTTGCCATATGTTTCGCAAAATATTCGTAATTATAGTAACACTCTTGGGTAGCTAAAGATTAAATGGCGCAGCGTCAAAAAAATTTTCAATCCTTAATTTTAACGCTTCAGAACTATTGGGCAGAAAAAGGCTGTGTCATATTGCAACCCTATGACATGGAGGTTGGAGCCGGTACATTTCATCCAGCTACGACACTTCGTTCTCTTGGCCCCGACAATGTATGGAACACTGCTTACGTTCAACCTTCCAGGCGTCCGACGGATGGTAGGTATGGAGAGAACCCGAACCGTCTGCAGCATTATTACCAGTTCCAGGTTCTGCTAAAGCCGTCACCAACTAATAGCCAAGACCTTTATCTTGGTTCGTTAGAGGCTATAGGTTTGGACCCCAAGGACCATGATATACGTTTCGTTGAGGATGATTGGGAAAGTCCTACTTTGGGCGCCTGGGGTTTAGGTTGGGAGGTATGGTGTGATGGGATGGAAGTTTCTCAATATACCTATTTCCAGCAAGTTGGGGGAATAGAATGCAACCCGGTGCCTCTTGAATTAACGTATGGCCTGGAGCGCCTAGCAATGTACATTCAGGATGTAGAATCAATTTATGATCTCGATTGGAACGGTTTAAAAGTATCCGAGGGTGGCAAAAAATATAGGGACATATTTCATCAGGCAGAGCAGGAGTATTCCGCCTTTAACTTTGAAGGAGCTAATTCAGAAAAGCTACTTCAACATTTTTCTGACGCCGAAACAGAATGTGAAAATCTATTAGCGCGCGATAAACCTTTACCGTTGCCGGCGTATGACCAATGCATGAAAGCTAGCCATTTATTCAATCTGCTTGATGCGCGCGGGGTAATAAGTGTTGCAGATAGGCAAGGCTATATTGGCAGAGTCAGGACGCTTGCCCGCCAGTGCTGCGAACAATGGGTAAAGGCAGGAAAAATCTGGAAGGAGAGCCAGACTAAAGAAGAAGAAAAAGTTAAGGATTTAACAGATGGCTGAATTTCTTTTAGAGGCCCTATCAGAAGAAATACCAGCCCGAATGCAAAAGCGAGCGGCGGCGGAGTTTTCGCAAATCTTCACATCTGAACTTGAAAAAGTTGGTCTGGCGTATGAAACCGCCAATTATTTCGTAACGCCGCGCCGAATAGCTATAAGTATAGATGGATTGCCACTTCAACAAGCAACCGTAGTAGAGGAGCGACGTGGTCCTCGGGTCGATGCTCCAGCTCCAGCCCTCGATGGTTTTATGCGCTCTAACAACATTTCCCGAGATCAAATTGAAGAACGAGAAACTAAAAAAGGTCGTTTCTATTTTGTTGAAATAGAAACAAAGGGGAAGTTAACAAAAGAGGTCTTGCCGGCGATCATAGAAACATCTTTAAAAAAATTCGCATGGCCCAAAAGTATGCGTTGGGGGAGTAATTCATTTAGATGGGTCAGACCTTTACATAGTATCTTGGCTGTGTTCGAGGCAGAGGTGTTGCACGGCGAGTTAGATCTTGGGCACGATAAGTTGGTATTCACCAACATGACTAGAGGACATAGATGTTGCGGGGCAGAAAAAATTAGTGTGGATAATTTTGCGGGTTACCAGGATAAGCTCAGAAAAGCACGAGTGATTATTGATAGAAATGAGCGGAAGCGTTTAATCCAAGAAGAAGCTCAAAAACTGGCCGCCGCTAAGAAATTAAGGTTACGAGAAGATGAAGCGCTGCTGGAGGAGGTCGCTGGGTTAGTAGAATGGCCTAATATTCTGATAGGTTCGATAGACGAAGAATTTATGGAGGTACCGTCAGAAGCCCTTATTTCTGCTATGCGCAGCCACCAAAAATATTTTTCTTTGGAAACCTTGGATGGCAGCTTAGCGCCTTATTTTATAACTGTATCTAATATGCCATCGGATTCTACTCGTGATGCTAGGATTATAGTTGGCAATGCGAAAGTATTAAGAGCCAGACTGTCGGATGCCAGATTTTTTTGGGATCAAGACTTAAAATCAAAATTAGATGAAAGGGTGCCGGCTTTATCAAAAATAAATTTTTTTGATAAATTGGGATCCTTGGGAGATAAAAGTGAAAGGTTACAGAAATTAGTTCCAACGATATGTGAATTTATTGGTTTAGATAACGTGAATGGGGCTGTGAAAGCGGCTCGGTTAGCAAAAGCAGACTTATCTACAATGATGGTAAATGAATTCCCAGAATTACAGGGGGTCATGGGTGGATACTATGCAAATGCCGATGGAGAGCCACCAGAAGTATGTCGTGCCATAAGCGGCCATTACGCTCCCTTAGGCCCGACGGATGCATGCCCAAGTGAACCTCTTACCATCACTATTTCAATTGCTGATAAGATAGACACNCTTGTTGGNTTCTTTGCTATTAATGAAAAGCCAACAGGTTCAAAGGACCCATTTGCGCTAAGGCGCTCGGCATTGGGTATTATTAGGACAATACTTGAGAACAAGCTCCGAATTCCATTAAAGCAATTAATATCAAAATCATTAGATGAGTATCCTCACCTTACCGACAGCAATGAACTATTAGATTTTATTAATGAGCGACTGAAAGTTTATCTAAGGGCTAGCGGTGTACAGCCTGATCTAATCGCTGCTAATTTTGAGGCTGGAAAAGAAGATGATCTTTATAGGCTTATCATGCGAGTTAAAGCTCTTGAGGAACTGCTAGCTTCTGATGATGGCGCTAACTTACTAATCGCAAATAGACGTGCGGCTAATATTGTTTCTATTGAAGCAAAGAAGGATAAATCGGACTTCATCGGTATACCTGATCCGAAGGTGTTTGAGTTGGAAGAAGAAAGGGCGCTGTTCGCCGTACTGACCGAGCTTGAAAAGCAGGTTGGAGACCTGATAATAAAAGAAGATTTCCAAGGGGCGATGAAGGCACTGGCAAGCCTTCGTCTTCCACTCGATAATTACTTTGAAAACGTGATAGTAAATTCGGAAAATAACAACATACGTCAAAACCGGTTAAAAACCCTGTCTCTGGTTCGTAAAATAATGAACCAAGTGGCTGACTTTTCTTTAATCGAAAACTAAGAAGAAATTTTGATCTTGATTAGATGGCCAATAATTAGTTTTTTTCATTTTTTTTAATTATCGACTTTTAGATTCAAACAATATGAAGTAAATAGAAAACTATGCGGGCGTGGCGGAATTGGTAGACGCGCCAGACTCAATTGTGGGTCCTCGTGATTGGAAACTGCACGAGAGAAGATGTCAAATTCGGGGAAGGCTTACGCGTTGCGGTGTTGCTAATCCCGAGCCAAGCTCAAAGTGGCGCTATGCAAAACTTTGGGAAGGTGTAGAGACTTGACGGCATCCACCTAAGCTTCTTCAGTAGAGGTACGGTGATGAGAAAGTCCAGACCACAAACAGCTCTTGTTGACTTTTCTGCAAGAGAGGGCGGCGAAAGCCGTAGCTGGTAAGCAAAATCTGGTTTCCTCTGGAAGTGGGAGTTCGAGTCTCCCCGCCCGCACCAGTTTTACTCAACTTGGCACCACATCGAATGCGAGCACTATCCGTTTCTCTTTCGACCTAAATGGTATTGTGTAATGCAGCAGCGATGCTGGAAAGAGACACAGGTCGCCAGTTTTAACGTGGATTATCTTTTTTGTATTTTTATCTGGGTTGAACGAAGAGTCATCATCATCAAGACAGACTACCAAATTGCCGCTTGTTGGTGATTCCTTAGGAGGTACGTTTATATATAAGCAGCCGCTTAACCATCCTTCGTCATGTATATGAGGCGCTAATTTACCATAATTTTCCATTGTAATTAGCCAACCTAATAGTTTAAATTTCTCGGGCCATTTTTTTATGAAGCTTTGTTGAGATCTAAATGGATTCTGCCTATAAAACTCGATCTCTTTTTCAAGTATACTGTGTATGCCAGACAGAGTTTTTCTATATTTAAGAAATAGATTTCCATCTGTCTGCCGACCATTCTTTAAAAGTTTTTGCCTTTTAAAAGATAATTTTCGGTTATTAAGAATTTTTGAGACAGGAGTGACAAATTCCATTTCAAAATTATATTTTTTAGTTAAGTCTATTTTTTCAAAATTCTCGATCGGGTTTTCGCAGAAGGGGTTTGTCGTTTTTATTGCAAAACGCTGTGACGCTCGGTCACAAAGTGAGCCGAGCATTGGATGCACTTCATTATTTTGGATTAGCTTATCTAAAGTTTTGTGGAATAGTTTTTGATCGTTTCGAAGAAATTGACAGCGCAAAAGATAATATTTGCTTTTGTTTAGTTTGCTAAAAATAAACTGCTTCTCTGCATCTTTGTATTTGCCAACTTTATAAAGTGCTATGCCAAAATTATGGTGTATTCGATCATCNTGGTATTTGGATTTAAGTAATTTNTGGAAGCACANTATAGCCTCNTCTTCTCTTCCGATCTCAGTTAAAGCAATGCCAAGATTGATTAATGCATCAAAAAAGTCNGGGTAGGCATATAGAGACATTTTAAAACAGCTAACCGCATTGTCCTGTTGACCAATGATACTTAAAGCAAGTCCATAGTTATTAAATGCTTCCTCGTAATTTGGATTTAATATTATGGCTCTCTTGAATGAGTCACATGCACTTGAGAAATCGTTCAAGCTGCTGGACACAAAGCCCATATTATTATGTGCCTCTGCTAAATTGGGCTGGATCTTAAGGGCCCGGTCATAGAATTTTAGACAATTTGTGATTCTACCCCGTTTGAATGTTGCAGACGCTATTAAATTCAAAACCTCAGCAGAGTTTGGGTTAAGGATACTCAGGCCAATAGCTTTCGCAAAAGCCTTTTCTTCTGAGCCTGTGAAGTACAAGTTCATCAGATTTTGTATTGCCCTATCCGTTTTATTGATCATATATGCTTTCATTTCGTGAAATTTATTTATTTTTATGTACTCTAAACCATATAGTTCCAATCCGTACGCGTCTTTATTTTAGTTATAATCGTTAAACTTTAATCAGGAGATTCCTGGGGACACAAATATGTTGGAAGAAGCCGTCAATTATCGCCTAATTACGCCTGCTATTGGCGCTGAATTCTTGAATTTCTCCTGCTTACCGTCATCAAAAAAACAAGGAGAAGCTTTGCGTAAAGCCCTCATTGACCGAAAAGTTTTAGTGTTTAGAGATCAAGAACTAAAGCCCTCGGATTTTCTTGAATTTATGAGAATATTTGGAGAACCATATGCTGAGGACTTAACCCCTCAAGACGATAATCCACCAGAAGTTGGAGTAATTAAAATCCGTCCAAACGAGAGACAGACAATAAATTTTTGGCATATGGATTATTCGTTCACTGAAATGCCCGCAAGAATNCTGGCGCTGCACGCTCAAGATATACCTCCTTGTGGAGGTGATACATTGTTCACTAACTTAGAGGCGGCGTATGAGGGTTTAGATGATGAGACAAGAGAACAGATCGATGGGTTGTCAGGAAATCATAAAATGGATGTCGAAACTCAAAATGCAAAAAATAGGTGGACCCGAAAAGAATTAGATGAAATGGAGAAAGCACCACCACTGCAGCACCCATTGGTTTGTACAAACCCAGCTAATAAGAAAAAATTTTTATTTGTAAATGTACCCATTTTCTGCGGAAGCATAAGCGAAATGCAAAACTCCGACGGCAGCCAATTGCTCGCTCGACTATATCTCCACGCTCAGCGTCCAGAATATAGTTTCAGACTGACTTGGGAAAAAAATACAATTGTTGTTTGGGAAAATGACCACTGTTTGCACTACCCTGTTTCCGACTACTATCCTCACGAACGAAAGCTATTGCGAGTTGCCATTAAAGGCGAACGCCGACCAGCCCGCTAAAATCCCAAAACATGCAAATCACGAATTTAGGCTGAGCTTATAATGGAATTGGGAATATCAATTTTCGGGGCACTTGTTTTAGTATTCCTTTTGTTAACATTTCTGTCTGCAGTCTTTGCTATCTCCATTGTACTTGCGCTTACAGTAGGTATTTTCTTCACTTTCAGTTTTCTTATACAAAATATTGAAGACGTAAAAATTTTAGACGCAATTTTTTTATTTTCACTAGCGATATTTGGCGCAGCTTCAATTGTCGTATTATTTGGGCGGTTTACGGTCATTCCGCCAAGGTTGTACACAATAAAAAAGCCCAAACTAAGTCTTAGGTTTATCAATTTCACTGTGTTGGTGCTTTTGTTATTAACTTTTATAATCTGGTACGGGTTTGAAAAAATCGTTTCCATAAAAGAGAGTTTTTCAACAATCCCAATTTAAAGATTACAGCTATTTTTGGAGGAATTAGATTTGATTTTATGTTGGATGCAGCATTGAGTAAATTGTATTAGGAGTTTACTTAAATATATCCCGTAGTGAACCAAATACTAGGAACCAGTATANGCGGAGGCGCGCCAAGACCCCTTTTTTTGCGCTNAGCTGGTTGTATTTTTCAATTCCGCACGCAGTTTTAATTTTCATGAAACGGCTATCCCTAGAAGGATCGAAGAAATCCAATAATTGCGTTGATGATTTGAGCCTTAGCTTCAGGATTTTCCATTAGGTACCACATACCAAAGGCACCGACGATCAGACCACCTATAAAACCCATTTACTTTTGATCTCCAGCAAAGTGATAGTAAGCCCTATTTCATTGTAAAACGATTTTGGGTTTCCTTAGTAAGCTGTGATGCCCCCCAAATAATTATCTAATCCCCCACTGTTGTGAGGAGACTAGATCTCCGTTTTGCAGTTTATTTCAACTTATAAATTTCACTGAAACGTCACACTCAGTATGTATCGATACCACTATAATGTTACTTCTTCAAGTAATGCGTTTTGGATGCAGGGCTACATGGAAAACACATAAATATTACCAAGGAGAATTCAAAATGACTGTTATTTCAATGAGGCAAATAACGCCGAAAATAGGTAAAACAGAATTAGTCACCAATCGTGTCAGATCGATGGCCGGTATAGTTGCACGTGCTGGTGCAAGAGTGAGAATTGGCAACGTCGTTGGTGGTGAGGGAGCTGGCAGCCTTCATATGTATGCAGCTTGGGAAAATTTTGAATCTTTAAGTAGTGGTACAGTTAAAATAGCAGCNGANCCAGCTCGTCAGAAACTATTGCATGAACGTGANTTAAATCCGGCTGGNGAGATGATTGGCCCGGAAGTTTATAGAACAGTTTATGGCGATTTGGCTCCCGATTATCCTGTTGTAATGCAACGTGAATATTCTGTGCCTCGGGAAAATTTAGGCGAAGCACTTGCGATATTACCTGATATAGAAAAGCTTGGGAAAGATCATGACTACAAACTGGCAGCAGTTGTTCCAGTCATAGCCGATGAATTAGGACGAATGGTGGTCCTATATTATTATAAAACGCTGGAGGAACTAGGGATAGCAATTGATCAAATTGGTATGTCGGAAGAGTTTCAGAAAATTGTACTAAAAGCCAATACTCTTGGTAGTCTTACAAAAAGCCGGGTTGTTTGTATTATTTAGCAAAAAATTGAGTGTTTCATTTTATGAGGCCACTCCTCGGAGTGGCCTTTCGCCTGGATCTGATTTGGTTAGACATCAGACTCCTTCAGCAGAATCCTGTCCTTGCACGGTAAAAAAAGATGCGGATTTTGGCTGTTGCGGTAGTTCTACCTCAAAATCGATCATTCGAGCGTATGTAACAGCCTCTCCTCTAATAATCTTGCCCTCATTTAGACTTGGCATTGGATTTTTCGCCAGAGGGATAGCATCTGCAGCGGTATAGACACAAATGTATAATCCCCGGGGGTTATCAGAGTGGTTAGCTGCTGACCCATGTGCCAGTCTGGTATGCATTAGACAAACGTCCCCCGGTTTACCTATGACGGGCACCTGTTTTTTAGCGAGCTTATTTTCTATGGTGGCACTAACCCGTCCCACAAATGTCCCGTCCTCATATAACGAATACATTTTGCCTTTATGGCTTCCAGGAACAACCATCAGGCATCCGTTATCCTGCGTTACGTTATCAAGCATTAAAAGTGCCGTCACAACATCGTCGTTGGAGTGAGGTGTGAAAGCAAAGTCTTGGTGATAATGGACGACGGTATGGCCGCCAGGGCATTTTAAATTAATCTTGCAATGATGAAATTTGATATTTTTTCCAATTAAATCGCAGACCATATCCACCATTCGAGANTCTGACATGACCTCATAGTATATAGGTGAGATGTCCGAAGGATTATTAACGCGGCGCAGTGCGGGTTTTTCAGCAGTGTGCTCCGTTCCCATGTCAAATCGCGGGCGCCCATCAATTGTAGGCTGGCCATATGGTTCAGAATGATTCCTACTTTCTTCCACCCATCCGGCTACCTCAGCCTTCAGTTTTTTTAGTTGAGATGACGTAACGGCATCTTCAACTGTCAAATATCCATTCTCCCAAAAACAATCGATTTGCTCGTTACTGAGGGCTTTACTCACGAAAGATACTCCATTCAAGAGAGATTTTGTTTTAGATTGTACACAGATCGTAAAACACAGCAAAACGTTATAAGCAGGATGCAAAAATTATTGTTTGAGCATTCTTCATCGGGAAACGTATCTTAATTTTNACAAAAATACACACTTAAATTGTACTTGTTTTTTAAAAGGTTAAGATGTGTCTAGTTGCCTCTTGAGAAAGGCTTTTTTTTGGAACAGATTTTTTTGAGGAGTTTTCTGTCTTGGATATCTTAATACCAGCTTCAGCAGGGGAGCTCATAGACAAAATTACTATTTTAGAAATCAAAGTTAAAAATATCAAAGATCCAGAAAAAAATAGGAATGTCGTTAAAGAATTGGAGGCGCTTGATATGTGTTTAAGAAAAAATATTTCAGCTACGCATCATTTAACCGATCTCCGAGCTTCTCTAAAAAGCATAAATGAGACGCTTTGGGATATAGAGGATGATATAAGGTTATGTGAACAAAGAGGCGACTTTGGCGACAAATTCATTAAGTTAGCTAGAAGCGTTTACCGACAAAACGACAAAAGAGCAGCTGTAAAAAAAGAAATTAATGTGCTGCTAGGTTCTTCAATAATAGAAGAAAAATCCTACGCTGATTACATGCAAGAGTAAAATGACGAATAGGTTTAAAGATAAAGTCGATGCCATAAAGTGGTTAGTATTGCTTCTAGGACTCTCTGTATTCCTGCCAGCCGGATTAATAGCAAAGCAGTCTATGGCGGTCATATTCATTATCGTAATTATTACCTTGTTTTTTTGTACTTTGCTTACGCGACCTAGTGATTTAAGTCCAGATAGGAAAGTCTTGTTTCTTTTCCTCACTCTATGTGTCTACATATCTTTTACGCATTATCTGAATGATTCTTGTGCTCCCTGCGTAAATAAGGCTTTCGAAAAAGTTTTATTTTTTGGCCTTTTAATCTGGATAGCATCTTCTCGGTTGACGGTAATGCCAAGTTTAAAATTTGACACTCTTAGTACTTTTTTAATGATTAGTGTTATTTTATCCGTTACCTATCTAGCTCTTGAACTCGTTACGGATGCTTATCTTTATAGGACTGTTACAGAGCGGTTGTTGGATAACTCTGTGGCACTCTCTCGTTTCAATAGAGGGACCAGTGCGTTGGTCATTTTGATATGGCCAGTTTCATTCCTGGTTTTTCAGCGGGGTTTTAAAATTACGGCAGTATTTTTGCTAATCAGCTCATTTTGCATAGCCACTCTAGGTGATTCAAACTCGGCTAAAGTAAGTTTTGTCCTTGCCTTTATAACTGTTTTCTTAACTTTAGTTTTTCCCCGCCTAACTTTGAATTTAATCATTATATCGGTCACGAGTTTTTTTATGCTCGTGCCAATTATTTTTCTATACTTGTTAGAGTGGTCTCAACCAGTAGCTAATAGGATCCCCCCTTCAACATTAGACAGGCTGGAAATTTGGCATCGTTCAGCTGTAGCAGTGATAGAGGAACCTCTACTTGGATATGGTATAGGCATCAGTCGCCACCTACCAATACCAGAAGATCTCTCTTTACTTTATAAATATTTTACAGTGCCAACAACGCATCCACATAATGCACCCATCCAAATATGGCTTGAGCTCGGGTTGATTGGTGTTGTTATAATGCTGTTATTGATTGGATTTGCCTCTTCGCCAATTCGAAGAACAAAAGGGCANTTTAGGGTAGCAGCCTTTGCAACCGGTGTTTCGATTATTTTCACTGGCTTTGTTTCTTACGGTTTCTGGCAAGAAACCTGGCTCAGTATAATTGGAATGGCAGTCATTCTTTTTAAATTAATTCACCAAGTCGCTCCTGATGGGAATGCCCGGGCGGATTAGTTTTCTTTTTTTGGAGTATAGACGATGTCCAGATATCAAGACGTTAATGCAGTTAAATCCATAGGTATCGTAGGCACGGGGACAATTGGTGCAAGTTGGGCAGCTTACTTTCTTGCGCAAGGCTTTAAGGTAAAGGCGTGGGATCCCGCCAATACTTGGAAAGTGAAGTTGGAAAACTTTATTGAAAGTGCATGGACAGATTTAGAAAAGCTTGGTGTACTGGAGATTGCAACGCCATCTAATCTTACCCTTTGCGATGAACTTGGCTCTGTCACAGAGGGAGTTGATTTCATTCAGGAGAATGCACCTGAACAGTTAGGTGTTAAACAAAAACTATTTAGAGAATTAGATAAAACAGCTCCAACTTCAGTGATTATATCCTCTAGTACTTCTGGTTTAATTATGTCGGAAATGCAGGAAAATATTGAAAATGCTGAGCGATTTGTTGTTGGACATCCATTTAATCCACCACATTTGATACCGCTTGTGGAAGTCGTGGGAGGAGAATTAACAGCGGCTGAAGTTGTTGAATGGACAATAGATTTTTATAACTTGATTGGAAAGCACGCTATTAAAATAAACAAAGAAGTGCCCGGTCATTTAGCCAACCGTCTCCAGGCTGCATTGTGGCGAGAGGCTGTCTTAGCTGTCCAAAATGGTCTGGCATCTGTTGAAGATGTTAACGCCGCTGTAGCGCAAGGCCCTGGCTTAAGATGGGCGCTGATGGGACCACACATGATTATGAATCTTGCCGGCGGAAAGGGTGGGTTGGAGCAGATGCTTTCTCATTTTGCTCCAGGTATTCAAGGCTGGTGGCAAACTATGATGGAAACCCCTAACATGGACCAAAAGCTTCAAAAAGTGTTAGTAGACGGCATCAACAAAGAGGCAGGAAACAAAACCATTGACGACCTTGAAAAAGAGAGAGACACCAGATTAATAAAACTTCTTCGTATGCTTCAGGAGACCAAATAGGGTGACTAGTAACTTTCAGAGTTAATCGCATACGATGCTTGTCTTAATACTTGACGTGACCGGTAGACTACCATTTCTAGCCAGTCCGGTGTGGCAGGATAATAATGTTTCTTTAAAGCTTTCTTAATCCTTTTAGTCTCGGGGCAAGACCAGTCTACGGTCCCCTGATTATGTAACCAATGATCTTCTCGTAAAGCGGCTCTGCTTCGCTCTTGGGAATAAGTTCCATATTCCAGTGCAACGTAAGCATAGTTTTCACCCAGCACTCGATCCCATAAATCTCGACTTGTTCCGTTTAATGGGATAGAAAAAGAAGTCCCTTGTTCTGGAATACCAACAGAGTCTCCATAAACTTTGCTAACCCATTCACCACTTTTTGTATTCGGTTTATGCATTGAGATTGGTTCTCCGTAGCCAAATGGCCCTAATCCTGTATGGAAGTCTATTGCCGCAATAAACTTTTTATTTTGAATGTTAAAGTCGGTAATTATTCTTTCTAATGTTTTACGCGCCCAAGTCGGTTCAAATCCTCCAAAAAACATACTGTGTGCATGTTTATACTGGCCTGATTTTCTAGCTTTTTGGAAGGCCAATTCGCCATGCGTTTCTCTATAGTCCTTGATAAGCTGCTCAGCTTGAGACATAGATTTTGCATCTAAACTATCAGGCACAAAGGCGCTAACGAGTTCGTCATGTCCAATATTATCTGGAAGGGGTTTGCTGAAATCGAGAAAGTTGCGGTTTAGATCACACCCTTCTTCTGTTACTCTTCTACACCAAGCGAAGCCATGTGGGTTTATGGCGTGAATAAAAAAAACAGCGGTTTTCTCCGAAATGAAAGATGGGTTCCAGCATTCTAACCAATCTACTTGGCAACCAGATCCACAAAACCCCTCAACACCATGTGTACCCGATATTATGATCAACGCTTTTTCAGCGTTGATTGATCCTGCCCATGCAACATCACAGGTCAGGTTTTCGCCAAGTGGACCAAGGTTAGGGTTTTCATAAACTGCGAGCTTCAAGCCTTTTTTGCTGGCAGTATTAACAAATTTGCTTCTGGCCTCGGAGTATGTCTCCGAGAAGGATGATTTTATCGTCTTTAATATATCCATTGCACTCATGTAATAATAAAATGTAAATAAGGCATAGACTGCCGCGCACCATATTTTTAATAATAAGATATATTTTATTCAACCGGAGAATAACTTACACTATAAGCATAAACCAACGATTTATAGTCAGTGTACGGATTTAAGATAAGTTATTGTGCATCTTGCTTGGGTTCTCTGGATATCATGATAAGACAGTAAATCTTGGTGAGTCTCTCTTTGCAAGCTTTGGAAGAAAAGGGCAAATTCAATGGCAATCAACAAAATCTGCGAGAGCTTTGAGGCGGCAGTTTCTGGAATTAAAGATGGTTCAACCATATTAGTATCCGGTTTTGGTGGAGCCGGCATGCCTACCGAGCTATTAAATGCCTTGCGGGAGCAGGGCGCTTCAGAATTGACAATAGTTTCCAATAACGCAGGGGTAGGGAAAGAGGGCATTGGCGGACTGTTATTAGATGGTCGTGTAAAAAAAGTTATATGTTCATATCCAAGATCAGGTGGTTCAGTTGTATTCGAAGAAATGTGGGCAGCGGGGAAAGTAGATCTTGAGGTCGTGCCTCAAGGAACGCTAAGTGAACGTATTAGAGCTGCAGGTGCTGGGATTGGAGGTTTCTATACACCAACTGGGGTAGGCACTCAGTTAGCAGAAGGAAAAGAGGTGCGCGAGATCAATGGACGGCTCCAGGTACTGGAAGCACCCTTAAAAGGAGATGTAGCCTTTATCTTGGCGCGTCAGTCCGATCGCTGGGGAAACCTTGTTTACAACAAGTCTGCTCGTAATTTTGGCCCGGTCATGGCGCCAGCAGCAGATCTGACAGTGGTGCAGGTACATGAAGTTGTTGAACTTGGGGTTCTAGATCCCGAAGTTATTGTCACACCCTCTATATTTGTTGATAGGGTGGTTAAAATGTCCGGTCCGGGGATGGGCGAAAGACAGTAGCTTTAGAGTTTGGGCACAGTNCNCTAATAAGAAAAAGGTCCTGTTCCCACTTTCTTTGACTGTGCCACATGTTCAATTGCTGCGGTTACTCCCCCAGGTGCAAACTTAATATCAAGATACCTGAATGTTGCCTCAATTGAAGCGAGAGCCGCAAACAACATGGGTGCATTCATATCCCCCATATGACCTACCCTAAAGGCTCTTCCCGCTAGATTTCCGAGGCCACCGCCNAATCCCACCATCATTTCGTCGCGGCATACGTCTCTTATCATATTTGCATCCACGCCCTCATCGGTAAGAATAGTAGTTACGGCTGTTGATCTTTCTTTTGGTTCGATCGCATTAAGGGACAATGTTCCGGCTTGGCTCCATACTTCAACAGCCGCATGTGTTGCCTCCGCCAAAACTCTATGTCGCTCGTAGATGTTTTCCAAGCCTTCCTCAAAAATCATGTCGAGTGCTTCCCGCATCCCAAAAACCATTAGTTGCGGGGCAGTGCCACAAAATTTTCTGTAATCTTCAGCCTGCAGTCGAGTGTTCCAATCCCAGTATAATTTTGGCATCGTAGAATGTTGATGCACTCTCAAAGCTTTGGCGTTAGCTGCAACAATCCCTAAACCTGGCGGCATCATGAGGCCCTTCTGGGAAGCAGTTACTGTTACATCGATCCCCCAATTATCCATTTGGTAGTCAACCGTCCCGGCCGCAGCCACGGTGTCAACTAAAAATAAGGCAGGATGATTTGCAGAATCTACGGCTTTTCTTAGCGACGGTAGATCATTTGTTATTCCTGTTGCGGTCTCGGTGTGAATTATCAAAACACCTTTGATTTCNTGTTCTTTATCTTCCTTCAATTCNTTCTCTAGCAAGGCCGGATCAATAGCGCGTCTCCAATTACCTGGCATATTAATCACCTCCAGATGCAGTGCCTTTGCCATATCTGACCAAGCATTAGAGAAATTTCCTGTTTCTGGGACTAGTACTTTATCTCCAGGTGAAAACACATTTGCCAGAGCCGCTTCCCAAGCACCGTGTCCATTCGAAGTATAGAGGAAAACTTCACCGGAGGTATTAAGAACTTTTTGCGTGTCTTGGAAACATGATTTTGTGGTTTCTAAAAAATATGGGTCTGATAAATCTAATGTCGGTTGATGCATGGCATTCATCACCCGGTCTGGTACGTGAGTTGGTCCGGGGGTATTTAGGAACTTCCGACCTCTTTTAACAGACATTAAAAAAACTCCACGGCATANGAATTTATAATTTTAGTTAAATGAGCCGCGAACATACATCCAAGTGTCTCGAAAATAAAGGTAACTTTAAAGAAATTTAATCTTGCGATAGTGGAAATTAGTTTCGGTGCATAATAGTTGACAAAAGCTCTTTTTTTAGGAAGTTTTTATAGCAGGTTGCTAATAAAAATTGGAAAAGGGCATTATGGAGAAATTATCTAGACGCCAGCTTGCTTGGCTTGCTGCAAATGAAATTCCTGACGGCGCTTACGTAAATCTAGGTATCGGTATACCTACGCTTTGTGCAGACCATATGCCTTCCGATAAAGAAGTACTTCTCCATAGTGAGAATGGTGTATTAGGCTTTGGGCCTCGACCAGAAGAAGGCGAAGAAGATTTGGACTTAGTCAATGCGGGAAAGCAACCAATAACCATGCTTAAAGGTGGCTCGTATTTCGTGCATTCTGACGCGTTTGCTATGATAAGAGGTGGGCATATTGATATCGCGATGTTAGGTGCCTTTGAGGTATCGGAAAATGGGGATCTAGCTAATTGGACTACGAACAATCCAACCTTCCCACCCGGTGTTGGAGGTGCCATGGACCTTGCTGCTGGTGCAAAACAAGTTTGGGCTTTGACAGAACACATTACTCGTGACGGTAAACCAAAGATTGTAAAAAACTGCTCCTATCCACTGACATCGTCAGGATGCGTAAAACGTATATTTACCGACTTAGCTATTATAGATGTTTCTGATGCTGGTTTAACGGTAATAGGTATGATGGATGGTCTTTCGTTAGAGGAATTACAAGCTATTACAGAGCCGACTTTAGCGTTGTCTCCGGAATGTTACAAACTACAGGCTCCACAGATATAAAAACCTCGATGCGCTTCTTTGTGTACTATAATCATCTCTTTTGTTCTCGAAGCTTTAATTAGAATATGGAAACTGTTAATAAAGAGGTAGGCAGTGTCTCTATTTATATGAGATGTTCAAAAAGAGCATAGCTGGTGGTAAGTGATGTCTAAGATCGTCATACGTGCGGCGGAAGAAAACGACCGCGAAGATATACTGGGAATGTTGCAGAGGTTGCAAAACTATGAGCACGCATTGCATGCTGGCCGGCGACCAGGAAATGAAGTAGACGAATACCAGTATGTGCGAATNTTAGAATCAACAAAAGCGTTTAATGGTGCCTTTCTCGTTGCAGTAGAAAAAGAGGAACTTGTTGGATTAACCGCTGGTTGGATGATTATTGATGACAATCAGCTCTCGGAAATGCCGCATCGCGAACATGGTCATATTTCAGTCTTGTTTGTGGATGATGAACACAAAGGTAAAGACATCGCTCGTTTATTACTTGAGGCTATTCAAGGTCATCTTATGTCGGTTGGAGCTAGCCGATTATCGATAAGTTCTTTGGCCCGAAATGGTCCTGTTTTAACAGCTACTAGGACTTTTGGTTTTGAACCCTACGAAATAATTCTTGAGAAAAAAGTTGGCTGATTGTGTATAAAAACAGTCTCACTTTACACTATGATCTCGCATGANTGAATTTTTGGCAAATCAGAGGCAATCGTATAATAAGTGGACGCGTGAAATCATCCGCTATGCCGACCTAGATCCTGTGGGACATGTAAACAATAATGCTTACGGCCTTTTTATCGAAAATGCTAGAACGGTTTTATTTATGGAGGTGGAGAACGAAATCAAGTCAGAGCTCGATAGCTCTTCGAAGTGTGATTGGGTTTTACGAAAACTCGACATTGATTTTCTGAGAGAAATTCATTACCCGGGCGAAGTCGATGTTGGCATTGCAATCACCCGAATTGGAACAAGTTCTATGGTTGTAAATCATGGTGTTTTCACGAGTGGTTATTGCGCGGCAACAGCCGTTGGAATAAGTGTTTATTTTGATCTGGAAACCCGTAGTTCGACACCGATACCTGAGAAAGTTCAACAGGCCATGCTTAAAATAGCTAGCCCAAAAAGTTGAGTGCTAGTTTACCGGGGTTAAAACAGACCCATCGCTAAGAAACGTTTTCAGATTGTCGTAGAGTGTCATGCCCATTTGCATCCTTGTGAAGTGCGTCGCACTTGCCATATGGGGAGTAAGTATAAGATTATCTTGAATGTTTAAAAAGGCACTTGGTACTTCTGGCTCATTTGGAAAAACGTCTAATGCGGCTGCCCCTAGTGATCCATCTTGTAGACACCTAGCAAGGGCTTCGTTATCGACTACCGTTCCCCTGGCTACATTTACTAAGAGGCCTTCTGGTCCGAGAAGTTTTATTATTTTTTCGTTTATTAAACCCTTTGTGTTTTCACCCCCCGGCAATATTGCGATTAGAATATCGACGGCTGCGGCCATTTCCTCTAAATTTTGACAAAACTTAAAGGGTACATCTTTCCTCTCATTACGTTGATGATAGCTAATATCCATTTTGAAAGCGGCGCATCGATTTGCAATTTCAAGTCCTATTCTTCCTAGACCAAGTATACCAACTTTAGAGTGGTTGACATGATGCACGTATTCGAAGTTGCCTAACTTTCTCCAATTACCCTCTCTTATGTACCTATCTGCCTGGGTTACTTTTCGGCGACCTGCTAATACCAAGGCCATAGCCATATCCGCCACACAATCGTTCAATACATCGGGTGTGTTGACGACTTTTACGCCACGGCTAGTCGCGGCAGGTATGTCTACCCCATCATAACCTACCCCAAAGTTTAAAATAATTTGCAAATTTGGACAGGCATCCATTAGGGAAGGGGGACAATGGTGCATTGTTCCTATTCCCATACATTTAGGTCCATGTTCTTTAATGAACGCTTCTTTATCTTGGGCTCGGTAAACATGATGTGTTCTACAAATNTCATCTAACCGTCTCATAGCCGGTTCATACCAGGGAGCGTAAATAAGAACATCGGGTTTTGTTGTCATTGTACTTCCCCTTGAACAGCAATGGCTTTTGTTTAGAATTGGGCCGCGTCAAAATCCATTACACAGCTTCCACCATTTTTTATTGGNCCAACTAAGCTGCTAGCTCTGCTTAGATGGACTTCAGCAAAATAACGCGCTGTTACCAGCTTTGACGAGAGAAACTTTGGATCTCCACTTCCATCACTGATCTGTCTGCTTGCTTCTATCGCGCCTCTTGCTAGCATCCAGCCGCCGCTAATGAGCCCCATCATCTCGACGAGTGCGGTAGCGCCAGCTGCCGCGTATCCCGGTTCTAATTTAAACGTATCAAGCATCCAATCAACTGTTTCACGGAGCGCACCAATGCNATCTTTAAGATGTTTAGACAGGCTCGCATGAGATTCAATTTTTAGATCTAATTGGTCTATTGTTTTTTCTACTTTCGCCATGAAGATTTGCGCTGCTTCGCCCCCATCCCGCACTATTTTTCGTCCAAGTAAATCCATTGCCTGAACCCCGTTCGTACCTTCGTAAATGGTTGTGATCCTTGCATCACGATAATGTTGCCCTGCGCCGGTTTCCTCCATAAATCCCATGCCGCCATGAACTTGTATGTTTGTGGAAGTAATTGCGAGACCAGTATCTGTACACCAGGCTTTTACGACGGGTATCATTAGGTCGAGTAATGATTGTGCTTTCTCGCGCTCCTCGCTGTCTTCTAGCTTATTTGCTCTGTCTAAATCCGCTGCGACTTCATAGCAAAGCCCTCGCATGGCTTCGATTTGACTTCTCATACTTAGCAGCATCCGTCTGACGTCTGGATGTTCCACTATCGCGGCGCCATCCGTAGCTCCTTGTATTGGGCGCCCTTGAACGCGCTCTTTTGCAAAAGCTGCAGCTTGTTGATAGGCACGTTCCGCTATGGCCANACCTTGAAGACCAACTGCCAAGCGAGCGTTGTTCATCATGACGAACATATATTCGATGCCTCTATTTTCTTCTCCAACCAAGAAACCTATCGCACCCTCATTTTCACCATATGACATAACACAAGTAGGGCTAGCATGGATGCCTATCTTGTTCTCTAGTGAAACAGGCCTTACATCATTTCTTTGTCCGAGAGAACCGTCTGGGTTTACAAGAAACTTTGGAACAATAAATAACGATAAACCGCGAGTTCCTGGTGGGCCGTCGGGTGATCTTGCTAAGACCAAATGTACGATATTATCAGTCATATCGTGGTCACCCCAGGTAATGTAGATTTTTTGTCCTTTAATACGATATCTATCGCCATCACGAACAGAACTCGTCCTAATAGCACCTAAATCTGTCCCGGATTGTGGCTCAGTGAGATTCATAGTTCCGGTCCATTCACCGGAAACTAGTTTTTCTAGATAGGTAGATTTTTGCTCTTCGCTACCATGCCTTTCAAGTGCATCGATCGCAGCTTGAGTTAATAGAGGACATAATGAGAAGGCCATATTCGATGACTCCCACATCTCCCAAATTGCGGTGGTAAGCGTCCAAGGTAGTCCTTGGCCACCATATGTTTGATCAAAAGGAACGGAATTCCATCCTGCGTCTGCCCATTGGTTATACGCTTCGCCAAATCCACTTGCTGGTCGCACGACACCATTTTCAATCTTTGCACCGCTCCGGTCTCCCTCAAAATTCAGAGGTGCCAACACGTTACTAGAAAACTTGCCGGCCTCCTCAAGAATTTGATCACTGAGGCTAGCTTCTACAGCCTCAAAACCTGGCTGGCGAGTTAAGTTCTCGAGCCCTATAACGTCGTTAAGCGTAAAACGCATGTCCGTTAGTGGTGGTGCATAAGGTGTCATAATTTATCATTCCAGAAGTTTTGTTTTTTAAACAAGTATTCAACCGCTAACATAAGTTGTTTTCAATTTCTATCAAACTATTATGAGGCTAATAAGTACGTTTTAAAAACATTTACCAGAATACTATCCGTCAAGTTGTCAAAAACAAGTGTTAACAGTCTTCTAACTCGTTGATAAGTGTTCGCACCCATTTACATGTCATTGGTATTAAATGCGGGTCAAGAGGAGCAGCTTGCGAAGAGAATTTNGCAANAACTATTCGNTTTTTANAATTTATGAAAAGATTTTGCCCATGTACGCCTAACCCAAATACCAGCTCNGCTTTTGAGTCATTGGNCCCATGATCCACATACCATTTAGATCTGTAATGCATATCCCTGTTAGGGAAATATTCGGCAAAATTCCCTTCAAGCCAAGCATCCCTGCTGCCATTTTCTTGGATGTCTTGGAGCCAATTTTTCGGTAGAATTTGCTGGCCGTTGGTGAAGCCATAATCAAGAAAGAGTTGCCCCACGAGGGCTAAGTCGACTGCTGTTGTACAAAGTCCACCTGCCACCCTTGGCGCTCCAAGTCGGTCAACGGTAATGTAACTTGGCATTGTCGCGCCCAAAGGCTTCCAAAAAAGATCACTCAAAAGGTCGCTAAAGCGTTCTCCGGTTGAACGCTCGATAATCCAACCTAATAAATCACTATTTGGCGAAACATAATTAAACTGCTTTCCATCTGGGTGACTCTTCTTGTCTAGCAAACGATAAAAGGATCTTAAATCAGAGGGAGCCTCATTATTCTCAAGCGGATTCCAGTTTGTTGCTTTTCTGTAGTCAATCATTAGTCCTGATGTTGCAAGATAATCTTCAACGAAGGTTACTCCCGTTCGCATATCAAGTAGGTCTCGAATGGTGGCTTCTTTGTAGGCGGTGGAGTTTAATTCTGGAAGAATAGCGCATACTCTATCCGCGGCTTTAAATATTTTCTGATCAATCAAAATACCTATAAGCAGACCCAAAATGGATTTAGAAACGGACATAAGAATGTGGGGCGTANTTCTCGCCATTTCATGGAAATAACGCTCTTCGATTATTATGCCATCTTTCAGAATTATAAGCGCATCAGTATCGGTTATTTNAAGGAATTCTTCGTAAGTTAGTTGGCTTTGATTATCTAGCTCAACCTTTACAGCTGAAAAGTCNTACTTNTCTTGAGGGAGGTTTTGAGCTTTAGAAGGATTATTTTGTATATTGGCTGAGGGAACAAGTTCTCGAACGTGCTGAAATGCCCACTTATTGTAGGGAGACGTTCGCCAATTTGCCAGTGTTACCTGCTGGTCTGGATTATTTGGGAATTGGTTCATCATATACAGCTTTTGTGTGGTATTCATATTATTTTGCCTGGGTTCATTATACCCTTAGGGTCTAAGGCGTCTTTTATAACCCGCATAACATCAATCGCTATNGATGATTTATAGTTTGGNAACTCGTCTTTTTTTAATTGTCCGATACCATGCTCGGCACTGATTGAGCCATTGAATTGCTTCACTACCTCGTGAACAGCGTGATTTATGTCGGCCCACTTCGCAAGGAAGTCTTTTGATGNGCTATTTTTAGGTTNAGCAACATTAAAATGCAAGTTTCCGTCTCCAGCATGTCCAAATGCAATCAGTCTTGCCTTAGGTTCAACTCNTAATATTGCCTGCCANGCGGTCTCATAAAAAGCTGGTATCGATGAGATTGGTACCGAGATATCATGTTTGATTGAAGTACCTTCTAACTTTTGTGATTCTGTAGCATTTTCCCGAAGAGCCCAAAATTCCTGCCTTTGTTGCTCTGTTTGAGCGATAGCAGCGTCTAAAATAAGTTCACTCTCAAGAGCTTTTTCGAGCATATTTTCGAAATTTTTTCTCGTTTCATTATCATCTTGCTTGGTGGAAACAATTTCCAGCAAAACGTAATATTCATAGGACTCTGTAAGAGGGTCTCTTGTGCCGGGAATATGTTTTAGAACTAAGTCGAGTACTTGCCTTGAAATCAATTCGAACGTTTCAACGCTATCGCCGCTTTCTACTCGCGCGCAATTTAGCAACTCTAGAGCGGCCGAAATATTTGGCACGGCACAGTAAGCGGCATTAATACTTTTGGGTGCTGGAAATAACTTTAAGACAGCCTTTGTTATTATTCCTAAGGTGCCTTCTGATCCTAAAAAAAGTTGTTTGAGGTCGTAGCCCGTATTATCTTTCCGTAGGCCAGTCAATTGATCGAGGATACGCCCGTCGGGTAAAACTACTTCAAGGCCTAGGACTAACTCCCTCGCATTGCCATAGCGAAGTACGTTAGTACCACCCGCATTAGTAGCCAAATTGCCTCCGATCATACAACTGCCTTCAGCAGCCAAGCTCAAGGGGAAATATCTATCCTCAGCTTTTGCAGCCTCTTGTAAATTCTGAAGGATACAGCCCGCCTCTACGGTCATGGTATAATTGGTCGTGTCTATTGACAAAATTTTGTTCATTTTTGACATTGATAAAACAATNGCATTNCCTTCTGAGGAGGGCACAGCTCCTCCACACATACTTGTGTTTCCACCTTGAGGTACAATCGATANNCTCGCTTCTGCGCAAATCTTAGTCACGTCAGACACCATTTGAACATTTTCAGGAAAAACGACAAGCAAGGCGTCGCCAGTATAAAAGCCGCGCCACTCAGTTAGAAAAGGTATCATTTCATCCTTATGTTCAATAAACCTTCCCTCGCCAAGAATTTGTTTTATTTTTTCGACGGCTAATGATTTGGCGGGTTGAGGGGATGTTGACATCTTACTCACCGTTTCCTCGAGTGAGGACATAAGGCTCTCCTAAAATTGTTTGTTTAAACAAAATAGCAAATGTTGAGCACCAGGATCAACCTAACAGTCTCACTCGCGCGGTGCTGCAGCTCTTTGCAAACGGTCATTTATAGCAATTCCAAGTCCTTCGTTGGGTATTGGAGCTATGGAAATATATGTTGGGTTTTGTTTATCTAATTCACGCATCATGTGAAACAGNTTGGATGCTGCCTCTACAAGATCACCCTTGGTACTTAAATTTGGAAAAGGCTCAAAAGAAATATTTCCAAATCCCAAAAAAGCTTCCCCGTCCATAACTGTTGTCATGCGGGTCTTCACTCTAGCTTTTGGAGCATAATGGCTTGCTAACATTCCAGGCGAAGAAATGATTTTATTTTCGGATGCTATTTCTACTTTACCAATTTTAGACTCTAGTTGTTCTTTTGTGATGTGGCCTGGGCGCAGTATTATGGGGATCGTGCCTGAAAAATCTAATACTGTTGACTCCAAACCAATTTTGCAGTCACCACCTTCTAAAATTGAAGAAATATTAGAACCAAATTCCTCGTGCACATGTCTTGATCGGGTGGGACTTATTCTCCCAGAGATATTAGCGCTTGGGGCAGCTACAGGAATGTTAGCTCGTTCTAATAACTCCTTTGCTACAGGGTGATCAGGTACCCTGATAGCAACCGTTTCTAGACCGGCTGAAGCAAGCCACGAGATCGGGCAATTATTTGAGCGAGGAACAACAAAAGTTATAGGCCCAGGCCAAAGCATCGAAGCGAGCTGTTTAGCTGTTTCAGAGAAGGCACCAAATTCAAAGGCATGTTGAGCCGTAGGAAGGTGTGATATCAGTGGATTGAACTGTGGTCGCCCTTTTATCTCGAAAATTTTTGCAACAGCCTTGTCATTAGTTGCATCAGCCCCGAGGCCATAAACCGTCTCTGTCGGAAAAGCAACCAGTTCGCCCTCTCTGAGCAAATTCGATGCTTCCTTTGTTGTTTTATAAGGCAAATTCATTGTTCCCATTCTCAACCAGAATTCCTTATTTGATGGCAGACTTTTAACCATACTCTAAAAATCATTTGAAATAATTAGTAAAGTTCCTCGGTAAGTTTTAACGAGATGAATTTTGGTAATTGCGTGTTGGATATATCTGCTAAGGATTGTCTTTATAATAGCTTAATCGTAAAGTTGAAATTTAAAATACGATGGTAACATTCGTTGAGGAACCTGATGGTAAAAACACCTTTATGGTCAACCACGCTAGATCATATCTGTTTGGAAACGGCCCAACCAGATGTTATGCGAGAGTTTTACAAGTCGGCTTTAGGCCTTGAGGAGACGGTTGTCTCAAATGATAAATGGTTGTTGCAGGGGCCAAATCGCCAGCTAATTTTGACAAAAGGCACAGCGAAAAAGCTTTCTTATACTGGTTTTAATGCTCACGATGACACCCAATTGATTGGTATCCGAGAACATATTTTAAAGCGAGGTGGCGTACCGATAGAAAGCCCTTCCTTACTCGCGCAGCAAGGCGGATTTGCGGTACGAGACCCTGACGACAACATATTGTGCTTTGGGGTTAGTAATCAGCATAAACTCTCAGCGGAAGGCTTGGATGGGCGATTACAGCATGTTGTGGTAGCTACAGCTAATTTAGAAAAAATGATGGAATATTATCAAAATGTGCTCGGATTTTTGCCTTCGGATATTGTAAAAACTGAAGAGGGGCGTGTGACCGCAGCCTTTTATAGATCCGATCCTGAGCATCATAGTCTAGCAGCTTTTGCTGCTGATGAACCCGGCTTTGATCATTGTGCATTTGAAACACCTTCATGGAACCACATTAGGGACTGGGCTGATCATCTTGCAAAATTTGACATCCCAATTTGGTGGGGCCCTGGCCGCCATGGTGCCGGGAATAACCTGTTTTTCATGGTGCTGGATCCAGATGGCAATAAAATTGAAATTTCAGCTGAGTTAGAGCTTATGGATTGGGATCATCCTACAAGGTACTGGCCGCATGACCGCCGTACGTTGAATTTATGGGGAAACGCGTGGATGAGATCGTAGCCCTAGCTCAGGGTATGACTAATAGCCGTACGCGATAAACCAGTCATTTTTGAATTCTGGTTTTCCATATTCAAAAGGAGTGCCGTTGAAATTTGTGAGACGGCCGCCTGCAGCTAATAAAACAGCATGACCCGCAGCCGTATCCCATTCCATGGTAGGTCCTAATCTGGGGTAAATATCTGCCTGCCCTGACGCTAAGAGACAGAACTTTAAAGATGATCCGCGGGAAACGGCCTTACCCACGTTAAGCCTCTCAATATAATCTTCCAGCTCCGGGCTCCTGTGGGATCTACTTGCTACTACCGTCAACTTCTCTTCGTTAGGTTTCCGAGTAGAAATCACCTCTCGGCTCCCCTCGGAATCCGCTGTAAAGGCACCCATTGTCTCGCTACCAGCCCACAAGCGACCGTCATACGGGGTGAGTACTACACCTAAAACGGGTCGCCTATCTCTAATCAATCCTATATTCACAGTAAAATCTGTGCGGCGATTAATAAATTCTTTCGTTCCGTCCAAGGGATCCACCAGCCAGAAAGTATTTTCATTCGTTGAGGGAAGTGTCCCAGCAGCAGCACTCTCCTCTGCAACGACAGGAATAGAAGGCGTTAANTCTCTNAGNACAGGAATAATTATGTTCTCAGCGTCCTGATCTGCCGCTGTGACTGGCGACCCATCAGCCTTAATTGTTGTCGACGTGCCTTCGTCGAAGTATTTCATTATTATTTTGCCGGCTTGGCGAGATACTTCTATGACGGGGTCTATCATTGAATCCAACGACATTGTCTTTTGATTCTCCCTAGACCAATTTTTTGCTAAGGGTTAAGTTTAGTTTTGATCGATAAAATTTCATTTTTTGATTTAAGTTTCTGGAACCTAGTTGATGTGTGGCCGCTATACCATAAGCGAAACTGTCTCAAAATTGAAGGTGAGTTTTTGTTTTAAAAACTCTTTAAATTTACAGCCAAGGTTTAATTTAGCACCTGGACAAGCAGCGCCCATAATAACTGGGGACGATAGAGGATCTCGTCACCTTTCTATGATGGATTGGGGTTTTTTATCTGAAAATTATAAAATAAAAAGTGGAGCAACTAATCGTATGATTAATGCTAGATCTGAAACTCTATTAGAAAAGAAATCTTTTAAAGATGCCGCAGTCTCGCAACGTTGTCTAATTCTTGCAGATGGTTTTTATGAGTGGAAACACGATGGCGGGGGTAAAAAAGCCTACTATATCTATAAAAAGGATCATAAGTCTTTTGCTTTTGCGGGGCTTTGGCGTTCTGAGGGTAATCATACGCATCTAGGCTTTGATACTAAAAGTTTTGTGATTGTAACACGGGAAGCGGTTACGTCTGTAAAACAAATTCACCATCGAATGCCGTTTATCTTGAATGAAGAGCACTGTGAAACTTGGTTAAATGGGACCGTCGCCGCCGCGACTAATATGCTGAATGGTAATTATCATATCGAGTTAAATTATCACGAGGTGTCTGATCGCGTGGGCAATGTCAAAAATGATGACTCTAGCTTATGCGATAAATTCACTCAACCTCAGTTGAGACTATTCTGATTATAGTATTGAAAATCTTTTATGGACAACGTCTATAAACTTTTGGGTCCTCGGAATTTTCAACAACGCCCTCGCCTTTGGTGATCCCGGTAAAGCTAATATTATTTTCTGTTATTTTAAGATAATGGAGAATGGTGCCGTCTTTTATTTTTAAAAAGAAATTAAAATCATCTTCGGTTGTTTCAAGAATTTGATATTTTAAACTTGGAATTGCACCGTCCGCCTTTGAAAAGAATTGAATATCAAAGGGGNTGAAAATTACATAATCCCTCAAACATGTACCTACCGTCCATTTTCCAAATAGTTTCTCGGTAACGCCATATGTTTTTGTCGCTTTGCCAACAGTGAATAGATTAGTTGTCTCTTTTTCAATAGAGGGTCGGCTACTATGAGATTTCGGCTTCGAGGCGGAACTGTCAGACAATAGGCTTAGCTGATCGAACATAATAGGAAATTCGTTCTTTATGAAGAGANTGCAGCCTATTGTAGAAACTAAAAAGATACATGCTGCCGTGATGAGTATCTTATAATTAGAGGTTTTTTTTGCTAGGGCTTTTTGCGTTTTTTCATCAGTTTTGTTTTCCTGCACGACGTTTTGGAGCTCNAACACATCGTGCGTCACCTCTTTTAAGGTTTGCTCAGGTGAGTTTGTTTTAACTGGNGNGCTATACTTGGTCTGTNTGAGATCAATNAATTTAATAAGCTGATAATTCCACTTATCAGTGTCATTATCCCACAAACCTCGTATTATTCTGANCTTTGAAGAGGTAAGTTGATCGCGAGCTTTTTTCAGTACTAAATTAACCGCATTGTATGTGGGCGCATCATACAACGTCTGCCAACTTGAGCGATGATGCCTTTGTAGAAAGAAANGCTCAGCTTTTTNTGTCATGAGATTCTGAAGCTATTTCACCAGCGTCGATCTAATTGGATCAAATTAGAAGCATCGTTGCTATCAANTGGTCNTGAAAAATAAAAGCCTTGCGCGTACTGACAACCGAGTGCGCTTAACTGCGCATGTTGTTCAGCTGTTTCGACACCTTCCGCTATAACATCTAGTTTCAGGTTATGAGCAAGCATTGTTATTGTTCTAATAATTTCCATGTTTTTGTAGTTTCGACCCATGTCGTTTACAAAGGAACGATCGACTTTCAATGTGTCAATGGGAAAAGTATGAAGGTAACTCAAAGATGAATAGCCAGTACCAAAGTCATCTACACAAACTTTAATATCATGCTCCTTAAGTTNATTAAGCATGTCTATTGAGCGAGGNGCGTTTTCCATTAACACACTTTCTGTAATCTCTAATTTAAGATTTTTAGCTTTAAGGCCCGATTTATCAAGATTGTCTAATACACCATTCACTAAATTGGGGTCTGCGAACTGCTTACCTGAAAGATTTATGCTTAATTCTAGTGCCTTTTCTGGCTCTCTCTCATTNTTCCAGTGTAATGTTTGGAGGCAAGCCTGATATAGGACCCATTGGCCTAGCTCATAAATCAAGCCGGTTTCCTCNGCTAACGGTATAAACTCANTTGGGGATATATTTCCTCGTATTCGATGTTTCCAACGAAGCAACGCTTCAAATCCGCTTATTACACCGTCGCGAAGAGATATGATTGGCTGATAGTGAATCTGCATTTCATTTCTATCAAGAGCACGGCGCAGATCGGTATCAAGATCAATCGGGGAAATAGGAGATCGCCGAAAATTGTCGTCAAACAGGACGCTTTTCGAATTACCGAGTCTTTTTGCTTTGTACATAGCTAATTCTGCATCTCGAATGATATCCTCTGGTCGCTCGTAGTCGAGATTTGAATATGCTACCCCCATAGACCCAGAACTAAACACTTCTTTATCACCTAGTGAGAAAGGTTTGGAAAAATCAGATTGGATTGTTTCGGTCAATTCGATTGCCAAATTAATGTCATCAATATCTTCCATCAGGATTGCATACTCGTCACCTCCCAGCCTTGCGACTGTATCGCCCGGTTGAACGCAATCCCGGAGCCGGTGNCCAGTCTGAATAATTAGTTCATCGCCGTGAACATGACCTAAACTTTCATTGACTAGCCGAAATCTATCTAAATCGATGTAGATCACCGCATATTGTAATTTTTGATTTCGCTCTCGCTTTTTTAAAATTTGTCTTATTCGATCAAGAAATAGTGTGCGGTTAGGTAATCCTGTTAATGTGTCATGGAGTGCATCATGAATAGATTTTGCATCNGATAATTTTTTTTCAGTAATATCTGTTTGNGACCCTGCAATGCGNTATGCCGTCCCGTCGCTATCTCTTACGGCTAAACCGCGAATTAACATCCATCTATAACCTTCATTGAAATGTTTGAGCCTGTACTCTACTGCGAAGCTAGCAGTATCGTTATTGAGATATGCGTCCAGCATTGTCTTTAATCGATCTATATCATCTTCATGTACTCTACTGAACCACTCATCCGGTATGTCCCTAATTTCATTTTCTTCATAACCCAGCATTTGCTTCCATCGGGTGGAGAAGAAAATCTTTCCGGTTCTTAAATTCCAATCCCATAGGCCATCGTTAGCCGCCGCCATTGCCAGGATATATCGTTCGTTTTCTTCCTGAACAATTTCCTCCGATGTGGTGGATTTTTTTCTATTCATAAAGAACCAATCATTTTAGGTTTTAGCATTGATGCGAGCGTGTTGATTTTATTTTTTCTATTGTCAGGTTATTGCATACAAAATATCAGCTTTTTTAAAAATTTGTCACTGAAATCCTTCGAGCTTTTTAATCTTTTTATTTCGCACAACTTCAGCATAGTAATGCCAAAGAAGATGTGCCGCAGTGCTTCTCCATGGCTGCCAGGCACGACTAATATCATCCATTTGTTTTGGTGTTGGACGGTAACTTAATTTTTTCAACGACCTTGTGGCTTCTTGTAAGGCAACGTCCCCACTCGGCCAAATATCACCACGTCCTAAACAAAAAATGAGGAATATTGACGCGCTCCACTCTCCAAAGCCGCGGAGACGCATAATATATTTCTTCGCGTTATCGTCATCCATAGAAAATATAGCATTGATATCAAACGTTTTGTCCTGCATTTGCTGGCATAAGTTTAATGTAGCAGTGGATTTTGACCTAGTGAATCCAATTTTGCGAAGTCTCTGTTCTCCCTGATTGATTATATTATTGGGAGTAATATCACTTATTTCTGAATTAAACTTTTTCCAAATAGCGTCCGCTGCTGTGAGTGAAATCTGTTGGGAAACTATAATATGTATGAGGGTTGCGAGAGTGGGTTCTCGGTATCGTTCTCTTGGCAACCCTATTTTTAAAATCAACTCACTGAAGTAATGATCTGATGTTGCTAGTTTTTGAGCATCCCTCGCAATATCCAGCTTCATTTTGTATCTCACATATTATGGATCAGTTTATC
>FUFK010042128.1_pt1 | contig 61189 bp, 53 predicted proteins | sample 1021851 | NCBI WGS metagenome assembly FUFK01 (sample SAMEA51879418, study PRJEB19060) | metagenome
CCAATGCCAATCAGATAACATCTCAAAGTGACTTGCCATGACTCCTTCTCGAAGGCTTACAGCTTCCATACACTCTCGCCAACGATTCTGATTGACCCTAAGACGAGCCAGTAACCAGGAATCCATCGGACCGGGAGAGTCTGAAAGGGAAATTCCGTGATTGAAGGCATCGATTATTGAGCAAACTTGCTTATGATTTGCAATTACAGCATTGTCTGACCAATCCATTCCAGCCTCTGGGTTGGCACCGAAGAGAATGAACAGACGGACTGTGTCAGCACCGAATCGGTCCACCATTTCTCCTGGGCTTACGGTATTGCCGAGACTCTTGCTCATCTTGGCGGAACGTGAGCCCAATCCTTGTCCACAATTGGGGCAATCTCCTCCGAAATTATCTATGTGATACTCGGTATTACAATCTACACAGAATGGCGCGGGTGCGTTGAGCATACCCTGACAGACTAAGCGCCCGAATGGCTCGCTGACCTCATTCATACCTAGATCGCGAGTAGCCTTTGTGAAGAATCTGGCATAGAGAAGATGCATGACGGCGTGTTCAATACCCCCAATGTACAAGTCAACCCCTCCATTCATCCAGTAATCTACTGCTTCACGATCGAATGGTGCTGAGTCATTTGATGAATCGACGAATCTCATAAAGTACCAAGATGAATCATAAAATGTATCCATTGTATCGGTCTCTCTGCGTGCAGGACCGTTGCACTGCGGACAAGTTGTAGTAAGGAAGGATTCACTGCGAGCTAGTGGATTACCACTCTCTTCCCAACTAAAAGTCACATCCAAAGGCAGCTCTACAGGTAGTTGTTCGTAGGGGACTGGAACTACTCCACAAGAATCACAATGTAACATTGGAATTGGAGTTCCCCAGAAGCGTTGGCGGCTAAGTAACCAATCTTTCAGCCGATATTCAGTGGAGCCATGGCCCGCTCCTTTTTCTTCTAAGGCTGATATTACCGCAGTCTTTGCATCATTACCGAATAGACCATCGAATCCTTCTATGGTTGAGTTGACCATCCATCCTAATCCATCGAATACAGGATTCTCTTCAACTCCTTCACCGCCCTCATTCCTTGATAGGACAGGTTTGATTTCAAGTCCGTATTTCTTGGCGAAGTCGTAATCTCGCTGATCGTGCCCTGGAACCGCCATCACAGCACCGGTTCCATAGCTTGCAACAACAAAGTTACCAGCAAAAATTGGAACTTCTTCTCCGGTAATTGGATTAGTTGCAAATCTACCAAGAGGAACTCCTTTCTTTTGTTTCAACATATTGATTCGCTCAAATTCAGTCATTCGAGCGCACTCCTCTGCCAAATCTCTCCAAGCCTGTTCATATTCGGTTCCACTTACTAGTGGCTCACAGAGTGGATGTTCAGGAGATAGAGTAACGAAAGTGACTCCGAAAATTGTATCTGGACGGGTTGTAAATGCACCAATGCTAGCGGATTCACCTTCTACATTACCGACCACAGGGAATTCTATGTGGGCACCATGTGAACGGCCAATCCAGTTTCGCTGCATCGCTTTGACGTTCTCTGGAAATTCGATGTGGTCTAATTCATCCAATAATTCGTCAGCATACTTTGTCATGCGCAAGAACCACTGCGCCATATCCTTCTGGACTACCTCAAGACCACAACGCCAACAACGATTATTCTTGACTTGCTCATTTGCAAGAACTGTATCACAATCATCGCACCAATTGACTGGTGCGAATCTCCTTTCTACCAAACCGGCTTCGTTGAATCGAAGGAATAATTCTTGATTCCAGCGATAATATTCCGGTGTGGAAGTCGCAAACATTCGCCTCCAGTCGTATGAATATCCCATTCTTTCCTGATCGGCTCGGATCATCTCGATATTTCTCTCAGTGACGCTGTGAGGATGCCCCCCCTCTTTCTTGGCAGCGTTCTCGGCGGGCATTCCGAATGAGTCGTATCCCATCGGATAGAGGACATTCTTTCCCATCAAGCGCTGGAAACGAGCCATGGCATCGCCAATCGAGTAATTTCTTACGTGGCCCATGTGCATGTAGCCAGATGGATATGGGAACATCTCGAGGCAGTAGAATTTCTCACGAGAATCGTCTACTTCTGCATCGAATACGCGGGCGTCACGCCAGCGAGCCTGCCAGCGCGTCTCAATTTCCGCCGAATCGTATACCATTTCTTCACATCATTCGAAATGGGAGTCCTTTCAGACTCCCAAGCTAAGCAGCAGGTCGAGCGAGTAGCCCGCCGCGAAGTTAGGTGAAGCAGGCATTCGCGCCATAGTTAGCCGTCGGGCCTTCTCTCTTTCAATCATTGGATTGAGAAAGCAAGTTTGACGTCAATCAATCGCCATCGCTATGCCTCAGAAGCCTCTCGGGGGTATTGATGCTAGCCGATGGCGAGTTCGATATCCGCACTGATGAGGCAGGAATCGAGGTTTGGGTCACCCAAATGGGTGATTTCATGAATATGAATACAGCATGGATTGACCGAGAAAATGGAGTCGTTGCAATTACCGACCCATTTGATTCACAGCGTTGGGTTGAAGCGCTTGCAAATGAGGGCCTTAGGCCCACTCACATACTCTACACACATACCCACAGAGATCATACTGCGGGGTATGCGAAAATGAAGGAGTTAGTTCCAGATGTGGAAGTCTGGGGGCATCATGATTCTATTCACAAATCCTTACTCGGACGTTTTGTCTTCGGAACCGTTTCTTTGACGAATGAGTGGAATCATCATCCTAACTCCAGCGTTGAATGGTCAGCAGGAGGAATTACCCTGAGTGTCACACACTCACCTGGTCATGCCCCAGGGCACTGCACCTTCCATGGACATGGAGTCTACCATGCGGGAGACCTACTTTTCACAGCCGCATCAGGTAGAGTCGACCTACCAGGATCAGACCCAACTGCACAGTGGTGGTCTGTTTTATTCGCTCGAGGAATTCTACGAGACTTACCACAAGATTGGAGATTAATTCCTGGCCATCGATATGACTGGATTGACGGTTCTACTCCTGATTGGGTATCAGTCGCTGAAGCATTAGCACACAATTATGCATTGAATGCAAGGGAATTGGAGGTCTTCGAAAACTTACCATTCCAGAGATTCGATGACGATATAGCGGCTTGAATTCTATTTGCGCCGAAAGATTCCCTTGATGAAACTAAGAATTACTCCAATCCTACCCATGAACTTGAATACCGCCCAAATGGTACGGATTCGATTAGCCATCAAAATCACTCGGTCTTATCGTATCTCTCGCTTGAGACAGTCAATTTTTTTGCCGCCTTCTTTGTAGTTCCAGCATCAACAGACCCTTCTTGCTCTAATGCAGATAGAGAGGCGACTACAATGCTGGCGGTATCAATTTCAAAGAATCTGCGGAGGGATTCACGGGTATCTGAACGACCGTAACCATCGGTTCCAAGTACAACGAATTTGCCTCCAACCCAGCGTTGAATCATCTCTGGCACGGCGGCGATATAATCTGAAGCAGCAACGGTTGTTACATCATCGCCAAAACACTCTGAAACAAATGCTGATTGAGGGTTTTGAGGGTCAAGTCGAGTTGCCCTCTCCGCTGCGAGTCCTGCCCTTCGCAGTTCCCCATAGGAAGGCACTGACCAGACTTCTGACCTTACTCCATATTCTATCAACAGTTCAGCCGCCTCTCGAACGTGAGAAAGTATGGGACCAGAACCAAGTAAACGAATTAGTGGGCCGTCTCCATCTTTAGCCTCACTAAAGAGATAAGCTCCACGCATTAAGTCGGCATCNATNCCCTTTGGTTTAGGTGGCTGTTGTTCATTCTGATTGTAGAGCATTATGTAATGGAAAATATCCTTGTCCTTACCCCACATTTCATCAATGCCGTTTTCGATTATTGTTGCCAACTCGTAAGCGTATGCAGGATCCCAAGCACGACAGGATGGTACGGTGCTAGCATGTAACAAAGAGTGTCCATCCTGATGTTGCAGACCTTCCCCATTCAGCGTTGTTCGTCCGGCTGTTGCACCCATTAGGAAGCCGCGTGCTCGAGCGTCTGCCGCAGCCCATATCTGGTCGTTGACGCGCTGGAATCCAAACATCGAGTAGAATACGTAGAATGGTAGAGTTGGAGTTCCGGCGTGTGAATAGGATGTTGCACTGGCTATCCAAGATGCAATTGAGTTGGCTTCTGAGATGCCCTCCTCGAGAATTTGTCCACTTGTCGATTCCTTGTAATTCATCAGCATCTTATGNTCAACCGGAGTNTANAGTTGACCANATGAAGAATAAATTCCGAACTCGCTGAAGAGNGGATCCATACCNAATGTNCTNCCTTCATCNGGAATAATCGGGACTACTTTCTCACCGATTCCCGATTTCATTAGGTTTCTTAACAGGCGAACGAATACCATGGTTGTAGAAACTTCTTGACCCTCTGGAGTCCCTTCGTCGAAAGCAGCGTAAGTTTCGTTTCCAGGGAGGTCCTCTTCGATAGTTGGAGAAAGTCGACTAGGAAGGTATCCTCCCAATTCGTTCCTTCTTTGGTGAAGATATGCGAGTGCATCACTATCCTCTTCAAACTCATGGAATGGGTCATTTTCGAGGTTCTCATCTGCTACGGTAACCCCTAGGTCATCCCTGTATTGTTTCAGATCTTCAAGGCTCATTTTCTTCTTCTGATGAGTTGTATTTCTAGCCTCAAAGGAGTCGATTCCCCAACCCTTAACTGTATGGGCTAGAATTACTGCAGGTTTGTCTGATTGTTTAGCCGCATGATAAGCTGCCCAGACCTTGATTGGATCATGACCACCCCTTCGCAATAGACCGATTTCTTGGTCGGATATGTTTTGACCCATTTCTACCAATTTCGGATTACCGGCGAATAATTCNTTCCGGAATTCCGCTAGTTCTAGAGTGCTCATACGTTGGAAATCGCCATCTGTTATTTCTTCGAGACGAGCGAGTAACAACCCGTCTCGGTCTTGAGCAAATAGTCGGTCCCAATTAGAATCCCAGAGGACCTTGAATACCTCCCAGCCGGCTCCTCGATAGAGCCCTTCTAATTCCTGAACTATCTTGGCGTTCCCGCGAACGGGTCCATCCAATCGTTGCAGATTACAATTTACGATCGTGATTAGGTTGTCCAGTTTTTCCCTGCCAGCAACCGCGATTGCAGCGATGGATTCCGGCTCGTCCATCTCACCATCTCCGAGGAAAGCGAAGACTGTCGATTCTGATGTATCGGCCAAGCCTCGATTGTGAAGGTATTTCCAAAATCGTGCATGCATCACCGCGCCTAATGGTCCGAGTCCCATTGAAACTGTTGGGTACTCCCAGAAATCAGCCATCAATCGGGGATGTGGATAGGAAGAGAGGCCGTCGGCAAATGCTTCTTGACGGAAGTTAGCCAATTGTTCACGGGTCAGCCTTCCCTCTAGGAAAGCTCTCGCATAAATCCCGGGACTTCCATGACCTTGGATGTAGAGAGCATCTCCAATCCCATTGCTGTCCTTACCACGAAATACATGATTGAATCCTACTTCGTATAGTGTTGAGGAGGAAGCATAGGTGGAGATGTGTCCACCGATCCCATCGAGTCTGCGGTTGGCATCTGATACCATAACTGCAGAATTCCAAAGAATTGAGTTTTGGATTTCTTTCTCGGTGTTTAGATCTCCAGGGTATGGAGGTTGTTGGTCCCAAGATATGGTATTGACATAGGGTGTTTTGGAGATTGGTGCAATCTCAACATCGAGGTCTTCCGACTCCGCCATCAACTCGTGCAAAAGCAGGCGGGCTCGCTCAACACCATGAGCATCAACGACCGAACGCAGGGCCTCCAGCCACTCGTCGGTTTCCTCTGGGTCGATGTCGGGAAGTCGTTGTCTATGATTGATTGACATCGCCAACACCTNCCCTTCGGGCAGACTTGCGACCATANCGACCGATTTGAATGGTCGCGTTAGAGACCGGTCCTCTAAGAGGACCGAATTAAGGTCTAATTTCAATTAGATGACATTCGTGTAGGGTGCGTACTCCCGCAACCGTAATTGCCGAATCCCCCACTACACAGCGACTCCCGTTCCAACGTCGGACGGTTCTCTCTACCGTCCTTTTTCCAGCAGCATTATTGGGGTCAACTTTCAACTCAACTGAAACCGGTTCTAATTCAGCTAGCCAAGTCAAAGCTGCCTCAATGGCTCGGCTGGCAATACCTCTCCTTTGTTCAGAAGATCTGACCCAATATCCGAGATTCCATTCTGCAATTCCTGAACGTGTAACTCTATCAAATCCTAACAGCCCAAGCACAGCCTCATCCCAAGGTCGAATGAGCACCCAATGATGCATCCGACCGACTCTTCCAGTGCGTTCAGTTTCATCAAGAAAATCGGCCAATTGCGGCTCAATTTCCTTCTCTGGGAGAATCCAAGGCATAGCCCTGCTTACCTCCGGCCAAGTTTCCTCAAATGCCTCGAGTAGATTGTTCGTGTAAGTTGTATTTGCAGGCCGCATAATTAGTCCGTCGTCGACTTGAATTGTCGTCGTCGCGCGCCGCTGCATACTATTGCCTCAGAGTATTGAACGAATGAGGGCTACGGCGCGGTCAATTAAGGCCTTAACTTGGCTTTTGCAGTCTGAACGTGGGGGTCATCAGGAGAATTTTTCATTGCTACTTCTAGCATTCTATCTACCGCCGCTGCTCTACCTATCCGCTGTAATAAGGCGCCTACTGGATAGATTAGTTTTGTTCGATCACCAAGATGAGGGCCTACTTCGTCTAACAACACTGTGCTCTGTGCCATGTTTCGACTTTTTGCGGCTTCCATGGCCTCTTTGATTTTCATTGCCACATCCCTATTGGACCATTCTTCCTGTTGAGGCCATGGCCAAAATCCGTTATTCATTGACTCATCTTCAACAGAATTTGCTTCTTCGATGTGAGGTAATTTTGGTATTTTAGGTATTTTTGGTGGTGTTGGTTTGGCTGGAATAATCGGTTCCGGTGTACCACCATCGAACGCCGCGTCCATTGGGTCCACCGGCCTCGCTGACACTGGTGGAGGAACAGGTAATCCAGCTGGTGTAGAAGGTAGTGCGATTGGAGTTGGGGGCTCCGGTTCTGGCTCAGCGACTTCTTCTTCCTCGATTTCGGGTTCTACATCTTCTTCAGTAGGCGCTTCGCCAGATAGAATTCGAGAAACTAATTCTGCCTTGGTACCACTGGTCGCTAACCCTTTGTCGGATGCGATTTCAACCAATTCTACTTTCTTGAGGCTGAGTAATTTCTCTTCCTCACTTATCTCTTCGACTTCTTCTTCCAATTCAGGACTTGGTTCTTCTTCGTCCGTTTGCTCGGTTTCTTGCTGAACTTCTGTGGCTTGTTCCGGGGCCATAACCTCATCATTGTCATCGGGTATATCGTCTGCTGAAACAATTGGATCGTTCTCCGGAGCGATAGCAGTAGGTTGTATCAATTCTACTTGTTGAGGTTGAGCCTCTTCAAGCGGTTCTAATTCAGTTTCAGGGACCTCAAATTTTGTGACAAACTTAGGAGCGTCAGCAGAGGTCAATTCGTAATCGTCTTCCTCCTCTTCATCAACAGGATCAGGATGGTCGACGGTCATTGCAAAAGTTGGATTCTCGCTGAGTTTGATTCCATCATCGTCACCATATTGTTCGACATCTATTGTGACGTCGTCCATGGTGAAGGTTCCCTTTGACCAATCGATTACTTGCTCCTCTTCATCTTCCTCAATATCAGCGAGCAGTTCATCGAATAGGCTTCCTGCTTCCTCCTCATCAACGGATGTGACTTGTTCAAACGCGGCCTTACCTAATTGGTACATACATTGGGAGCATTCTGTGGCGTCCTCGGGATTGTGAGTCTGACAAAGAGGGCATTGAACGGTTGGGCCCGCTTCTGCCTTTCTCCAACCTTTGAACTTGTCAAATACCATCTCAAGTCCCCCAAAGACGAGCCAGTTCGGCTGCGTTCTGCGTATAACCCTCACGTCCTGTTGGAAACTATATCCTTCAGCAATAAGGGCTCCAAGGATTGCGAAATCTGATGTGTCGCCTGCGCTACAGGGGTGTCGTGAGTTCTGACGCTGCACTCCCTGCGAGGTTTACTCGCAGCCAAGATCACCATGAGGTATATTTGCCGTTAATACAATGGGAATTGGATGATGAATTGGACGCAACCGATGAAAGATTGCGCAATTGGTCGCGTGCAAAATTAGCTGCTCACGGTTTGGCTCTATTCGATTTACGAGCCCGACCGGATGGATGGTTATTCGGGCAGCGGATCGTCAAACTGGAGTTAGACGGTCGGGCGAATATGGGTCAACACAGATTCCGTCAGGGGGATATCGTCATGCTGAGTCGCGGTGACCCGATTGGTGAGAAGCCAATTGAAGCAATAGTGTCGGATCGTTCACGGAATAGAATTCGAATTGTTTTGCCTGAATTACCCAGCGGGGTTCGTAGTGGGTATTGGAGGATAGATAGAGCCGCCAATAAGGTAGCCTTCGATCGAATGCGAGATGCACTAAATTCTATTTTCGAAGAGGAGGGAGGTGCACCGCTTAGAGACCTACTTCTTGGATTAGTTCACGACCCGGTGGGAACTGCAGGTCTGGGTCCAGAATTAGGTGGAGCAAATCGAAGGCCTGCGAGCAGACCCGAAGGACTCAACGAATCACAAAAGGTAGCCTGCGAAGCCGCAATATCCCAACGGCTGACCTTAATTCAAGGCCCCCCAGGTACCGGAAAAACGCATACTGCAGTGNGAATATTACAATCTTGGTCGAGTCAAAANGTCGGAACCATTCTAGCCGTCGCTGACTCAAATGTAGCCGTAGACAATCTGCTCGAAGGGTTACTTGGTCTGGGTGTAAGTGCGGTTAGACTCGGTCAGCCGGTCAAGGTTAGAGAATCATTGCGAGAAGCTACCGTCGATGCACAGATGGAAAGTCATCCACTTCGTCGTGACCTTGAGGAGCATTTGGAATTGAATGAAAAATTAGCACGACGGATTCCAGGGATGAAAGGAAAGGAGAAAGGCTTGGCTCACCGAGATTTGAATCGTGGTTGGAAAGAGGTTAGACGTATTGAGCGACAAATGCGCGATGATATTTTGGATCGAGCTCAAGTCCTCTGTTGCACTTGTATCGGTGTAGGACACCAACTATTGGATGGTAGGAGATTTTCTCGTGTTTTACTCGATGAGGCGACTCAGGCAACAGAGCCGGCTAGCCTTGTGCCTCTTGTTCGAGGAGCAAGACAAATCGTCTTGGTTGGAGACCATCGACAACTACCTCCAACAGTAATCAGCCGTAGGGCGGAAAACGGTGGCCTGCGACGCTCTTTATTCGAAAGATTAGTTGCTATGGGAATCGAACCAATGTTACTTGATACGCAATACAGAATGCATCCTGCGATCTCTGATTTCCCTAACCGCACCTTCTACGAAGGACGATTAGTCGATGGCATCACAGCAGCCGATAGGCCCAATCCTGCAGGACTACTTTGGAATGATTGGGAAGTTCCGATGGCATTTCTGCCAGTTAATGGAGACGAGTTACTCTCGCCAGATGGGGCTTCAAAAGAAAATCCTGCAGAGGCTGGTTGGGTTGCAAAAATACTTGAAAATCTATTACAGGCAGGCGATTTGGAAGAGGCGGATATTGGCATAATTACGCCTTATGCTGGACAGGTTAGAGCGATTCGTGACGCCCTTCCAGAAAGAAATGATTCAGTTGAGGTTCACACCGTTGATGGTTATCAAGGCAGAGAAAAGGAAGTCATCATCTTCTCCTGCGTACGCTCAAATTCGGATGGAACAGTTGGATTTCTTTCGGATGCACGACGTCTAAACGTCGCTTTGACAAGAGCAAAACGTGGATTAATAGTAATTGGAGACCCAGATACACTTCGAAATGATGAGACCTGGGCTTCATGGTTGGATTACATTCGTGGACGTAACCTTGAGGCGTGGCACATTCTCGGCATGGGTTGAGGATTAGCATGGGTGACCACGATTCGCCAATCTCCCTACAAGGCGGAGGGACGCTCGCAAAGCAAATTGTAACGGCCGAGGAAGGAGGCCATTGGCCTGTTCCAGAGGGCACTATTCTAGCCTCTGGAGTCCGTAGAATCGCTGCAATATCGGTCGATATTGTAATTGTCACAACCGTATTGATGGTAGCTACAAGAGGGCAAATTATTGATGCATGGAACTTAACTCTCTGGGGTTCTTCCAACTTTCACTATTCATTCGCGATGGCGTTGTTAATTTTCGCTGCACATTGGTTATACTGGCGATTGACTGGACTTAGATATTCTCGCTCATTAGGTCAGAGAATGTTTGGTATCGCTGTGCTTGCCGAAGACGGTTCAGCGATGACTAGTCAGATGTGGGATCAACGCGCTTGGAGAAAGTTGGTTTTTCTTATTCCAATACTAAACATAATTCAAGGGGTTCGGGAGTTAGCGCGGATTTCTCAAAGGCACACTCACCAATCAAATATTGACTTGCACGTCGGCTCTATAGTCGCACATGCAGATTCCTTACCTCCTGCAAATCGGAAGCATATCAAGTGAGGAGGGTCTAAAGTTTGGCTGAAGACTCTGAAATTATCAATTCTGAGGCTCTATCTATTGTTGCCGCCGAGGGTTGTATTGTCTACCCCACCTCAACCCAACCGGCTCTGGGTTGCCTCCCAACAAGTACCGCTTTGGATGGATTGTATGCAATCAAAAACAGACCTGCGCATATGCCTGTAAGTATTGGTGTGGCCGATTTAGAACAGGCCTCAAACTTGGTCGAGTTAACCGATGACATTCCTGACTTATTGGCTTCATTTCCAGAGGGTTCTCTAACTTTGGTACTTCCAGCAAAGAAGACTCTTGATAGACGGCTCGGGGCAGATAAAATTGCTATCCGAGTAGTCGCTCACCCTGTCGCAAAAGCACTACTAAGAGTCACAGGACCACTTACAGCGACCTCTGCAAACATTAGTGGTACCGAGCCGGAATCCAATTGCCCTGATGCCGTAGAAACCCTACAAAATGCTGGCCATAAAGTCGGTTTAGTGAAAGGAAATACCCCCGGAGGCTCACCCAGTACTTTGATAGCGTGGTATTCGGTCTGTGATGCATCCGATAACGCGAGCATAGAGGTGCTGAGACAGGGAATAGTTGCTACTGAGGAGGTTATGTTATGGTGGAAGAGTCGGATCTGAAACAATGGCGAGACGCGGGTCATGTAGCTCGAAGAACCCTTGAGGGAATCAAAGGAGAGATAGTCGCAGGCAAGGCTTGGGACGAAGTCATTGATTCGGCAGAGCGGTTCATCCGAAGGCATGGAGGCACTCCTGCATTCCCTGTGACTATTTCTGTCAATGATATCGCCGCCCATTACACAAGTGACCATCGACTGACCGCCCCTGATGGTTGGGAAGGAGAGATGGTTTTCCAGAAAGGCGACCTTGTAAAGCTCGATGTTGGAGTCCATGTTGCCGGAGCGATTGCCGACAATGCTATGACTATTGAAGTCGGAAATGGAGGCAAGCATACAGAGCAGATTAAGGCCGCAAAGGAAGCAAGGGATGCGTCGATTGAGAAGATGCATCCTGGAACTCCATGGCATGAAATTGGTGCCGCTGCGGAACAGGTTCACAAAGACGCAGGATTCGAACCTATTCGCAACCTATGCGGGCATGAATTGACCCGTTGGAATCTACATGCTGGGACATCGATTCCTGCTCACGCTTGTGGAGCAGATAATCCAGGATTCAAGGGTGGCGTAGAATTGGGTTCGATATATGCAGTTGAGCCGTTTAACACAACAGGTAAATCAGGAATGGTTGAGAATATACCTCCAAGTAATTCCAGTAATATTTACAGAGTTACAGGAAATATAACAATACGCAAGGCGATGGCGAAAAATAAACTCAAACCGATCGGTGCAACAATGGCGAGGTACATCGAAGAACGCTACCATACACTTCCATTTGCAGAACGATGGGCCTATCCTCTTCTAGAGAAGCCATTCCCAGGAGAGGAGGAAGAAATTCTTCGTAAGAAATGGAATGCTCTAGTGAAGAAATTAATCTCAATTAGATTCCTCGAAACATACACTGCACTACGTTGCGAAGACCGTGGCCTAGTGGGCCAATATGAGCACACTGTTTGGATTACAGAAGGTGGGCCAGAGGTACTTACCGTCGAATGATTTTGTTAATTCTTGACAATCAAGAATAGAAATCAAATATATTGGTGAAATCATTAAACTACGCCTCAGTATAGCGTTATTGGGGTTTAGAGGCCTAATTCGCACAACGATTATCTATCGTCTGCCCCGAACTCCCGCCGTACGGGGCCGTTGAGGTTCTCGCTGAGTGCATCCCATCCCCTCGCTAGTGTCTCTCGCCCTGTACACCTTTTCGGGGTACGCGGAGGCTTTCTCCGAGGCTTCAGGTTTCTAAATTGGCTGTAGAGGGGATTGATTCCTCAGCCGCCCCAAACAGTGTAACTGCGACGATTGCAGAGAAAATTAGTACCATTCCTGCGGATTGTTGTAATGAGGGTGATTCATTGAGTATGATCACACCCCAAATGATGGTCAGCACCGGTTGCAATAGCACTGCGAAAGAGGTATGGGCGGCCGGAAGTCTAGGGAGAGCGTAGGTAATAGCAATCCAACCGATCACTTGGCATAATATTGCTAGTAATAGCAACCAGCCATGATTTGGCCAGGTGATTGAATGATCGATAGCTTCGATTCCTAGGGAGGTTGGAGGTATAGTGCCTATGATTAGAATTCCGAGAGTTGCTCCGGCGGTAGCGTCGAATTGTGCATTTACTGCTGGCGCTGCAATCCTATTCGATTGGCGATAAGCGATCAAGAAGGAGGAATAAAACACTGCTGCTACCATTCCTCCGATTACGCCCTTTACCGGATCATCACCAAAGGGCTCGTCGTCCCATATTCCAGAGATAAGTAATAATCCGAGCATTACCATCGGTAATGAAAGAAGAATGAATCGATTTGGGCGTTCGCCAAATAGCCACCAACTCGCCAATGTGACGATAATTACCTGAGAGTTACCAATCATTGTTGCAATCCCACTGCCTATGTAGTCTATTGCACTGTGATAACCTGCGAAATCGATTGCGAGTAGAATACCCGCTCCAAAGGCAAGCCATCGAGAATTTTTATCTCTAGCGTCTTCCTTTTTGGATAACAATACTAATACTCCCAAAATAGCAAGAGCGTAGAACATTCGATAGAATGCACCAGTTAATGCTGTCGTATCAGAGCGAATATACAGAAGAGGGGCGAATGAAATCGCCGTCGCACCTGCGAGTGCGATAATCATAGTGCGACGGTCTTCCGCCGTCGCCATCTAATCCCCTCACTCGGAATTTGCGTCGCCGTCGGCAATCATTTGTTGAAGTTCTCCAGATTGGAACATTTCGAGTGCGATATCAGAGCCGCCAATGAGTTCTCCGTGAATGTATACTTGAGGCATTGTTGGGAAGTCGGCCCAAGTGCAGACGGACGGAATGGCCCTTGGATCGGCGAGTACATTTACGCTTGCGAATGGTTCGCCAAGCTGATTCAAAACCGTTGCAGCTCTATTGCTAAATCCGCATTGTGGTTGTTCTGGTGTTCCCTTCATGAAGAGAACTATTCGGTGTTCATTTACTAGGGCATTTAGTTCGTCTGGGGTCCAATTGAAACTCATTCTATCACTCCTGATCTGGTCGGCGGATGTGCACTCCAAAGAATTGCATTTCTTTTTCACCATGGGGGTCGAAAGATGTGTCTCCCGACTTCTCTGCCTGTTCGGGTGTCATGCATTTCAAATCCAAGGCGTGTACGGTATTTTGCGCGATAAAGGGCTTGAAGTGGCTTAGTATAGGTCGCTGTCTCTGTAATGGACGAACTCCCTCGTAACTCTTCGATATAACCCGAACATGGAAGTGGTCGCCGCTTCCATGCAAGTCCTTGGCTTCTACAGTAGCATCTGGAACTACCTTCAGAACTTCCTCAACCACCCACTGCTCCGTGACCATCAATCACCTGCTCGGGCCGCTGTGATTAAAATGCTCGCGCGCGGGAACCAATCAAAGGCCCAAGGCGGAATTGATTTCTGCGAGATTATCAGCGATACTGGCTTTGTCATTGATGAGGCCACTTCCAACGACTGCCACATCTATCCCCCACTCTGAAACCATCGCGGAGTTGTGGTGCTTGATACCGCCATCAATCATCAATTTGGTCGCTCTTCCCCCATTATTGATTTGCTCGTCAATTGCGCTACGGAATTCTCGCACCTTGGGTTCAACCTCTGGCATGAAAGATTGGCCGCCCTTTCCAGGAACTACCGACATCACCAATATTAGGTCTAAATCTGAGAGATATGGTAGGATTGAATTCGTTGGAGTATCTGGATTTAGGACTAAACCTGCCTGACAACCAGCCTCTTGTATAGAAGAGATTAGTGCGGCTGGGTCCTCGATAGCTTCGATGTGAGCGATGACTAAATCTACCCCCGCATCGACGTACTGCGACCATGTTTCTTCTGCATTTGTTATCATCAGGTGGCAATCGATAAAGACATTCGGACCGAGTCTATCTCGAATTGAACGAATTAGTGCAGGTCCGAAAGTGATAGTCTTGTTAACTACCCAATTACCGTCCATTACGTCCATGTGAATCCAATTTATTCCAGCGTCTACAGCTTCTTCTAATGTCTCACCAAGACGAGAAAAATCCGCTGTCAGAATGCTCGGAGTGATTTCCATGATGCTCCCCTCAATCTTTCCGAGTGGAAGGGGGTTCTCAACAGTTCTCACTCAAATTAAGATACTAGCATTGATAAAACCACTATCCTCACGAACTATGGGGCGACATAATGGGAAGGCTGATTGAGGCAANTGATGGTGATTTTGACGCNGTAACAGCGAGCGATGAATGGGTCTTAGTTGACTTCTGGGCGCCTTGGTGTGGGCCTTGCAAGATGATTGCGCCAGTCCTCGAGCAATTATCAGGTGAGAGAGAGATGACAATTGCCAAAGTCAACACGGACATCAACCCCCTATCCGCTGGAAAATTCGGTATTCGTGGAATCCCGGCTTTACTTCTATTCCACAACGGACAGTTGGTAGACCAGCAGGCTGGAGCTATGCCAAAACCAATGTTCGATCAATGGCTTGACCGACACATGGCATAATTATACTGATTCTCTCAATTTTGTTGCGCGTTCTTCGAGCGGCTGTCCAACTTCTCTNAGCAAGCGAGAACGTAGGGCCTCATGTAGCCACATTCCACTTTCAAGTTCCAGCATTAACCCTCGAGATACCAGCGCTTCTGGTGGCTTTCCATCGTATCCTGCTGCTGAGGCCAATTTTTCCCAAGGAATTGGCCGGTCTGCTACTGCTAGTAGTGAAAGAAGTTCTCGATGGTCTTGAGGCAGGACGTCAAGAATTTCCTCATCTAGGAATCTAAGCCAATCGTCGTGTAGTGTCTGGCCGTATAGTTCCAGAAGTTCTACAGCGAGAGGATGACCTCCTGTGGCCTTGTGAATTTCTTCTGCCGGAGCTTCTGATGGTAGGTTGATTGAAGCAATCCATTCGGCTACTTCTTCCAGTGAAAGACCGGTTAATCTGAGCTCAACAACCCTTTCTCGAGTGTGAACATCTCGACGATCGTAGAATGCTAAATTCGTCCTCGATATAAGCAGTAATCGCATATTTGTTGACTCTGCTACTTGGAGGAGGGCCCCAAACAAATAGTTACCATCGGAGGTTAGGTTGTGAACATCATCAAGTATGATTAGTAGATTGTTTTCTTTCTCTCCTCGTTTACCTTCTTCATCGAGTAAGTGAGCGATTAGGCGACGGCGGTATTGATCGAGGTCTAAGTGCGCTCCTGGCTTCATTGGAAGGGTATCCAAGACCCCATAGGGGTCTTGATTAACTTCTTCGGAACTTATTTTCAGCCTGTGTAGTAGACTCGTTGCGATGCCTAAACTGCTATCCCAAGGCTGACACGGATAATACATCACATCGAGTTCAGGATTGGTCTCGAGAGCCTGTTCGAGCCAATGGCTTGTCAAGGTGGTTTTTCCACATCCGGCAATTCCTGATACNACNGCCATAGCAGCTGTACCCGCGAACCATTCGTCTAGCACAGCAACCTCACTATCCCTTCCATGAACTGTCCGAGTTTCAGGCGGTCGTGTGTGATATGTCGAATGAGCTCCAGAGAGTAATCTTAGTGAGCCAGGTGCTGGCGATTCTTCCGGGTCGGTTCGAACGATTGCACCAAATCGAATATCGCCGAAGTTGAGTACCCCCTCGTGCTGAGCGTGCATCAATACCTGTAACAGAGTAAGTCCTGTCTCTAAGCGTGACCCCGCCTCATCCGCTCGCACCTCTAGGAGGTTGCCATTACGTTCTCGTAGCAGTACATTGGTGGTCCGCAATTCAGGTAATCGGTGTTGTATCTGCTCTCGACCTTCATCTGTTAATTGCCAAGTTTTCTGTCTACGCTCGTCCCCTCGAACTACTCGAGTATGTTCACTGACCATTCCATCGGTTGCCAATTCACGCATAGTTCGAGATACATTAGGAGGATGGAGAGCACAAATTTCAGCTATTCCAGGTCTAGTAACTTCTCGGCTAACCAAATAGTGGTCTGCCTGGTGGTCCTGTTCCCAAAGATGTAACAAAATGCGGTCAGCAACAGCGATATTGATCTTGCTGGAAGGGGAATCCATTGGATTAATCCTCCACAACACATTGAGGGTAGGGGTCGGTCATCATAGGTGGCATGAACAAATCATCGCAACCGCGATCAACAGTTGAAAGTGAAAGAATACTGGTCGCACCTACGCCAACGGTTACCGCTTGCATAGATACCGGGCTTGGAATGTAGTCCTCACCAGTTTGAGTGATAATGAGATGAATACCATCGCCCGCGGGAATCAACACATCCATTCCAAAGAATTCCATCTTCGCATTGACAGTTTCTCCAGGCCCAAGTACTTCTCCCTCTTTGCCACCAGCGTGGAATCGAAGATCCATAACCGCGTGGCCGAGATGCATGTCATTGCTAGCCTGAACCATCTCGACGAATAGATGTCCACTAGTAGAGAAAGCGGATACGGTTGCATCTACATGGAAAGTTGGAGTTCCTACTATTCGAGTGTCCTCTTCGAATTCTGGACATTCGATTCTCAGGAATGAACTAGACGAAATTGTCTCTCCTCCACCGATTATATTGCATTCATCCATTCCGAATCGAATCCAGTCTTGATTGGCTGGTGGATATGTCTCTTCTACCCTCCAGCCACCCATATTGTCCTGAACCTCTGCAATCAATCTCGGCTGTGGCCCTTTTTCCAAGAGATAGTAATCGAACCATTCCAGTAAATCATCAGCCCAGTCCCATCTCAAAGTGAATGGGAAGGCTTCCCCNCCGCGGCCGCTTGAAAGCCCTTGATGACCGCTCATTCGGTCGGGGTAATCGTGCCCCCATTGACCGTAAAGCCCCTTTACTTCGAAGCCGGCATCTTCCATCATACGATGTACAGGGAAGGCCATGTGAGGGTCTACGTTCCAATCTTGCAAACCATGAATGATGTATACAGAACCCTTGTAATTTTGAATCGCTCGCTCAAGGAAGTGCCGTTCTTCCCAATAATCCGAACCTAACCAAGCCAAGTTATCTCCTGTAACGTAGGCTAATGGTCCAGCATAGTAGCCTTCGACATAACCTTCGCATGCATTTTCAATATCTCCTGAGTCTCCATCTAGTCCAAAACTGCCGTATACTCCGTTGTGCATAATGGCCCCTCTGGCTTCCATGCTACCATTACGCCACATTAAGTCCTGTACTCCAATAAGTCCGGACATAGGAACGATAGTTTTCAGATATTCAGAACCCATCGCTGCAGCCTCCCATGGAGTTGAGCCGTCGTAGGATTTACCGATTATTCCTACAGCACCATTCGAAAATGGGGCACTCCCTAGATATTCGACGGCGGCGTGTATACCTTCCTGCTCATCTAGGCCCATTAGATCCATGCAATGATTTGAGTTGCCGGTACCAAATACGCTAACCTGGGCAACTCCATATCCATGTGGGACGAAGTTCTCAATCAGGAAGCGGCCTAGTCGATCTGCAGGAGTTAATGCATCCACATCTCCGTCGTCGTAATAGGGACCGATTTCAGCGATTACGGGGACTTTGCATTCCTCAGGAAGTTCAGTTGCATCGTAATCGCAACCTTCTATCTGAGGCAGCCAAAGTCCGAGATGGACCTCCGCGCCGCCTGTTACGCCTGCTCCTCCATCTGCGGTTGTGATTTCTGGTACAGAGACATAGATCGACCGAACCATATCGATTCCATATGTTCCATTCCAAGATACTCGGCTGAATACATCACTATTATCGTAAACTAGATTTTCTCTTTCCTCGACAGGCGGAAGCCAATGTTCTGAATCCGAGGAATCTCCTATCTTTATCGCATCACCAAAACAGCCCGACAACATTGGAGCTGTGAATAACAGCGCCAATAGCAGGCTGGTGGTAGTGCGAGACACGCGCTTCGCGCGTGCTAGACTACTCAAGAGAGTTCTGACTCTTGGTGTGAGAAAAAATAGCCGGATAATGATAAATGAAATTTTGAATTTACTATATCGAAGGGTTTGATGAGGGGTGCCTACCCGGTTCNTACATGGATGCTTACGAGGAGTTACTTGAACGTTTGAAGAACATTGACTTAATCTCGCAAATCGGCGGTCTACTAGGCTGGGATCAAGAAGTATTGATGCCACCAAAAGCCGCAGCGCTTCGAGCGGAACAATTGGCTTGGGTTTCTAAAACCGGACACGAAGCGACGACTGACCCTAGAATTGGAGAATTACTCACTGANTTGGAGGCACGCGAGGACCTAAACGACGTGCAATCAGCCAATGTTCGACTCGCACGCGACTCGTACGATAAAGCCACAAAACTACCAACAGAATTCGTTGAAGAAATGGCAAAGCACAAGTCTCAATCTCTGATATCTTGGCAGAAAGCTCGAGCCGAGGACGATTTCTCGATTTTCCGAGATGACCTTGCAAAGATGGTTTACCTGGCTCGACAAAAAGCTGACTATTTGGGCTATGAAGAGCTTCGCTACGATGCTCTATTGGACATCTATGAATCCGGCCTCACTGTATCAAGAGTAGACCCGTTATTCGCTGGATTGAGAGAGAATGTTGCGCCTCTTGTAAAGGCCGTCGTGGAGCGAGGGGAGCGTCCAGAAATGGGCTTCATTGAGAATAATTCTTGGAGCCAATCAGGTCAAGAGTCTCTGTCTCAATCCGTATCCGAAGCCCTTGGTTTCGACTTTGCTGCGGGACGTCGTGATGCCTCCACTCATCCATTCTGTGGTGGGCCAAACCCTGATGATGTGCGTTGGACCACCAGGTATTCAGAAACTGATCCATTCGGTTCTCTTTACGGATCAATGCATGAGACTGGTCACGGTTTGTACGAGCAAGGTCGGCCTCGTAACCTAGACTTCCAACCTGCCGGACAGGCTAATGGACTAGGTGTTCATGAAAGTCAGAGTCGACTATTCGAGAATCAGGTTGGTCGAAGCAGAGAATTCTGTGAATGGGCATTACCGATTTGGAAGGAAAATTTCCCAGAAAATATGGAAGGAGTAAGTGCAGAAGATCTCTGGAGGGCGGTTAATCTAGTAGAACCGAGTTTAATTCGTACAGAATCTGATGAGGCAACCTACAACCTGCACATAATGATTCGATATGAAGTCGAGAAGAAGTTAATCGCTGGTGAAATCGAAGTTGACGATCTCCCTGATGTTTGGGACGACATGTACGAAGAATTCCTAGGAATTAGAGCGCCAAATCGAACTCTAGGTGTTCTGCAAGATATACACTGGTCTATGGGAGCCTTCGGATATTTCCCAACTTACACACTTGGAAACCTCTACGCTGCGCAACTTCTTGCCAAGGCAAGAGAAGACCTTCCAGACCACGATGAACAAATTCNNAANGGNGATTTCGCNCCGATTTTGNACTGGATGCGCNCGCNCGTGCACGCGCGAGGTAGCATTCTNGAGCCTGCAGCCTTAATCGAGGAGGCTACCGGCTCGCCGCCATCCCCTGATGCATTCGTAGAATATCTCCAAGACAAGGTCAAACGTCTCTATGGGTTGACCGCGTAGACACAAAATACGATATTCAGCAGTCGAGTAGAGACTCTGTGACCGGACTTTCCCTTGAGGCTATCTCGTCCTATGTGCGAGACCTTTCCAGCTCCTGTTCCGCATTACTTCTAGTCGAGGATTTACTATTCGCTGGCTCTCACGATGGATTACTTGTTTCCTGGGATGCTTCCAGTGGAGTTGAACGTTGGAGAGTTTCAATTAGCGGGCCGATTTCAGACATCTCTGTAGATTCAGGCAGTGTTTATGTCACAGCATCTGATTCTCTTCATGCAGTTGACATAGAGAATGGGTCGCTTCTTTGGAATAAAAAATTGGAAGGAGCAAGTGACTACGTATTAGCAGCGGATGGGAATATCTGGGCGACCTCATCGGTTTACGAGTTAGAGGTCGCCGACTTCATCGAATCCACCATTTGGAGATTCGATAAATTGGGAAATGAATTGGAACGTTGGGTAATCGCTGAACGTTCTTGGCATATTTCTTCAGATGGTTCTGGGGGTATCGTTCTAGGATTAGGACGACCCAGGTGCGGTTATCTCAGAGTTCGCCCTGAAGCCTCTGTCGAGCATAACGCGCTACCAACAAACAGTCCGGTCACCTGTGGTTGTGGAGAAAATAAAGATTTGATTTTTGGACACGCCGATGGCTCCTTGAATTCATTGGATGAATCAGTCCTCGAGGCGGGAACCTTGGTGACCTCGATTGCTTCTAGCCCCGATGGCTGGATTTCTGGTCATGAAGATGGTAGCATCTCAATGAAAACCGGATCAGAAAATCTACCTGGCTCTGTTGATGCAGTCGAAATTGTCGAAACTAATGGTTGGGCGTCTTCCTTCGATGGAGTGAATGTTTGGATAATGATAATTGGTGAAGTATCGAATAAAATATCCCATGATTCTAGGTTACGACAGATGGATTCATCATCCAATAGAATAGTACTCGGAGATGACCAGGGAAGAGTCTACTTTGTAGAATCTGAAGTTATACAGAGAAGAATAAATTCACACCAAGAAGAGCCTGAAGAATATTCTGAAAAATCAGATCTTCGAGCTCGACTAAGGATGTTAAGAAATCTATAATTCTCGGCCTGGGATGCAGTGGAAATTAACATCCCTAGACCCCTATTTCCGGTCCACAGTACCTCATTTAGCGAAATGTTTATGTGCCTCCGCCGTTCAGACCAAAGATGCCGCTCTGGGAGAGTGGTGTGGTGCGAGCTTCGGCAAACACCGCGGGCCACAGAACCGAACCCCGAACTCGGGGTGGTAGAACCGGAAACCGCAAGGAAACCGGGGATGATCGAACTTGGCACTTGGGCCAGGGGAGATACGGTCGAACTGAGGTGGAGAAAACCGGACGAAAGGAAGGGGAAGGAAGCCACAGGGAAAGTTGGGGAAAACACAACCGCACTGCTTAGGCAGGGAAAACGCATACCGTGCCAACTAACCAGACCGTGAGTGCATACGCGAAGAGCGAGAGAACCAGAGATGGGAAAAGCTTGAGGCGAATCTGCGGGGAACAAAGGAAGACAAGAACCGGACGTAAGGAAGGGGAAAAGAAACCTAAGGGAAACACAGCGGGAACAAGAGCGCGGAGACGCGTGGAGGACCGGCACTCATTCCAAAGAACAAACCGGTGAGAGCCGGGGAGGGAAATGGAAACGCAGAAACGGGGAGCGATCCTCGAAGAAGCGGGAAACGACAAAAAGGCTCTCCGGAGCAATGTAGTCATCTACCCGGGAAAAAAAGGGCGCAAGCCCGGATGGAACCGGACCCTGCGGAGATAGCAGGGGGGGATGCTCCCCCATGTGCAGAACCCCCTGCTGCTCCCACCTTGTACCAAAGTACGGCTGAGCCCCATTCCATCTAATTATCAATCATTGCGGAGGTTTTCTCCCGTCAATGTATGATTTCGTTAGTTCAGAACTATCTCCAGTTAGACTACTCTTTAGGACCTATCATCTCTCTAGGTTTCACCCATTGGTCAAATTGATCGTTTGTGACTAATCCAAGTTCAAGCGCTGACTCCCTTAGCGTAGAACCACTTGAGTGAGCGTGTTTTGCAATCTTTGCAGCGCTATCATATCCAATGTGATTGTTCAAAGCTGTGACCAGCATCAAACTATTCTCAAGATGAGAAGCGATTACTCCTTCATTGGCTTCAAGCCCATCAACACATTTCTCAGTAAAGGCCCTACAAGTATCTGCAAGTAACCTAGTGCTGTGTAGTAAATTGTAGATCATCAAAGGCTTGTAGACGTTGAGTTCAAAATTTCCTTGACTGCCTCCAACGCTAATCGCTGTGTGGTTGCCCATTACCTGGCAGCACACCATTGTCATAGCTTCGGATTGAGTTGGATTCACCTTTCCTGGCATGATGCTCGACCCTGGTTCATTGGCTGGTAGAGACAATTCGCCAAATCCGCAACGTGGCCCTGAACCCATCCAACGAATATCATTTGCAATCTTCATTAGACTTACAGCGAGAGTGTTGAGTGCCCCTGAAGCAGCTACGATTGCATCATGAGCCGCTAATTGAGCAAATTTATTTTCAGCCGAGACGAATGGTAATTGGGTCTTGTCGGCGATTCTATCGGCTACTTTGTCAGCGAATTCGTAATGGGTGTTTAGGCCTGTTCCAACTGCTGTACCACCCAGAGCCAATTCTAGTAAATCGTCCCAAGCGGCCTCAATACGACGAATATCAGATGATAACATGGAAACATAGCCGCCGAATTCTTGGCCAAGAGTAAGTGGGACTGCATCCATTAGGTGAGTTCGGCCGATTTTTACTATATTTTCGAACTCATCCGCCTTTGTTGCCAGAGAGTTGTGTAGTAATCTAACTGCAGGCAATAACCGATGGTGGATTTCCTCGGCGGCTGCGATGTGCATTGCTGTTGGGAAAGTGTCGTTGCTGGATTGACCGCGATTAACATGATCATTAGGGTGCACTGGTGATTTGCTACCTAATTCACCCCCAGCCATCTCTATTGCTCGATTAGCAATTACTTCGTTGCTATTCATGTTGGTTTGTGTCCCCGAACCCGTTTGCCAAACTCGAAGAGGAAAATGTTCATCCAATGAGCCAGAAATTACTTCATCGCAAGCAGAAGAAATTAGGGCGCCAATCTGAGGATCTAATTGGCCGAGATCGACATTAGTTTCTGCGGCGGCTTGTTTTAGAATTCCGAAGGCTCTGATTACAGATGGCGGCATCGTGTCAGTGCCTATATCGAAGTTGATTAGCGAGCGAGCGGTTTGTGCTCCAAAGTATCGATCCGCTGGGACTTCTAACTCTCCCATTGTATCTTTTTCAATTCTGATTTCACCTTGGACTCCGGATGCACTTCTTTGCTCGCTAACTGGAGTTTGTATTGCTACAGTTTGCTCAGTTTCCAGGCCGTTTTGTATCATTTTTGTTATTGTTGCGGATCTGCCATCATTTCGGCCTTTTCCGACCCTTCTGTCTAGCTTCCTTGCAAGCTCTTCTGGTATGCTGATACTGATTATGCGACGGTCGCCCGCCCGATGTTTGGCCATAAACAGGCGCTTAATTAGTTATTAATAAAATTAATTATTGGCTTTGTATGCAACGATTACTCTTCTAATCGCTGAACGGAGATGATTTTTTGAGGGTCGTAAGGCCTATCTCCGGGCTTCGTATCACAGTTCTCAATCTTGTAGACATTCTCCATGCCCTCGATTACCTCTCCAAAAACCGCGTGATTTCCGTCTAACCAAGGTGTTGGAACGGTTGTTAGGAAAAATTGTGAGCCGCCTGTGTTAGGGCCTGCATTTGCCATAGAAAATAATCCGGGTCTGTCGTGTTTTTTTGCCAATGCGGATGCCTCGCAAGGGATTTTCCAACCAGGGCCGCCTGTTCCTGCTCTTCCATCAAACGGGTCCTTTGATCTCGGGCATCCGCCTTGAATCATGAAATTCTTAATTACACGGTGAAAGTGTAATCCGTTGTAGAACTCCTCATCCACCAATTTGAGGAAGTTACCTGTTGTCTCAGGACAATCCTCGGTATACAGTGCAATGTCAATATCTCCAGCGCTTGTCGTCATTCTAACCATGGTAGGCATGATATCAACGAGTGGCGTCTAGTCCAATAGCATGACGATTGAATAATCACTCTTCACTGGATAAATTGGTATTGATTTCTTTGAGTAAATCTCTGATTTCAATTAGAACGTCACTGGATTCAGTTGATGAGCTAGACTGTGAGGATGGGGCCGCCATCAATGAATCTCTGTGTTGGAGAACGACATCGCGGAATTGATCCGCATTTTTCACACCTGACAGTATGAAAGGTGCAGCGCCTGCTGTCTCGAATTGCATCTTGACAACCCCGAGTGCTTTCAGAATTGGGCCTTCGGAAATTGATACGTCAGTAAGTTTGTCTAGAGCGATGTTTTGTTGTTTCTTGAATAACCAACCCATACGCATATTGAGGGAACGAGCAGTCAGGGCTCCGCTCATATGTTCGTACTGCTTCTGGTGAACTATCCAGCCAAATGGAANCCAAATCAGCATCAATGGGATACCTATAAATGACGTTAGGAGGCCTAAATTAGCCATTAACCACCAATAAATGATGATTTTTTTGTCAAATTCTACAGACATGATTTGGTCGCTATCGGCGTAACCAGCCTCTTCTTGCATGATTGCCGAAGTTATGAGGAGGTTATTCACTCTCTCTATGCAACCATCGACCCGGGGTTGACTCCTTCTGGAAGTTCTAACAGCCTAACCGTACCATCTGGGTCTAAGGCCCCTAAAACAAGGAATTCGCTGACAAAACCGGTCGGCAGTGTCTTGTCGCCAAGATTCAACGCACCTACTACGGTTCGGCCAACCAACTCTGCTCGAGAGTAGTTGGTAATCTGGGCCGAGGTCCAAAGCTTACCAATCACAGGCCCGAAATCAACTTCAATTTTGTAAGAGGGTTTACGCATCTCAGGGAATTCTTCTACTTTGAGAATGATACCTGTTCGTAAATCCAATTCAAAGTAAGCAGCCGCGCCGACATAGTCCTTTTTTTCGAGTTTCTCAGGATGATACGGCTCGCTGGAATCAATCACATGTTCCGACATTCACTCACCCGTTACATCCGAGCGAAGGATGAGTGGATGCAAACTAATTCCGGCAGATTTGAAGGCGTCTTGTCCACCTTCCTCTCGATCTAGAATAGTAATACAAGCNGCTACATCGCACCCCATATCGATTAATCGATTAGCGGCTTTGAGAGCGGAGCCTCCAGTTGTTGTTACATCTTCCAACAATACAACTCGGTCGCCTTCTCGCAGGGTTGACCCCTCAATTCCAGGCGGATTTCCTGTTTTACGNCCGCCTCGCCCCTTTGCTTCTTTGCGAACTAAGAAGCCTCGGAGGTCAGATCCNTTTCCGGCCTTTGCAATCGCAATACCGGTGAGTGGTACCGCTCCTAATTCGAGCCCGCCGACCGCGTCAACTCCACCGATTGATTCTATTTCTGTGTGGAGCAGTACGCCGATTAGATGAGCACACTCCGGATCCATCATTACTGGCTTCATATCAAAGAAATGTGGACTCTGTCGGCCGCTGGCAAGAGTGAATAAATCGTCAGGAGAGTGCAGATATGCCAAATCACGAACACGTTCTATTAGACGTTGTTTTGCTTCAGCAACAGTGGTCGACATGCCTCTTCCCTTCCATTTCGGCTTGGTGGTAATCGGATGAAGGTTCGCACTCGGAAGGGGTTAGAAGAGCAGGATGACAGTGAATGTTCTTGGACGGTCTCGTGCGGTCGTCGAATGTTCAGCAGCGGAGCGTATGCGACATGGTAGGTCAAGACAGTCCAGAAATCGTAGTGGATGAGGCTCGTCTTTCTAGCGAGCTGGAGTCCTACAGAGACTGGCTTGANGAAAATACAGAGAAGGCTTACCAAATCGCAGAAGTGGCTCGTTCCAAAGGCTTGGATTTTGCCGAAACTGTTGAAATTCCGCGTGCTGCGGACTTGGCGAGTAGGACTGAGAAATTGCTTGAGGAATACCTCAGACCAACTCCAGATGATGACCCAATCAGAATTGAGGATGACTTACGTAAATTGCTTACCAAGGTAGATCGTGAGACTGCTTCGATTCAAATCGCCGTCGAAGTTGGAAAAAGAATGCACAAACTAACGGCCGATGTTCGACAATCGATAGACACAGGCCTCCGTGTCGGATTGGCAGTACTTACTGAGGCCGTTCTAGTCGCCCCTCTGGAGGGAATCGGCGATGTCAAGATTCTCAATAATGAAGATGGGACAGAGTTCCTATCAATCGAATTCTGCGGACCNATTAGAGCCGCAGGAGGTACTGCGCAGGCTCTTGGTGTGCTGATTGGCGACATGGTTAGGCGCGAACTAGGATTGAATCGATATATTCCTAGTACTCCCGAAGTTGAGAGAGTTAAGGAGGAATTTGGACTCTATCGAAAGGGATTGCAATACAAACCTCCACCAGAAGAAATTGAGATGATTGTAAGGGCCTGTCCGGTGATGATTAATGGAGAGTCAACAGAGGATATCGAATGTTCGGGATTCAAGGAAGTTCGCAATATAGATGGAGCCCGGGTTAGAGGAGGAGTTCTGCTGGTAATTGGTGAGGGGTTATGTCTCAAGGCCCCTAAAGTTCAGAAGCACACAGAGCGACTAAACATTCCTGGATGGGATTTCATTGCTCACTTTGCCTCAAAAGGAAAAACTGAGGGGCAGGAAGTCTCTTTCAAGAGTAGAGTAATCAAAACTGATTCTCGATTCATGGATGATGTAATCGCTGGCAGACCTGTTTTTGGAGAGCCCAGCCAGCCTGGTGCTTTCCGAATAAGATATGGTCGCAGTAGGGCTTCTGGATTGGCCGCGGCAGGAATAAACCCCGTTTCTATGGAAGCAATGCAGGGATTCCTAGCAGTTGGAACCCAGATGAAAGTCGAGCGCCCAGGAAAAGCAGCGGCGGTTACTCCTGCCGTCGATATCGAAGGGCCAATGGTATTGCTCGAGGATGGTGGATTCCATCGAATAGATTCGATGGAGGAATGGAATAGTATCAAGGATAAAGTTGTCAGCCTATGGGACTCTGGAGAGATGTTAGTTGGCTTTGGGGAGTTCCTTGAGAATAACAAGAATCTTGTCCCCTCTCCTTACAATAAAGACTGGTGGGCGGCTGACCTCGCAGAAAATCTCGATCAACCGCAAAAAGTAGAACAATTCGCATCAATAATTGGTGTAAGTAGAGAACATTTGCCTCCTGGATTGCCATTCAATGGTGCGATTAGTCGTGGTGGAGAGCCAGCTTTGGATCGTGTCCGTCGAAAGAGGGATTGGAATCGTCACCTTCGTAATCTTGAGATGGATTGGTCACAAATTAAGCGAATTTGTATCAAATTCGGAACCGCCCCCCCTCCTCCATTCAACCCATGGTGGTCGGACTTACCACTATCATTTGCAGGGAAATTAATCGAGGCGTTGTTGAATTCCAAAATCAAGAGTAAGGGTCTAAGGATTCCTGATGTTGTTCAAGGCTGGTCACCTGAACAAAAACTCGAGGATATCGGGCTCGATATACCTTCAACAGGGGTTTGGCCTAGATGGACTAAGGTTGAGACGCACGGAGTTATCAAATCTTCACTAATGGTTCTGGGAATACAGCACCACCACCGACGTGGAGATATTGTAATCCCATCAAAGTGGGAAGCGCTATTGGAAGGGCTTGGACTTGAGGTAGAAGGCTCACAAATCAAAATGCGCGCAGACGCAGTATCGCATCTTACGGACAGGGTTGCCAAAATTAGAGCGGCGACTGAAACTCTACGAGCGGAAGATGTTCGGAGAGAGGAGATCGAAGCGGAGCGTGATGTTGAGCGTGTTAGAGCACAAACCGCCGCTCGACAAAGAGGGATGAGTATCGCCGAAACCGAAAAAGAAGGTGACGAAGCGGCTGAAGCAATCGAAGACCCCGGCCCGTCGAACCCGAAGGAATTGATGGCAGCACAACATCTTCTAGATGATCATGAGGTAGATAGATCGCTTTGGCTGGTCAGGAAATTATCCGATTTGAGATGGGAAGATGCAGTACCCTGTCGAGTTGGTTCTAGAATGGGTCGACCTGAGAAAGCCAGCAGGCGTCAAATGAAACCATTAGTCCACTCATTATTCCCAATTGGCGATCATGGAGGCCCGCAGCGCTTGCTTGGTGAAGCTGCAAAGCGGGGTCGAATTCGAGTTGAAACCGGCCCTCGAATTTGTGTAAAATGCGGAATGGAATCGCCGATGTTACGATGCCATAATCGGCCGGATTCCTCTGTTCCTGAAGAATGTGGAGGGAAGACTCGTCCCCGGCCGATTAGAGGAAATAGAACTCCTCGAAGATTAGGCCAAAGAACAAGTATTCCTGTCGCAGGATTACTTGAGGTAAAGCGTCGTTCTCTTGGCCTAGACAGATTGCCTGAAAAAATCAAGTCTGTAAAGGGTCTAATGTCCTATGAACAAACACCTGAACCGTTGGAAAAAGGCATACTGAGAGCAAGAAATGAACTCTCAGTGTTTAGAGATGGAACCGCAAGATACGATATGATTGATGTGCCGGTAACTCATTTCCGACCTTCTGAAATCCATACTTCTTGGGAGATACTAAGCAAACTGGGATACTCGCATGATGTCGACGGTAACCCACTAACCGGAGATGAACAAATCCTTGAGTTATTTCCTCAGGATTTCATCCCTTCCTCCCTAGCAATAGAGCATCTAACTTCGACTTGCAATTTCGTCGATGAATTACTGACTAGATTCTATGGAATGGAACCATTCTACAGAGTAAGCTCCGCTGATGATTTAGTTGGCCATTTGGCAATTGGTCTAGCACCTCACACCTCTGGAGGCGTTTTGTGTCGAATCATTGGTTGGACCGATGCATCGGCCGGTTATGCCCACCCACTATTCCATGCAGCCAAGCGTCGCAATTGTGATGGTGATGAGGACAGTATCATGATGTTGATGGATGGTTTGTTGAATTTCTCAAGAGCAATTCTTCCAGCCAATCGAGGAGGAAGGATGGATGCGCCTCTCGTATTGACCACTAGGCTGAATCCCTCCGAGATTGACAAAGAGGCATTGAATGTAGACTGCTCATGGCAATACCCTAGAGCATTCTATGAGGCTTCTCAAGGACAGCCACATCCTGCTGAGTTGAAATCTCACATCGAAATTGTTGAGCATCGTCTCGGCACTTACGGGGACTTGCGTGGATATGGTTGGACTCATGATTCCGGTGCTCTAGATGCGGGTCCTGCTAATTCATCCTACAANACATTGGAGACTATGGTCGACAAAATGAATGCTCAATTGGAATTAGGATCAAAGTTGCGTCCAGTGGATGTTTCTAAGGTTGCAAGTCAGGTGATTGAATCGCACTTCTTACCTGATTTAAGAGGAAATCTTGTTGCTTTCACTAGACAGAAAGTCCGTTGTGTTAGATGCGGACAGTCATACAGGAGAATGCCATTGGCAGGTCGATGTATAAAGGCGGACAAATTAGGAGCGGATAGATTAGACAAAGGAGTAGATGATTCATCCATGTGCGGTGGTAAAATCGCGCTTACTGTTTCGGAAGGTTCTGTTAGAAAATACATCAAAGTCACTCAACATGTTATGGAGAATTACGGAGTTGACCTTTACACTAGGCAACGCGTTGATTGGTTGTCCGATAGCGTTGATTCCCTATTCAATGACGATACAGTGACGGTAATGACACTAAGCGACTTCCTTTGATTTTCAGACTAGGAAACCTAAGTGTTGTAGAACTTCAGCCATCCACTGAAGTTTGACCAATTTTCGTTTTGGGTTGGTCGCTCCTGACCACTCCCCTACTATATCTGTTCGAGTTCCAAGAAGTAAGATGTTGTCTCTTTCGACTCCCAACGCTCGAGCGAAACACACTGCCCGGTCGCCGTCAGTAAAGCCACCAGGATTGTGCATTCCTTCAATCGATTCAGGCGTTTGATGAGTCAGTACAATCGGTGGAGGAGAGCGTTGAGAACTTGCTAATTCCAACAATTCAGACCATGATTCTGAATTATCTCCATGGGCGTGTAAAATTACTGGAACGCCCCGCTTGACGGCGGCGACTGTACCATCTCCGCCATCCGCGTCGCTAACGATACAAACCAAACGCGACCAAGCACGCTCTGATACTGAATTAGGTAGCTTGTCTAGTACACCGCAGGAGCCGTCGGCGGCAATCATTAGGCAGTTGCTTTGCAAAACTTGTTCGATTTCATCGGTGGTTATCGCCGCGCCCAAAATAGCAACCTTGGTATCTCGAAGGACCAACCTTCTGTGCAAGGAAGCTACTGTTTTGGCTCTCCAAGGTTTCGACCAAGATTCAATCTCTAAATCATCTACATTGGCAACCAAAGCAAGGGCGCTATCTACATCCGCTTGTAGCCCCCAACCGAAGTGTTCACGCACCTCATCCTGAAGTTCGAGCAGGCGCCCGTCAACTGGATTCAGGTCGGTGGGTTTAGTCTGCATCGGATACCTCTCCAGTGGAAGGATTCGGTGAGGCTTGAAATACCCTCTCGATGTATTGCGGCTTACAATGCCAATGCCGCTCACTCCACCGACCATCGAAGATGAGTCCGTTCTAGCGCGCTACCCATTCCTTCCACAGAGTCGAGATTTCATTCGAAACCAATTAAGTGCCAATGGAATTTCTGTTGAGGGACTCATCGAAGAACCTTGGCTAGAAGACATTAGACGGCGTGGAAGTTTACGCTTGGTTGAGTCAGTAGTTCACAAGGAAGGAGTTGACTCGACTACTACCGTCGACCTCTCTTCAGATGTAGGCCGAATGACCGAGGCTCTATCCTTCCTACATGCCATGCTAGTCGTCTGTGCTTCCTTCGAAGAACGTCTGCTTAATCGCTGGGTGGAAGGTGAATCTAGTCGTGCCGACCAACTCTTTGGAATGGACGCGAATCACTTCGAAATTATCGCTCGCACCTATCTCTCGGATATTCGCAGCGAGTCAGTTGCGGGTACGACCGAAATTATCTATCATGTTCCAATGGTGGATTTCTTGGAACTTTGTCCAAAAATAACCGGCGGATATTGGCGACTGGTAAACCGGCCGGTGAAAGAAGGCTGGGTTCAGATGGATTCAGCCAGCGGAGAGAATAGTCAACAGCGCACTGCGCGTCTATTGAAGGAGCGAGTTAGACAATCTTTGACTGAGGATTGTACCGATCGCATGGACAAGATGGATGATGCATTTGCGGGTCTTTTTGCTGATCCGGTCGACCAAATTCTCGGCCTACTCTCTGAAAGGGTTAGCGCCGAGATGCCAATGACGGCGGCCGTCCGAGAGGATTGGCCGCCTTGCTTCGAATCTGCAGTGGCTGAATTGAGTCAAGGTATCAATGTCAATCACACAGGACGAGTTTTCTTGGCCGCAATGTCAAGGGCTATGGGGCATACGCCAGAAATTACTTGCTCGTTTTTCGAAAGCGCTCCAGACTACAATGCAGAGACCACATCATACCAAGTTGGCCACATCTACGAACACCAATACACGCCTCACGGATGCTCTGCACTGAAGACTGGTGCTCGCTGCCCTGTTAATCCGGGAGATGATCGTTTGTGTGATCAAGAGTGGATGAACCATCCCCTGAAATATCTCAGAGCTAAGCAACGAAGGCGATACCAAGATGAAGGACGTTCATCGCAGACCGAAGAACCTCCAGAACGCACCGAAGGTGCGTCTGAAACAAGCAATCCTGCCGATTCTTCATAATGGGGAAGGCCTCATTGCACTTCGCAACGGAGGCTTCCAGTATGGTGCGGACACTCGTTATCACCATCGACAGAGACAATGATCTCGGAGTTAAGGCCGGAATTAGAGGGCCAGTAATCGGTCGTAAAGCGACCTTGACTGCGGCCCTAAAACTAGGTATTGCTGACCCAGAAGAATCGGATACAAACGCCATTCTTGGCGCTCTCCATCATCACGACCGTTTGAGTGAGAGGAATGATGGCGAGGATGAAATCGAAATTGCAATTCTGACCGGTGATGTCCGAGTTGGCCCTCGTTCAGACCGAGCGATCGCTAGCCAACTCGACGAAGTGATCCAGGAATTTCAACCGGATACGGCCGTGTTAGTCACCGATGGTGCAGATGATGAAGCATCACTACCAATCCTAACATCTAGAGTAAGGGTCGATCACGTTGAGAAAATTATTGTGAGGCAATCAAAGGGAATTGAGAGTACTTACTACTACGTCGCCAAGGCAATCGAAGACCCTCGTTGGAGGGCCCGATTACTCGTTCCTGCAGCTTTGTTCTTGATAATCTTCGGGCTTGGCTTGATCCTACCAAATGGTGCTGTTCTAATCGGGGCCATGCCATTGATTATTGGAATCTGGATTCTTGCCAAGGGATTGGGTTGGGAACACCAATTGGAACGACTAATGATAGATATGAGAGAAAGTGCGACTGGTGGAATTTGGTCTTCTTTGTTATGGGGATTATCCATCGTTTCAGTACTGTTTTCAATCCTAACTTTCTATTCGGTTTTCTACGGCGATCCTACGGAATTAAACGCCTATGTACTAGACTCGTTCGTTCGAATCGACAATTTTGATTTGGACGAAGTAAATCGAGATTTTGCCGTATGGGTCATTGCAATTGATCAAGCATTAACATGGATTCTAGTCGCGACTTTCTCATTCGTTCTGTCCCTTGGTGTTCTCCGTTGGAAGGAAGGGTCATTCACAGGTCAAAGTTTGATACTGGTAGGACTTGGAGCGGTGGTTTATTCGATTACAAAGGCTGTTATTGAGGTCGCATTAGCTGAGTTAGGTGGTGAGGGTTACGACATTACTGCGGGCAATGTATCAGACACCTGGTTCTTTCCAATTATCGCGATTGTATTCTACTATCTTTTGAAGACTGCAATTGATTCGGTTACTGCGGAAACAGATGATGACGGTAGCAATCGCTACTGGGGCATCTAACTCTCGTAAGTTGTCTCAACTCCGCACGAAGGGCAGGTCACCTTAATCGGTCGGATATTTGGAATACCGAGCGGCGAAGAACAATTAGTGCAGACAATTGCCTGATTGACTTGTTTCTGTCTTTTTTTACCTTCATGGCTTGGATCGTAAGATACTCTGAATTTTGATACGTCCGATACAAAGGTTGGAGAATCTTCTCCTGAGGTCGATTTATTCCGTGAAAATATCGATTTTCGTTTTGGGAGTTCTACTGCTGGAGGAGATTCAATTTGGTTTGAAGAAGAGCCTGAGTCTACCGAATCCAGTTCTGATTGAACCTCTTCTGCTGTGATACCTAACTCGCTCGCTACCCTATCTATGGCTAAGGTCAATTCATACTCATCAAGACCCATTAATTGCTGTAGTTTGACAGCGGGAATCTTACTCATTGTACCGTCTCGAATAAAGCGAGTGTTTTCGCACCTATGAATATCCGTATTTCAAGCATCATTCAGAATCTAAGGATGTGTCTAGGAAACTCGCAACTATCTCGCCCTCAGCCTTGACTAATTGCTCTGCAACTGTTGACTTGGAAAGACCCAATTTGTCCGCCAAGTCACGAATTGAGGTTCTCTTTGGCACCTCATACCATCCACTTTCATGGGCGAGTCGGACGACTCGGTGTTGTTGCAAAGTAGGACCCTTCTGGACCAAACCTTCCGAGCCCTTCGCTGAGGTAACGCGCTCGACTGAAATCTTGGTTCTGATATCCGATAAGAAGCGAACCATTGATTCATGGCGGCCTGCGATTTGCAATACCAAACCATTCGCTGTGAAGTTTGAGCCTGCAAGAATAGCCAAATCCCCATCGTGGAAGTAATGACCAACGAAGTCAGATGAAAATTCTAGCACTACAAGATGGTGAGTTAGAATGTCAGATTGCCACTCTTCGAGGATTTGCACAATACGGATTCCATCGACATAATACCCTTCACGAGGACAATTCCCATCGATGGTGATACATTCGACCATTATTCGCAGATTTCCATCTATCATCCCAAGCATGGAACGGAAGTCCCAGGAAATGCACTGCAAGCCTGCTTGGGCTCTAGAGTCATCCTCGATTGCAGAGAAAGCGCACTCTACTCTGACCGCTCTCATGTGGTTGCCTCGCAACCCTCAGTCCCCCCTTGGCGTTTTCAAGGTGCTCAATACTGGTTGCGAGGGAAAGGATGGCGAAATGCCATCCAAACCCTCGGTCATGGGAAATCACTCCTCAGACTGCTTTCTCATTGCATCCTCTGAAGCAACGATTGCTCTCGCGACTTCAGGAGAATAGCCGGTTTCGACTAATCTTAGGTATTGGCTGTCATCCTCTACTTCGGCTTTCGTAGGGATTTGTATGGCTTCTGTCTTGACCGCCCATAATTTGTCTTCGTCTTTCATTGAATCCATGACATCTCTCGTATCATCCCTAATTCCATCTTGACCTCGGCGCTGTGAGCGGTTCTGTAGAACAGCCCCCAATAGTACGATTAGAACTAAGCCAGAAATTGCAGCCATCAGTACCGGAGAATCTGTGATGGTCTGAACAATTCCTCTCGGTAATGATTTGTCTTCAGAGGAATCTTGACATCCGTCGCCATCGACATCTGTTTCCTTTGTAGAAATCCAAGCGATTATTCCATGTGCACACTGATCTCTAGTATCAGGAACTCCGTCATTATCATCATCAAGATCGTATTCGTCCATACATCCATCGCTATCATGATCGATTGTAATTCGAGTGCTGATAGGGCATGCATCATCGGCGTCGAGTACTCCGTCGCCGTCATCGTCGAGATCTTCGGTTGCATCAGCACAACCATCTCGGTCTCGGTCTGAATTGAGGGATGATACCCAGCCTGGATTCGGATTAATTTCACAATTATCCTCAGAGGAGGATATACCGTCGTTATCCAAATCTGTATCTTCTCCACGGTCATCACAACCATCCATATCTGCATCAACTAGGTTTGGTGTCGTACTTCGAATACAGGAGTCTTCAGAGTCTAAGAAGCCGTCGTTATCGTCGTCTTCATCTTCCTCTGCATCATGACAACCGTCGCCGTCCCAATCATTCAGTGCTGTAGATTCCCATGCGAATTTTCCTGACGTGCAAGAATCCTCGATGTCGAGTACTCCGTCGTCATCAACGTCGGCATCTTCGTATACATCATTACAGCCATCTCCATCTTGGTCACTAATCAGATTAGAGGTCCAATCTAGCATTCCATATGGACAGGAATCCTCTCTATCTAGAACTCCATCGTTATCGTCGTCTAAGTCTTCCTCGTGGTCTTGACAGCCATCTGAATCGTGATCGTATGCCGCTCCGGTCCAACCAATTACTCCTGTTGGACAGTCATCGTAAACATCGAGATATGGATCGTTATCATCGTTGTCGTCCTCATCCATATCTCGACATCCATCTCCATCGTAGTCGGTTGAATATGTATTCCAGTATTGTGCACCATCTGGACAGAGGTCTTCGTGGTTTGGTACTAAGTCGCCATCGATATCTGTATCTTCTAGATTATCATCACAACCATCGAAATCTGCGTCGGCTCTATCTGGATTCATCATACCAGTTGGGCATTCATCTAGAGCATCCTCGACTCCATCATTATCGTCATCGAGGTCCTCTGTCTGGTCTCTACAGCCATCTCCATCGTAATCAGTCATGGCTGTTGATTCCCAGCCACTCTCACCGAATTGACATAGATCATGCTCATCCAAGATTCCGTCTTGATCGTCGTCATTCCAATCGTGATCATTGACTAGATTGATTCTTACCAATTGTTCAGCATTTGCAAACTGGTCTGAAGTGGATTGAACCTTTACTATAACATCAAAGGACTGATCATCGTTCACTAGACGAATATCGGGCGCTCGAATTAGTAATTTGACCTCTTCCAAAGTACCCTCTGCAATCGAGGTTGAAGATTGATAGTTGTCTCCAAATCCAGCTGTGATGTCCCATAGATCGAGTGTACCCTCAAGATCGATTGTAACTATGTCAACCTCGCCGGGAATTTGTATTGGACGTAGATTCATTTCCACTTCTATCGATTGATCCGGTTGAATCGTAACGTAGCCAGTTTCAGTTGGTTCGAGATTTAGTGACATATCGTATAGATCTTCGCTCCACATGCAAACATCCCACTTGTTAACTAAAAATTCGTCATCAGTGCAATCATTTGCTGTCCAAGCGATTGTTCGCTCAGGCCAAGCGAACTTGACAATAGGTTGGGCGCTAGCATCGAATTCACTTCCAAAGATTCCCATCAAATTATCTGAACTGCTTGTGATTGTTCGAGTATTTACGACACTGTATGCTTGAGTAAGATAACGATTCAATGGTAATTCCTCCAAGCCATTCATCACTGGAGATTGGATTCGAGTCCAGCGAAGTTCAACAACATCAGAATCCCACTTTGCACCTGTTTCAAACCAAGTGATATGGATCGAATTATCTCGGTCGAAATCGACCCTTGGATTTGCTCCCCAAATCAGGTTAGAGGAAAGTACTGCAGTGTCTTTCACAGTAGATACTTCTGACAATACAAGCCCGTTAGGCTCTCCGTCAAGTTCACCCTGTCTGTCTGGATCAAGTTGCATATAGTGCAGTTGACTTGGTCCATCTTTGGAAGGAAATTCGCTTCTTCCATCGATCCAAACAATGTGGATGTTACCGTCATCGTCAACATTGACGTCCGGATTTAATGCCCAACCATGCCCCTTGGAAATCTGAGTGTCATTGACCAATACTAGGTGTCCGACAGTATCCCAGCCACCACCATCTTCTCTCCAATACCAATCGGTATCTGGCCCGATATCTTCCTGATATTGACCTGTATTTTCATCAATGGTATGTCCGGAATCTCCCACGGACCAAGTAGACCTTGGATTTGAGAGAATTGAGTAAGGGTTCAAGACAGTGAGGAAGGTGTTGGTCGCTCCACTTCCTGTTGTAATGTTGATAATTGCACTCACCATATTGTTCATTTCTTCAGTGTATGAAGCAATTGGAAGCTGTACGTTATCAATCCATGCGGAGTCGTTTCCATGCGATACTGTATGGTCCTTGACGTACTTCCAAGTGTATGTGTGATATCCAGGTGAAACCGTTGCCGTATAGGTGCCGTTACTTTCTCCAGACCAAGCGGATGTGAAGGAGCTTGTCGAGCAATTTGGGTTATCAATACAGAACAAGAGATAGTCGTAGTTTGCCTCGCTGGATACTGAGTAATTGAAAGATAGAGTTCCCGATGCCATTGCTCCAGCGTATTCTAGAGTTGAGTGTTGATTGTGAGTCAGGTTACCTGATTGAGCGGAGTAATTTCCATCAATGATTCGATCACTTTGGGCAAACCACCAGTAGTTGCTCGGGCCGACTTGTGTCCATCCATTAGCGATATACCCGACTTCGAAGTCTCCGTGGAATTCAGTTAGTTCTTCTGTAGGATAGTAGAATAGTTCTCCACCGGCACTGGTATTTCGTACAGATGTACCATCGCAAGTACGTGTGTGTATACCGATATTGTTCATGTCAGGACAATGAGCGAGATTCATCATGTGGTAACGCACGCTTGTATCTTCGTTTGTATTGGTATTTGGACCATAGGAAGTAGTACCTGCAACAGGAACTGGAGTTATGCCTGCTTGCAAGCAAGCATCGTGTGCCTCGTCGATACTTTGGTAATCATCGGCATTGAGCGCTGGTGATCCACCAAATGGACCTTCGTCGGATACTGGTATCACCAATTTTGTAGCGTTTGGATTCCACTCGTGATCTGCGAGGGTTGCAGGGTTTCCTGGCATCGAGCCTGAAGCGTCTCTCCATGACTCACATGCCCAGGTCGAACCAGGGCCCCACATCTCAGAGTTATAGCCCCAATCGGATGGGATCGATAGTGCTGAACCATTGAACATTACTTCTGTCAGCGGTCTGATTCCACCAGTTGTGTCGGTGGTATTTTGACCAAGATATGTAGAACGCGGTCCATTCGAACCATCGTCGCCAGTGGTGATTGCATTAGCGCAATTGGAATGCTGATTGGCATTGTGCATATTTCCACTGAGTGTGTATAATGTTTCTAGAACAGTGATATTTGCGGCTTCAAGCATTGGCTTGATTCCAGCAAAGTTCTCGCCTGTTGTCAGAACTCCACCGTAGAATACTGCACACATATCGGCCCACTCGGTTGTCATTGAACCGGATGAATCGAGAAGTCCAACGTATTCAACTATGGAACCTCTGGTATCTTCCCAAACGATAACCGCAGTGTTGTTTGCACCGATGCTGATTGCTGGATTGCCTCTGTGTCCCAAGGCTGGTGTGACCATTGTAGAATTGATTAGAACTTGGAAGCCATTGTTTGCATCATGGGAAAGCATGCAGTAGTAAATTAGAGGACTACCGAAGTACAAGCCCTGTGGATCGTATGTATCCACCCAGACAATGTGTACTGCATCGTATGAATCTACAGCAATGTCTGGGGAATTACGAGTTCCGCTGCCATCGGCAACGGTATGGGATGCAATAGTCATGTTCTGTATATCACCAGAGGAACCGTCTAAGTCGTCTTCTGAAGGATCCAATAATGTGTAGAGAATATCCGTATCTGTGACTTCCCAAACGATGTGTGCTCTACCTTGTGAGTCGATTACCATCGAAGGGCCAGATAGAGATGATGCATTAGAGCCCCCGACCTGAGTTGTTGAAATTAGAACCGTGTCAACACCGGTTGAAATCTGAATTAGTGCATATCTTAGCAATGGTATGCTAGTATTCTCAATCCAAACAAGGTGTATCCTATTCGAGTCATCCATTACCCCCATGACATCGATTGGATTGTTTGCATTCAGGTTCGTAAGTAGAGTCTGAGCGTCACTATCATCGATAGTTCCGTTCGCCGTAGGAAATCGAGTTGGTTCATTTGGCAACTCTTCCGGCTCACCAGATGCGGCTAACAGCGAAGGTGCAAGTAGGGCACTTAGCATTAGCAAAGCAAGGGTAGCAGCGAGTTGGGTCTGTTTGATTTCTATTCTGTTGTTTTCGGCGCTCAGATTGGGGGTTAGGCTTCCGACCATAAGGTTCGAGAGTCTTGTGAGCACATAGAGGGGAGGCCGGACAGGTCCGAATAACAGTGATTTTGTATGAATTTCAGGCAGAATCACTGAGATTGTGAGGCGCGCTTTCGTCGGATGAAATCAGAATAATTACCAGGCCAAATCCACATACTCCCATCGGCCGGTAATTCCCAAATCGTATCGCAGATTCTGTCTAGGAAAAATCGATCGTGACTGACTGTAATTATACTTCCATCATATTCTACCAAAGCCTCCTCTAGAGCTTCCTTCGCATCAGTATCCAAATGATTTGTAGGCTCATCGAGAAGCAGTAGATTGTTCTCTTCGAGTAGTAATTTGAGTAATGCGATACGGGCTCTTTCCCCTCCACTCAATTTTTCCAGTTTAGTCTCTACCATTTCACTGGTAAATTGGAAGCGCCCTAACAGAGCCCGAATGTCTCCATAATCCATCCTTGGTTTGAGGGCTCTGACCTGTTCGACAGGAGTCAAATCAAAATTTAGTGATCGGTGATCTTGATGGAAGTATCCTATCTGAACTCCTGGCTTTACATCAACACTACCAGAATCTAGTTCAAGTTCACCTTGAATAAGGCGCAGTATAGTGGTTTTACCTGCTCCATTAGGGCCTACGATACCAATTTTTTGACCTCTTGAAACGCCCACTTCTAGGCCTTTGATTATCGGGCGATTAAGTCCTTCAAAGGTCAATGAGGCATCATGGAAGTCAAGAACTTCAAGACTACTCTTTTCAGTCGATTCCAGTCGGAAATTCAGCCCTCTACGTTGGCGGGGTTTTAGCGACTTTAGCCAACGTAATTCACCTTGTGCTCTGGCCAATAAAAATCGCTTTTGAGAGATTGATTTGTCATATTTATTGGCACGCTTCATCGACTGTAATGCACCTGTTAACCGTTTGACCTCTGCATCTGTTTTTTTGATTCGGTCCGCCAATGTCTGGAGGAATAGTTCCTTTTGTTGTAAAAATGAGGTGTAATTGCCGTGGTAGCCTTTTGCTCGAGTATCTTGTATCTCAACTATGGCGTTGCAGACTCGGTCGAGGAAATATCGATCGTGACTGACTATCAAAAGTGCTCCTTGGAATGTAATTAGGAACTCTTCGAGCCAATCAAGAGTTCCTAGATCAAGGTGGTTTGTGGGCTCGTCTAGGAAGAAGACATCGATTTCGGATAACCCCACCAATTGCCTTGCCAGTGCTACCTTAGCACGTTCCCCGCCAGACAAATTTGCCAAAGGAACCTCGAGAGGGTGGTGGGCGAGGTCTAGTGCTCGAAGGATTTCTTGCGCGTGACTAGCAACATTGGTTCCTCCACTTCGAGCCATCATTGACTGAAGTTCCTGATAGCGATCTATGTCTGGTTGCCAATCACCGTCATAGAAGGATGGTTCGGCCATTTTTGCTTCAAGGGCTGAAATCTCTTCTTCTAATTCCTGAAATTGGCGGCCTTTCCGATTGAGTTCCTCTTCGAGAGTGGCGCCCTCGTCTATATCACGAATCTGGGTCAAAAAAGCAAGTCGGAGACCAGGTGAAAATGATATGTCTCCAATATCCTGATCTTGGTTAGATATTGTTCGCAGTAAGGTGGTTTTGCCTGCCCCGTTATGGCCAACCACACCTATTCTATCGCCTTCGTCAATCCTCAGATTGACACTATCGAGAACTTTCACTGGTCCGAAGGCGCGATGCACATCTTCGATGCGGATTAGCTCTCGCGCCATGCTTTCGCGGCTTGCCATACCTTGAAGTGTGCATCGGTCAAGAGTTGAGTGCATCTAGGCGAGATTGATCTAATCTTTCCCACTCGAAGTGACCTTCGCTAGTCGGTGGACGGCCGAAGTGACCGCCAGCTGAAGTTGCTGAGTATAACGGGCGATGTAACTTCAGTTCACGAGAGATTGCAGCGGGTCTGAAATCGAATACTCGAGATACTCTCTCGGTTAGTTCCTCTTCACTAATTGTACCTGTTCCGAATGTCTCAACTCGTAGGCTTACAGGAGCTGCTACTCCGATAACATAGGCAACTTGGATTTCACAACGAGTTGCTAAACCTGCAGCGACAACATGCTTTGCCGCCCATCTGGTGTAGTAAGTTGCCGAACGGTCAACCTTTGTTGGGTCCTTACCAGAAAAGGCTCCTCCTCCATGTCGTGCCATTCCCCCATAGGTATCTACGACGATCTTTCGGCCAGTGATTCCTGCATCTGCATATGGACCTCCTGGGTCTGCGAATCGGCCGGTTCCATTGACATGGAGAATGTAACCTTCTTTCAGCCAATAATCAGGAATTGCGTGTTCAACAACTTCGCTCTTGATTACTTTTCGAATGTAGGTTTGCTCGGCTTCTATATCACCATCAAAGCGGTCTTTCAGAGCGTTATCGTGCTGAACTGCGACTACTACGGTGTGTACTCTCAGTGGATTTCCATCGTCGTCATACTCCACTGTCACCTGACTCTTGCCATCTGGACGAATCCAGTCGATTTCGCCGCTGGCAACAATCATGTCCAGACGACGACAAATTCGCTGGGAAAGTGCGGAAGGTAGTGGAAAGTATCTGCCGCTAAGTTCCTCTTCAGCCTCAGTCTCTGTACAGGCATAGCCAAACATCATTCCTTGATCGCCTGCGCCGACATCATCCAATGAATTTCCATCAACTCCTTGAGCGATATTTTCTGATTGTGTTGTAATATTGACATGCACCTTGCATAGTTCCTCACTACTGGCATCCATGCCAATTGCATGATTATCATAGCCGATACGTACAGCGGTTTCACGGGCTATGGCTTCGTATTTTGGAGCCTCACCGTTTAGGGATACTTCGCCTGCTAAAACTATCAATGCGTAGTCTCGCATCCCTTTGACCATAGTTTCAACCGCAACACGAGCTTTTGGATCGACTTGCAAGCATGCATCAACGATTGCATCAGATATAGCATCGCACAATTTGTCCGGGTGTCCTGCCGAAACAGATTCGGAGGTGAACAATGCAACCATGTTTATCCGGCCATCCTTCCATATATGGGTTTTCGGCGAACTGAATATCTAACAAAAAGGTGTGTAATTTAGCTGGGAAAACGAGGTCATTATCCCCGCAGCATTGAGAAAGGAGGCCTTTTCGCAGCGCCGATGACATCTACAGAGGCCGACATCGAGGCGGTTGTCGAGGCCGATGACAAAGGTACTCGCTTATACCCAGAGCAAGTCGTTGATGGATTACCGACTATCTACTCCTTCCAATCTTGTCCATTTTGCTTCAAAATCCGAGCTCTATTGGGTAGCCGTGGCATCGCTTATGCTGATGTCGAAGTTGAGCCGATGAAGAAGGCAGAACTGAAGTGGGGAGAATGGAATCAAGTTCCGGTTTACGTAGATGTTGATGGGAACGCAATGGATGAGTCAAACGATATCCTCCACTATATCGATTCAAAGAATGGGAATCTATTCCCTCGCGTGGGTCATGACCCTGAACAAGATCGTTGGATGGAATTCAGCAACAAGGTACTTGGCAAATCTATTGTTGCTGTAATTTACCGCACTTTTGGAAGCTCATTCCGCGCATTAGAATACGTCAACAGTATCGAGAACTTCTCAAGAAAAGACAAACTTGTGAACAAGTATCTTGGCGGATTTGTAATGAAAATGGTTGGTCGTTCTCGCGCAAAAATGTTTGATCAGCCGCCTAGAGAGAATCTCAAAACCCAATTAGATACAATGAGTAGTGGTTTCAAAGGCGATTTCTTTGGAGGAGAAAGCCCGAATGGGGCGGATTTCGCAAATTATGGGATTCTTCGCTCAATGCAAGGCCTGGAAGGCTTCGATATTCTAGAGTCTCACCCCGAAGCCTTCAGTTGGTATAATCGAATGCAATTATTCTCTGGAGTCTGAATTTTCTAGACCGCAGCAGCGATAGATGAATGGGTTCTGCGGTTACCATGGTCGAAGTCGAGACGGAGATGGTCTGGACAGGAGACATGGTCAAGGCTGAAGTCCTACTTTCTGCCATCGAAGGTCAGGATTTCGCTGATATTGAATTAGTCACAGAATGTGATGGGGAACAAGCTGGACTCCGCATTCAAGTCAATGGTGATGACTTGAGGGAAGTTAGAGAGAAGGTGGATTCTTTGTTGGCTTTACTCGCTTCTGCTGAGGCAGAATACGATTCCAACAATTGAAGATGGAGCAACTACCCCATCCCACTGTGAACAGTCTGCCTCACGACCGCTCGTGGCTTCTGGCTAATGTTGAGCCGACGGCGCTATTCCACGATTCGATGGATAGATGGATAAACGCCATGATTGCTGACGAACATGGCGGAGGAGAAAGTTCTGAGGAAAATATAGTTGGGGAAATTAGAGCCAAAGCAAATGGAATTATTGCGGGTACAAGTGTAGCCGATAGGCTCGTAGTACAGCATTTTCCAGATTGTAATGTGACTTGGAATGTTACTGAAGGTGAAGGTGTACAATCTGGCGAACAGGTGCTCAAGATTTTCGGACCTGCGGTTCAGGTTCTACGATGCGAACGAATAATGCTCAACATACTAGGTCGGATGTCTGGTATTGCAACAAATACCGCTTCTTGGGTTTCTCAGGCCGGAAATATTGGAGTAGCCTGTACTAGAAAGACGGATTGGGGCCTTCTTGACAAATGGGCCGTCCATGTCGGCGGTGGATTGACTCACAGATTGTCCCGTGCTGATGCATTAATGATCAAAGAAAACGACTTGGCAGCCTTAGCTCCCGAAATCAATCAAGAAGATGCTGCAGTAGCCACTGCTGTATCTTTAATTGACATGGATTCTGACGCTGAATTTACAGTCATTGAAGTTAGAGATTCAAGCCAAGCAGTGGCCGCAGTAAAAGCATGGGATTCACTACAAATAGAACGTAGCGGCTGTGAAAAAATAGTCCTACTGCTAGACAATATGGGCCCAGGTGGTTGTGCTGAAGTTCATCGGACCCTGATGCAAGAAAACCTACGTGCATGGTGTATATTGGAAGGCTCTGGTGGGGTTGTTCTCGAAGAACTTGGGCAATGGACTGAATCGGGTGTAGATCTAGTCTCAACTAGTGCTCTAAATCGAGGGGTTTCTCCTCTTGATCTATCGATGAAAGTCGTTGGTGGTGATTGAATGGGTGAGATTCCAGACTCGCATCCAAGGAAGGCCTCATTACTTGCTAGAACTAAACTCACCGAGGCTGCCGCTGAGGGTTTACTCGCCGAATCTGCATTGATTGCTCATGGAAGAGGCGAGGCTTTCGATTACCTTCTAGGCGAGAAAACAAGTGAGTCGGCCTCGCTTGCAATTCACGAAACAGCAGCACGGCTTCTCAAAGCCGAGAGAGCAGTCATTTCTCTAAATGGAAATACAACCGTGCTCGCTGGAGAACAAGCAATTCGCGCAGCTGCAATAATTGGATGTCCAGTTGAAGTCAACATTTACTATAGAACTCCAGAAAGAATGGAGAAATTGATTTCCGCACTTGAAAACATCCGCCTTAAGGTTGCTAACCAAGACCCTCCTGTTGGCTGGGATGATTCGCAGTGGCCCGAAATTGTAAACTCCGTTGATATTCTTGGAGCAGATGCAGATGGTCTAATTGAGGGGCTCGAAGGACCTCGGGCAATCTGTAGTTCTCGTGGCATCGAGGCAGCTGATGCTGTGCTCGTGCCTTTGGAAGATGGAGATCGCTGCGAGGCCTTGGTGGCACTAGGAAAACAAGTTTTGGTGATTGATCTAAATCCGCTTTCAAGAACTGCTAGAATGGCTCATGTTACAATTGTCGACGATGTAAGCCGAGCCATGACAGAACTCTGTTCTGCCTTAGTTGAGGACCCTCATGTCTCGCAGTGGGATAATGGCCAAGCCCTGCGAGATGCGCTTGCAATAATGGCTCAAGCATCAAATCAAATACCGAGTTAACTTCGGGATATTATGGGTAAGAAATATTTCTTCAAATTTGTATCCGAACCAAAAAACGACTTGGTCAGGTCAATCGTTGGCTTAGCATGTGTCGGTCAGGCCATCTCTGACGGTCATGAGGTCAGTGTGTTCTTTGCCGGAGCAGGAACAAGATTGTTGGATGAGGAGTTTATCGAAGAACTCAATCAGGAGATGGGTCCCGATTCAAAATTCATAACTCAATTGATGGAGAATATCATTGCAAACTCAGTCCTTTACTGCTCATTTGCATCTGTTAAGTCAACGCTTGGCTACAGTGAAGGCGACGGTGCTCTAATTGTCCCCGATGACCAAATCGAGTGGAGTGGCCCGCCTGGTGTAATCAAGCTGAGCGCGGATTCAGAAGTTCAGTTAGTCTACTGAAATTCTTGTTCTAGCATTGCTGTACATCTGTCTGCAATGGCTTGGCCCACTTCTGAAGTACTGGCATCGCCACCAAGATCGTAGGTGACAACTCCGCCTTCTTCGAAATGTTCCTGAATCGCTTGTTGGAGTATGTCGGCACACTTGTCCAAGTGATCGTCCTTCTTTCTGTACGCTAGAGCCTCAAACATCATCTGCACCGATTGTAGAGTAGCAATTGGATTTACTACATTCTTTCCAGTGTATTTTGGGGCTGAGCCGTGTACTGGTTCAAACATCATGTGCTTCGGGCCTAGGTTTGCACTAGCAGCCATACCAAGTCCTCCCTGCAAGACACTTGCTAAGTCAGTGGCGATATCGCCGAACATGTTTGGAAGGACTACGACGTCCAGATCCTCTGGATCCCTCATTAGCCACATAGTGAAGGCATCAATGTATGCTGCATGAGTTTCAATATCCGGATTTTGTTCTGAAATCTCATTGAATATCCCTCTAAATAATCTACATCCGCGTGTTACGTTGGACTTGTCAACACAAGTTACTGATTGGGATACTCCCATTTTTCTATGGCGATGTCGCGCTAAATCGAATGCGAAGTTGATGACTCTCTCACTTCCTTTCCGAGAAATTGGCCTTGGGTCCCATTCTACTTCTCCCTCAAGTCCAGGGAATTCTTCGATTACAATTGGCTCGTCCTTCTCTCCCTTGGCCTTCTGTTCCATTCTACGTAGAAGAGAGTGGTAGAGGCCTTCGGTATTCTCTCGAATCATTACCATGTCGACCATATCAGGTTGCCAGACCTGTTGGTGTACTCCGTGCACTTTGTGTTGTACACCAGGATAGAGTTTGATTGGGCGGACATTAGCGTATAGTTTGAGTCCGCTCCTAAGTCCAAGTATGACTTGGCCGCCCGCCATGTCACCATTTGGGAGTCTAGCATCTGGCCAGCCGATTGCGCCGAGAAGGATTGCGTCTGAATTATCTCGACAGTGTTCGAATGAGCCTTCAGGCCACTCCTCACCAGTTTCAAGATAATATTTGCCTCCGCATGGAATTTCGGTGATTTCAAATGAAACTGGGCTATGTTGCTGGAAGGCTTCGATTACCCTTAGCGCCTCGGCGATGACTTCTGGCCCGGTCCCGTCGCCGGCCAACACGGTTAGACGGTAGGCTGTCATCTAAACGCGGCAGTTGCTCATCATTCATCAATACAACCCATCTATTCCTTCGGCCAAACTATCCATTCGACGAGGTCTTTCAAGGCGATATTTGATAGACGGTCACCGCGAACATAGGTGACATGGACCGCAGCGGAGAGGAGGGTAGTGAATCATCTCGGATTGATGTGAATACATTACCAGATTCGTTAGTTCGCCTATGGGACACCATGCTGAGAATAGATCCAAACTGGGATTTGGTGGCGTGGTTGGAAGAACGTGCTAATGATGAATTAGAATTGGTCGAGGCTCATCTCGGTCGTGAGCGGTTGAGGCTTGAACAGCGGCTTCACAGAATCGAGACTTTGGTAAAGAAACTGAAACGGCAACGAGAAGTTGCTGGACCTGATTTGTTGGGCGATCCGCATCAGAAAAATCTCTTCGACATATTTGACAAATCAGTCAACACTCAAAGTTCGGAGGCTTTACCTGAAGAGAACGATGAACCTGTAGTTTCTGGTGGAATTATGGGGGTTGATGATGATCCATTGCTAGCGATAGTTGCAGAACATATCCTCGGAACAATTGAGGTAGCTTCTTTGGAGGATTCTAGTCCTGTGCATTTCGACGACATTATTGACAGATTACAACCGATGGGGATTTCGGTCGACGAAGTCGATGAAGCCATCGCTTATTTGCTACAACACCGCGAAATTATTGAAATTGAGCAGGATTTTTTCGGATTTAAACCCTAAAAAACCGCCTCGAGTGAGGTTGGTTGCAACCGTTCCATTCAAAGTAGAGACCCATGTGGGGTGGCGCGTCGGTGCCATGGTTAGCGATGCTTCGGGATGGTATGCGCGACTGGACAGGTCGTGCGAGAATAGAATTGAACAGCTTGAACGTTGGTTAGATGCTTGGGAAGAATCGATTCGGCATAATATTCCAATCGCCGCAACAATGCCCAATGACTGGCCTACTCTACCTGCAGGGCTTCTATCTAACCCAGGTGCTGTTCTCGACCACATGCTGGCTCGCTACGATGCTGAAATTGATGGTCGATCTCCACGCGGAGCATACGCTACACCTGCTCGATTTGCGGATGCTATGCTAGCTGATGAATTGGGCGAACGGGGCGCAGATAGTGACCAACCGGTGCCTACTGGAATCTCCCTATCGGCTTTACCTCCTGGCTTCCGTGCTTTCGCTGCACAGATGAATGAAGCCAATTCGAAAGATGATGGAGACGAGGTTGATGAAGAGGTTACTGCAGGAAGAAAGACCGCTTCTGGAATCCCTCTTCCATTTGCAGACCCTGCAGTTGGAGCTGGATTGTTCCCAGAACGTCTCCTAAAGGTTCACTCAGAAAGAATCGATGGTCTACCCTCCGCAACCAAGAAGGAGGATACGATTCGTCTTCTTTCGAAATTGCAACTCTTGGATATTTCAGATATTGCAGTTCGCTGTACTCGAAGAAGGCTGCTCTTAGTGCTTGCAAAATCCGAGCTAATCGAATTGGATGGAGACGGTGATGAGTCTAGAATTGGAAGAAAACAAGCAGAAGAATTGCTTGAAGTTAGCGTGCAAGAAGGTGATGCACTACGAGGANCTTGGCCTTGGGATGAGAGCCCACGACTGCTAATCTGTAACCCTCCATGGCTTCGAATCAAAGACCGATTCCGAGGCCACCCCGATGGAAGCAATTTGCGCAAGGAACTATCTCGTGAATTGCGCAGTATTACAGAGCCGGATGGTCGACTCAGATTTAGTACACTTCTTGGAAATGTAAACTTGTATCGTTTATTCTTAGAACGCTCCCTACAACTCGTCGAAGAAGNCGGTCGCGTTCGTATGATTGTCCCAGACTCACTACTACGAGAGAAGAGCAGTATACCACTTCGCCGATTAATGGTTGAGAGAAATAATTGGGATTCTGCTTGGTCATTCCCTGAGAGCCAAAGGGTATTNCCNGGTGTCTCGCAAGGCGTTTTGGTCATCGCAATTTCAGTTGGCGGTGAGACTGCAAAACTAACCAGTTGGGGACCTCTTGAGTCAACTGACGTCCTTCCATCTGCAGGACTTGATCCAAAATCACCAAAATTGGAACTAGAGCGCTCAACATGGGCTACTTGGACAGATACAAATTGGGCCGTACCTAGGATGCCTCGCAAAGAACATGAGCGACGTAAGGTGCTGAATGCGATTTCACATTTGGCTGATTTACCTAGATTATCTGAAGACCATAACTGGCTGAACCCAAGTGGCGACCCTATTCGCGTGCGGGTTGGAGAAATTGACCAAACGACCTGGTCGGAAGACATTCGTGATTGGAAGCCTAGATCACGTGGAACCCCGTTTATTCGAGGCATTCACTTCAATCTAGAGAATGGTAAGGTATCGATCAACCACCCAGGATATACCTCATCGATTCCAAGAGAAGCATTGGAGCGTTCTCAAGCAATGTGGAAGGGGCCAATTGATGCAAGAGGTATTAGTCGAATCGCCTGCCAAGCAATCGTTAACGCACAGCAAAATAGGAGACTTCGCTGGGTAGTTGTTCCACCTGACTGTGTTCTTGGCAATTCAGTAAACTTCCTCGAACTGCCAGAGGCTGTACAAGATAGTCTGGCAGAAGAGTATGGAACTCTAGAGCAAGGTTTGTTGTGGCTGGCCGAACATCTGAATTCAGATACTCTTGATCTTTGGTCGAGAGCTTGGGCGGCCAATAACAACGTCAACAATTACGAAATTGAGAATCTACCATTCCCGCCACCGGTTAGTATGACCAAGGTTGAAGCTCTTTAGACGCTTGATTAGTTTTGTCGCGTTGTCTGATTTTCGATTTGTGTCGGTTTAGCGGAAAGGTATCGGCTTGAGTCCGGAAATAGATTTCCGTTCCCCGGAGCAATTGAAGTGAATCGACCAAATTGGTTATTACGACCACATTGCGTACGCAGGGCCGTTCCGTCGCGTTCAGCATTAGGGTCAGAGGCAATAATATGGGAATTCATCCAAAAATCGGAATAACTGGGCTTCCACGTTCCGGCAAGTCCGCTGTTTTGGAAAAAGTTGTCAGGATGATCATTGAAGAGCGCAAACAGGAGAAGAGAGCTCGTAATGAAGACCCTAACGCAAAGCCGATTGTAGGCGGGATGAAAACTCGAATCATTATGGAAGATGGTCAGCGAGTTGGGTTCGAATGTGTCGATATCGTAACTGGTGAATCAGCAGTCATGGCTCATCGTGAAATTGATTCAAGAACAAGAATTCTTGGTTATGGAATAAACCCAGAAGCCTTGGATGAAATCGGTGTTGCGGCAATTGAACGAACCATGGAGGAATGTGAGATTTTAGTTGTCGATGAAATTGGTAAGTTTTCAGTCGAAAGCGAGGCATTTGTCGAAATAGTGAGGCAAGCACTGAAGGCTGATATGCCTACCATTCTATCTCTACACAAGAAGAGCCGTCACCCTCTTCTGCAAGATATACGAAGAAGAGATGATTCACGTATATTGGAAGTTACTCCGGTAAATCGTGCTCTGCTTCCTTACAAGATTCACAAATTGGTTAGAGAAACCTACTGATTGAGCGAGGCATTCATCCCCTTTGGGCNGNTCAGAGTGTTACATGGATTCACCCGCGGCCCGACTTCGACGGGTGCTGATTGGTATCGCGATACCTGCGGCATTCCTTACCGCGCTAGCACTCGCTGAAGGGAGAATCGAGTTGGTTGGCTGCGAAGGTGATGCTTGCAATAGCACTAGCGAGATCGCCTTGGCATTACCTGCAATCGTGCTACTGTGCTTGATTGGCCTTGCGATTTTACGATTTTCGGATAACCGTGATTATGGCGACGGGGTACTTGACCGATGGTTCAGTAGAGAGCCTGAATCGGTTATGAGAGAAAGGCTCGAAGAAGAAAGATTCGATGCCAGCGATGAAGGTCTCGGTTCTCGTTGGGCAGAACTTGAGAAAAAGAACCTCGAAGAGCAATACGGCGAAGAAGAGTGATTCTTTTCACTTGATTTAGTCTAGTTTACGAATCGAAACCTTGACCCTTCGCCGTAGTCTCGCAGGCTCGATAACATGAGCGAAGTGCCCGCTGAATTGAGATATACGCCCGAGCATGAATGGATTCGAGTAGAAGGCGACCAGGCGATTATTGGAGTGACTGATTACGCTCAGGATGCTCTAACAGATGTTGTCTGGGTAGAATTGCCAGAAGTTGGAATGTCGGTTGGAGCTATGGAATCCTGCGGCAGTGTAGAGTCTGTAAAATCGGTTAGTGAAATCTACGCACCAATTGCGGGTGAGGTGACTGAAGCCAATGAAAGTCTTGAAGACGCCCCGGAACAAATCAATCAGGACCCCTATGGAGATGGATGGATTTGGAAAATGACAATCAGTGATGCTGGGGAGCTTGAAGGTCTTCTTGATGCAGCAGCGTATAGCGAACTGATTGGTGAGTGAGTATCGTGGTTGCAGCCCTCCACATCTACGTGGATGGCTCATGTGAAGAGAATCGAAATGTTACTGCAAAGACCCCTGCTGGCTGGGGATTCTGTGTCGTAGAAGGCGATACTGGTCTAGGTAGAGGTCGGGGTGAAATTGTCACCGAAGGTTCTGGTTCAGTGATTACAGACGAGACTTCGAATGATTTCATCGGTGCCGAAGTCGGCTCAAACAATACTGCTGAACTGAGTGCAATCGCCGCAGCTCTCAACTGGCTGCTCAGACAGGGAGGTAGCAGTTCAGTAGTTATTCGCGCCGATTCACAATATGCACTCAATATTGCCAATGGACAATGGAGGGCAAAGAAAAATCGTGACTTAGCCTCGCACGTCAGGTCGCTTTGGGATGAAGTCTCAAGTTTGCGGGAATTATCTGGTGAACATGTCAGAGCGCATCGTGGTCACCGTTGGAATGAGCGCGCAGATCATTTAGCATTCAGAGCGATGAGTGAGAAAGAACCGTTGCCGTTGCAATTTTGGAAGCCGGGTCAGAGATAGTCGGCTTATTCTTCCGATGTTGAGTCTGCAAGAGGACCTAGTGCTAACATTGAGTATGCACCGGATAAGGAAATTAGAAGTCCAATCAATAGTAATACCAAACCTGTTGGTTCTGGAAGATATTCTTGCAAAGGGTTTCCCGCTACCCAAGATAGGGCGATTGTGAGTACGCCTACTGCAAGAACCTGTTTTGATGACTTTTCAGGACTTTTCCAATTGTCTAGCCAAGGAATCAGGCCTTTTCGCTTGAAGGTGAACCGATACCAAGCGACGTACCAAAACCCTAGGCCTGTCATACCAATTATTCCTAAGGTGAAGGATTCGGAATCCCATGGTCCGGGAAATGAAAAACCTAGAATCATAGTGTTGAGGATTAGAAGAGAGCCAATGATTGCTGGAATGGATCCATCAGCCTCCTCGCTAGTTGTCACATGACTTCCAATCGGCATCAGGGCTTCAAATCGACTAAGCAGAAAAGTCATTCATCAGTGCCTTTTGGCCGTTTTATGAAGAATGGTTTAGTTTGGGAAAAATCCGTCGACCAAGCCCATCTTGATTTGAGGTTCGATGTCCTTCGAGAAGGATTACCAAGGGGAAGTGAACACTATCCAGGAATCGATGAAGACCCTCGAACCACTTTCTTATGCGCTTACAAAGAAGATGTTCTAGTTGGGTGTGCTACGCTACAAGTCGATGAAAGAGAGGGCTGTAAATTTCGAATTAGAGGGATGGCGGTAAGACCTAACCACAGGAACGAGGGAATTGGTTCTAGCATAGTCAAAGGATTGCAAGACTTCGCCAGAAGTCAAGGCTCTGGCATATGGTGTAATGCCAGAATCAAAGCAGTTCCAATGTACGAAAGGTGTGGCTTCGTAATTATCTCGGATTTATTCGAAATCGAAGGAATCGGGCTCCATCATGATATGCAATGGAAGCTTTCTGATTGACTTACATCATAATGTTAGCAGTGAACATTAGACCAAGTCCAATTCCCCAGGTAATTACCATTATGTTGAAATGATTTGGAGTCATTGGTTCGCCATCCCAACACATTCCTTCTTCGATTCCTTCATCCCTTAATCTATAGTAAGCAAATAGAACCAAAAGAAGCGCAAGAGGACCTGCGAGCCAATCCATAGTTAGCTGGTCGGATACCGGTCTGTGAACCTCAGCTCCTACGTTATCCACTAAAGATACATAGCTATTGATTAGGCTAGCAATCAGGAAGAAGATTCCTGGGTGAATTATTGCCCACTTACCTTTTGCTCCATCCAAAATTACCATCGCAGTCCACATCGTGTAGATTAGGAAAAGTGAGCCGCCTACTGCAACTGTTACCTTAGAAGGGGCTCCAAGACCAGCGTTTAGCATAGCAGCATCTGCTTGACCGATTCCGAATTCTTCGATAGTTTCCTCTGGGAAGAGAATAGCCCTGACGCAGTAGTAAACGCCCATTATTGTGATTAATGAAAGCGCTGCTAGAGCGGGCTTGTCCTGAATATTCACTCCCATCTTGAAGTCTGAAAGACCGTCGTCAACTTCATCTTCCGCTTTCAAAAAGAAATAACCAGCAGCGTAAATTGCGGTAGTGACTGGAGTAACATATTTTGGAAGGTCGGATGAGTCAAGATCGCCCCAATACAGCCAGATTACAGCAGTCATTGCTGAAAATCCAATAATTCCAGGTATCATGATTTTCCACATACCCTTGGCGCCTTCGTTGAGGATTATCCCCGTGGAAATGAACATTCCAAACATCAATGCTCCATTGAATGCCGTTTCAGGCCCTCCATTTCCATAGGAGACCATTCCAGCAACGGTATCATTCGAAAGTAGAGTAAAGCACCCTTCTCCTCCGGTAACATAGCAGTCGGCCCAGAGCATAAAGTTCAGCGAATAGACTAGAGTGACTAACGCACTTATGCCAAGGCAAATTTTAGCAGGTGTTGACTTAATTGCAGTAAACATTACTTNCAACATCAAAACTAGGCACTTAATTGTGTCTTCATTATGGAGTCTATATTTTAACTCGTCAGAGTTCCATTTTGGTAATCCAAAAAGGCTTGATGAATTTCCTCCTTTGTGTTCATTACAAATGGACCATACCGCTCGATTGGTTCATTTAATTCTGGGCCTGCAAAAATCAAGAATTCCGCTCCCTCTTGGGATTTGATTACAATTTCTTCCCCCTCTGAAAGTAGACCCAGTTCGCCGTCTTGGATTTGTTGTTTTGCCCCGATTCCAAATGCGATTGGGCTCTTTTTGACTCTAGTTTCATTTTCCAGATTTATCCCTCCTCCAAATACGTAAATCATACCATTCAAGTCTGCTTGTAACCGTTGTACTAAGCGTGATTCGGGCTTCATTTTGACGTGAATAAGTGTGATTGGTATCTTAGTGTCAATTGACGAGGTTATGCCCATGCATTCGCCCGCTATCACACGTGCCCAAACACCGTCTTGCTCAACAATAGGAGATACTGTAGACGGCACCTCTTGGTATCGCGGCTCCATCATTTTATGAGATGATGGGAGATTTACCCAAATCTGAAACCCATGGGTCCTGCCTCCAGTTTTGAGGAACTCCTCATGTGGTTCTTCACAGTGGATAATACCACGTCCAGCAGTCATCCATTGCACATCACCTGGGTTCAATTCGCCACTATTCCCAGCACTATCCTCGTGCCTCATCCTTCCATCCAAAAGATAGGTCACTGTCTCGAATCCGCGATGTGGGTGCCATGGTGCGCCTAATGCTTCTCCTGGCCCATAATCCACGGGTCCCATTTCGTCAATAAGCAGAAATGGACTGAGTACTCTTCCCATTCTGTAGGGCCTGCGTACCTTGAATCCGCCTCCCTCTCGGACAATGTGAGTTGGAACTATTTCGGTCACATTACGAGTGGTACGCATGTTTCATACACCTGAGGCTTCACGCTTAATTGCTAGTTTTCCAAGAATTGAGAGTTTCCTATACCATCATTAGCCGCCAAATTAACAAAGATTCATGGAAAATATACTTGCCATGCAAATTGTAGGTGCTATCACAGTACTTATTGGATTGAGAATGAACGTGGATCCAGTCGGATTCAACAAGGACATCTTTGGGGATGTTGAGGGCGTAGATAGTGGAGAGATGTCCGCTAGCAGATTGGCAATAGGCGGGGGAATAATGGCTCTTGGTTTGCTAAACCTATATTGTAGTATGAATCTTGAGGAAGGTACTGCAACTGAAACGGTTCTAATTGGAACTGTGATTGGACTTGCTACATTTTTCGTTACCATTGCCAGTGCAAAGTTCCGAGGATTTACATCAGATATCCCAAAACTTCCAATGATTGTATTGCCGACTCTGATCGCAATTTGCCTTTACTCTGCAATGGGATAAACTGGTTAGAATAGGGTTGTTTGTCTGGAGCCATTTGAAGAATTATCCTTTTTCGAAGATTTCTTTCTTGGCCTTTTCCTGCTGCCATGTTTTTGATACACTGCTCGGCTTTTTTCTTTTGCCTTGGGTGATTTTCTAGCAGCATATGTTTTCTTTATTCCTTCTTTTCTTGATTCCTTTTCGTCAAGTATCGGGGCAGGATAATCTACTCCAATTCTACAACCAAAATTGGTTTGTTCCTCTTCAGACATCTTCCAAGGTTCATGTATGTATTTGGTTGGAATCATCCTTAATTCGGGAATCCATTTTCTGATATAATCTCCATTTTTATCGTGGTCCTTTCCTTGTTTTGTTACTGAATATGCCCGCACGGTATTGATTCCGGTGGTGCCTGATTGCATACCCACTTGTGACCAATGAATTCCTGGTTCGTAATCCAAGAATATAGTTGCAAGATGTATTCCTACTTCTCTCCAAGGTAACCAAAGGTTGTACGATGCCACTGACATCATCATGGCCCTCATTCGAAAATTAATCCAGCCTGTTGAAGTCAATTGTCTCATACAGGCATCGAAGAAGGGCCAACCTGTCATTCCAGCTTTCCATGCCTCGAATTTTTCTTCATTCAATTCTCTATTGAGTCTGGAATCAATAACTCCATTTTGAGCCTTGTAATCTAGAGTTGGTTCCATTTCTAATTTCTGAATGAAATGACAATGCCAAGCTAGCCGACTCTGAAATGATGAGAGACTTTTCAGCCAGTTTCCTATGTCTTCTCCTTGCGATTTAATCGCCTTAAGTTGATTCACTCTATTCTTTGTATTCTGAACTGCCCTCCTTACAGAGATACATCCGACACTAAGGTAAGGTGCGAGTCTGGAACCATGCTCTTCAGCATTTATCGGACTGGAAACTGCCCATCTGTATGGCTCTCCTCTTTCGTAAAGGAATGATTTCAGGCAGGCCAAAGCGGCGTCTTCACCAGGTTGCTGTTTATTGATTATGTCTCTAGGTAGAATGCCAATCTCAGTAAGACTTGGAGGTTCTGTGACTCTATCAATCCCAACGATCTTCTTTGGTGCTGATCTCAAATCGAGTTTCATTCTAGAGTCTCTTTGTCTCTTCCAAGTGTTGCGATTTTGAAGAACTCGTACAACCCCATTAGATGGAAATTCTGTCCATTTTATACCCCTTGATTTGCACCATTTGTGGAGGGCAATATCTCTATCATAGGACCATTCTAATCCAGTTTCTTCATGGGAATATAGATTCTCAATTTCGTGTTCTTTAGACAATTGGCTCAAATAATTTTCAATTTCTGAATGGACTATCTCGAAACTACCTCCGATAGATTCTATTTTCTGCTTGATTTCTATTGCACAATCTAGTTCCCACTGAATATGAATAGGGCTGCAATCTGGTTGTTTAAGCCTCCTTGGTTCTATGAGGAAGATACAGTGAGTCTTGTTTCCCGATGCGGCCGCTTTTAGCAGAGGTTCGTGGTCGAGAGTCCGTAGATCTCTCTTGAACCATACAACATCTATCGGCATCAGCACGCCAAATGTGGTTTCAGATATCAACGGTAGTTAGAAATCGAAACACAGAATTCTCAGAAGGAGGAAATTGGAGCACAGGCCGGGATTTGCACCCGGGTCCACGGATCTGCAGTCCGTTGCATAGCTACTCTGCCACCCGTGCAGGGATATACCGACCCCTGACCTCCACTTGAAGAATGTTAGGAGTGTCTGAGGTTGTTTTTTCTAAGTCAAAATATCAATTCCGAGCATGACTTGAAAAGAAGGGGATTTTACGAAAATGATGACTAAAGCATGAGCGAGGAGGAAGACAAGTGGTGGTCTCCAGACCATGTGGCTGAAGATGAAGTGTCTTCAACGAATCAAAAAGCTGCTGAAGATTCTCCCAAAGAGGAAATTGTTGGAAGGGAAAACATAGACAATTTCCTAGAAGATATTGGATATTCTGATTCAGGAAGTAAAAAGCCGAAGAGAACTACAACTAGTGGAGGGGATAGCCCTCCTACTCCCCAGCCTCCGGTAGTAAGCGGAAGTCAAGGATTTCTCGGACTATGGTGGTTGACTCGAGGGGAGGCCCTGTTTGTGATTTCTGCCATCGTTTTTGCTCTGATTATTTCCACGATATGGACTATCGGATTAATCAATGAGTCAACCTACACCGAGGTTTCTGCTACCATCGTAGCGGAAGAGGATGATTTCTGGATTGAATGGGAGGCGGAGATTACTGGAGACGGCACTAATGGAACTGGTTGGTTCCAAGATGATTTGAGTGGTTGGTACGAAGATTGTTGGACTGATGAAGACGGATACGAGTATTGTGATAGTTACTGGGTTAACGAGTATGAATGCTATGCCGATCTATACCTAACATGGAATGTTAGTGGTATCGAATACAGTGGTTGGGCGTATACACCATCGATACTAACACCATACTCCTGCTTGGCGTATATGGAACAATATTACGAGATAGGAGATATTATTCCTATCTATTACGGCGAATCTGACCCTAGCCAATTTCAGGCATTCACAATTACACTGGGAGATTCACAATCTACCCGTTGGACAGAAACAATGTATCATTGGGCTGAGGGCCCTAATTTGTATACCGATTATGAGTGTGAAGCAATCCTCACTATTGCTTATCCCGACCCCTTGGATTATTCTAGCCAAATCACCACTAGAGTTCTCAATGGTTGGAATGGGGGCGCCGCTTTCTTCGGTATCTATTCCCCAAACTCTTGTCTCTCGGAAATAATGGACGAATACAGTGACGGGAGGACTCTTGTCGTCATGGTTGATGAAAAAGATACAACGAAAGCATACAGACCAGGATACACTCCAGAAGAATTCTTTTCGATTACCTGGTTTTGCTGCTTGGGAGTGATGTTCATATTGGTAATAATCTCCTTTGTGATTGTTCGATTCAACAATACTCCTCCAGGTAACTACGTGACTAGAAATGGAGTTGTTCACCATGGTGGATATGATGGTAATGATGTAACAATCATCAATAATAACTATGGAAATAGATGGGGATACAATCACGGGCCCGGAGTTCATTACCGAAAACCAAGCAGAAGGATGAGTTCGCGCAGTAGGAGAAGCTCCAGCGGTGGTGGTCGTTCGAGTGGTGGACACTCAACTAGAGGACGCTCCGGCGGGGGAAGCAGTTCAGGTGGCGGAAGTCGCTCAAGCGGTGGCGGTCGCTCTGGCGGCGGTCGCTCTGGTGGACGCAGATGATCCAAGTGAGATTTATCTGAGTTAATTTTGCATATCTTGAAGGGATGTCGGCACTCAGTAGATGTATGCCTAAGGTCTCGTCGCGCTATGAGGGACTTGGAGTTGGCTTTGCTCCATATCTACAACCACCGGGTCCAGAAGTTGTTCGGCTAACCGTCGGGGAGCCTGGTTTTGATACTCCAAGGGAGATTATCGATACTGCAATTTCCGAGTTGGATGCTGGAAAAACCAAGTATACGCGAGGTCAAGGTTCCGTAGAACTCTGTCAGGCTGTTGCCGACTATTTGGCCGAACATCAAGACTTGGAAGTCAGCGCTGATGATGTTCTGATTACACCTGGAGCAAAGCAGGCTTTGCTTTACTCATTCATGATTTCAACAATGCCTGGTGATGAAGCGATTCTGCTTGCGCCGGCTTGGGCGAGTTACGAGCCGATGTTGCAATTTATCGGCGCGGTTCCTGTTCACGTCTCTGTAAAGCCGGATGATTACCATCCAGATATTGATGCGATTCGAGCCGCAGTGACGGACAAAACCACAATGATTCTGATTAATTCTCCATGCAACCCAACCGGTGCTGTTTACACTCCTGAAGAAATCGAAGCTATTGTAGAAATTGCCGTTGAGCACGATCTTTGGATTATCTCCGATGAGATTTATGCTCGACTGAATTGGATGGATTATCCACACGTATCACCAGCCTCAATAGAAGGCGGAGCTGAAAGGACGCTGATTGTCAACGGCTGGTCAAAATCTTGGGCCATGACTGGAATGAGAGTTGGATTCCTGACAGGCCCTAGTGCAGCAATGAAAGCGGCTATCAAATCCCAGGCTAATTCGGCTTCCCATATCCCTACCTTCATGATGGAAGCCGCCCGTGTCGCTTTGTCTTGTGATGATGCGGTTGATAGCTTCAATGAAGAATACAAGAAGCGACGTGAAATCTTGATTCAAGGATTGTCAGAACTTCCTGGATTACGAGTAGGTGAATGTGAAGGAGCATTCTACGCATACGTCGATATCACCGGTACTGGGATGACTGATATCGAGTTTGCAGATGGAGCATTAGAGGCCGGAGTACAGTTGATTCCTGCCAGTTTAATCACCGGTGGCGAAGGCTTTGTGCGAATTTCCTACGCTGCGGATGAAGATCAAATTATCGAAGGAATCAGGCGTCTGAAGGCTTGGCTTTGTTGAGAATAATTGAAATCAAAACCTGCCCCGAAGTAGGTTACTCAGGTGGTTCGATGACTGGCTCTCATGGCATGCACGTCTATGTCGACTACAATGGATATCATCGAAATGGAGTCCATGATGGTGCTTGGATGCTAGAGAAGATGATTGCTGCCGCCAATGCAGCAAACGTCCGAATTGTCCACTCATATGTTGAGGAATTCGATGGTGTTGTTTCACCTACAGGATTCGCTGCCATGGTACTACTTGATGAAAGTCATATCAGTGCTCACTGCTACTACGACAAAGGTTGGCTTGCGGTTGATGCGTTCACCTGCGGAGGCGCTGATCCGAATGGAATTGCCGACGACCTCGATGAAGCATTGAGNTCGACAATGGATGATTTGGTATTGATTCGTCGTGAAGAGGTCGAGCGATTTCTTCACGAGGATCTTGAGAAGACATGAGGTGGAATGATGGTGATTCGAGATTTTATCAAGCGCCATTATCACCATTTCAATGCAGGCGCTCTTGCCGATTGTGCCGAGTCGTTGAATGAATTTATCGAAAACGATGGACGACTAATTATCACACTCGCTGGTGCTATGTCTACTGCTGGAATCGGGCGCTCTTTGGCCCCTGCAATTCGCGCCCAAAGGATTCACGCAATCTGTTGCACGGGAGCGAATCTAGAGGAGGATCTATTCCGCTTAGTGGCATCTTCGAGCTACGAAAAAGTCGAAGATTGGCGTGATTTTAGCGCTGAATCGGATGCCGATTTAGCAGAGCGTGGGATGAATCGTGTCACAGATGTGGCTATTCCAGAAGAAGAAGCAATTCGCTACATAGAGAAGCCATTACTGCAATTATGGAAAGATGCTGAAGCGGTTGGAGATAGCCGATTTCCGCACGAATATCTCTACGATTTACTTCTCCACGGAGGGCTTGAGTTCGATTCAGACCCAAACGATTCCTGGCTGATGGCAGCAGCCGATGCAAACCTACCAATCTTCGTCCCAGGCTGGGAAGATTCGACATTGGGCAATATTCTTGTTAGCAAGGTAATTGATTGCACTCTACAAAGTCCGGATATTGTCAAGGGAGGATTGCATTCAATGCAAGCCTTGGCAGATTGGTATCGAGAAGACAATTCCCCAACCGGCATACTGCAAGTAGGAGGAGGAATTGCCGGTGACTTTGCAATATGTGTAGTTCCTATGCTCAGACAAGATGTAGGAGAAGCTGTTCCTCTGTGGTCGTGGTTTGGACAAATTTCTGAATCAAGGCCGTCCTATGGCGGATACTCCGGTGCGCCACCAAACGAAAAAATCAGTTGGGGCAAGTTAGGAGTGGACACTCCTCGATTCGTCATAGAATCTGATGCTACGATTGTTTTACCGCTGATTTTGGAATCATTAGAGAATT
>FUFK010041848.1_pt1 | contig 61119 bp, 39 predicted proteins | sample 1021851 | NCBI WGS metagenome assembly FUFK01 (sample SAMEA51879418, study PRJEB19060) | metagenome
GAGGGAGAGGTCTGGGGAGGAAACCCCGCCGTGTTCTTGATGACACGAGACGAGTACGATGCAAAACGAGGGGGCCATCATGACCGATGAACGAACCGCCGTTGCAGCGTTCTTGAAAAAGTGCAACGCTTACGCACACGCCTCCATCAAGCGCAAACAAGAGCGTGGGGACGTGGAGGACATTCCAAAGTGGAACGCCTACATTGAGTTCAACGAGCATGCGCTGGAAGAAATTGCGAACGGCACCCTCGACAAGTGGTTCGAACCCACCAACGATCCGAAGGAACCACCGTTGGTCAGACTGGACGTTGACACCATGGAACACGTTGAGCGGAGCACTTGGCTCAACAGCGTCCTGTCTCCCCGCCCGGTCGTCGTGGCCGGAACCCACGACGCCGACGGTGCTCGTAACTTCGCACCGTTGTCCTCCGTCATGCAGGTGTCCACCGCTCCGCCCTACCTGACCGCCTCACTTTCCATCCACAAGGACAAGCGACCTCGGGACACGCTCCAGAACCTCCGACAGACCGGCACCGTCGTGCTCAACGTCATGCCGCCCACGCCACGAGGAGCAGCCATCGTGGACGAAACGGCGACACCTCTCCCAAAAGGGGAAGACGAAGGTGGGCTTTTGGAGATGGAAACGGTTGAAGGGCGCCCGCTCCTGATGCACGAGTCCGTGGCAGCCATTGAAGCAACCTACGTCGAAGAACACCCGCTTCCCGATGCGGTGGCGACCTTGGTGGTCCTGAGGGTGAACGCCGTTTGGTTTTCCACCCGTACGCTTCCATCCGGTGGACTCGACGTGCTCTGCCAGCACGGACGGGACGACATGACGCCATCGCCCCAAGGTTGGACGCAACGCGTCTTGAAACACTACGGGCCCGTCTGAAGCGCCGCCCAAACACGGGCAAGACCCGTTTCCAAGGTCGTCGTCGACGACCAGCCGAGTTGAGTCAAGGCCGAGGACGCATCGGGTAGGCGGCGGTTTGAATCACCGGGGTACCCTCCACCGAGCACCATGTCCACCGCCATGGTGCCCACCGTTCGGTTGATGATTTCGGCCAGCGTTCGAATCGAGACCTCCTCGGTGGTTCCGATGTTGAACGACGCACCCGCAAGAGCGGAACCGTCGACGCCTCGGTCAAGCTCACCTGCGAGGTAAAAACCCTCGACCAGATCGTCGACGTGCGTGAAACTGCGCGTTTGGAGACCGTCACCGTGGACGACCATCGGACGCTGTTCGACGACGGCGCGAAAGAACATGCCGACGACCTGCCCGTAATCGTCACCCACCATCGCAGCGCCGTACCCGTTGAACGGTCGAACGATGCGGGCGTCCAAACCTTGCCCGACGGCGTGGTGAACCGCAACCTCGTCGAGGTACTTGCTTGCCCCATAGGAGAAACGCTGGTGCGCAGAAGCGGGCGGAAAACGACTCTCGTCCTCCGCCCCAAGCGGCATTCGTTCGTTCTCACCGTAGGCCTCGGGTGACGAGGCCAAGACGAATCGAGCGCCCCATTCCATGGCTTTGCGGACGGTGGCGAGGGTTCCGTTAACGTTGACGTCGATGACATCCATGGCCGCTTCGTGGAACCATTTTGTTCCGTTGATGGCCGCAAGGTGATGCACGAGGTCAACCCCACCCAGGCTGTCGAAGCATCGCTGAAGGTCTTCGCTCCGCTGGACATCGCCCTCCACCACGACAAGATTTGGTGCGTCGCTCAGGTGGGCCAAATTTTCCATCCTCCCGCGCCAAAAGTTGTCAAGCACGGCCACACGATGACCCTCGTTGAGAAGACGGGCCACCAAGGCCGAACCGATGAAGCCAGCCCCGCCCGTGACCACCACGCGCTTGCTCACGAGGCGACACGCTCCAGGACCTCGAGTTCAACGCCGTGCTCCGTGCGACGGAACTCAACCGTGTCGCCGGTGTTGATGCTCATGCACGGGTCGTCGCCAAAGCCGTGGCCGTAGGGCACACCCAGCAGGGAGCACGCCGGTAAGGTGAGCGGGCAAATGTCCCGATTGACCACGGCCTTCGGCCCGAGGTCGGTGTAGATCAGCCCCATCAAGACGTACGGCGCAACGGTGGACCCCGAACCTTTTGGATAGACGAGAACGGTGTCGGCGATGGCGACGCCGTCCAGAGGATGGCCGGGTTCTTCGATGACGCCCGTGTCTCGGTTCACGTAACCGAGGTAGGTGATGGGGACATCGGTAACGAGGGCGCGTCCTCGCACCGTGAACGCCTTTTGCGACCTTAGACCGGACCCTGAAAGCAGAGCGTCACCCGTTTGATGGGATTTTGTGGTCGCGTGCTGCGGCTGAGCTTTTGGGTTGAGGACCGGTGTCGGCCCTTCGCAGAGCGTGGGGTCAATGGCGTGAGCCACGCAGTCCGCAATGGGCATCACCGAAGTTGGCAGACGGTTCAGGCCGGACGTNAGGTAGTGTTCCGCCTTCAACGAGTTGGTGAGAAGATGGTTGTACTTGCTGCGGTTGTAGGGTGTGACCTCGGGACACGTGTCTTTGAGGATGAGCGCTCCACCTTCCTCGAGCAGCTCGATCGTTCCGTCGGCCTGTGCGAGTGCATGGTTCTCCCCGCTGGTGAACACCCAAAGTCGGTGGTCGGGGATGCGCCGGCCCATTTCCATGTGGGAACGAAGCGCTGATGCGGTGATGCGCAGCTCCTCCAGACTGGCTTGCGGGCAACCGATGACCACCAAATCCACCTGCCCTTTCGGAGCCAATTCATCGTACCGCTGCCTCAAATCTTCGTCGGTAAAGGTCAGTTCCCCCTGCCAGCCACCCTCGGGAGGGCGATGTGCGCCCGTGTCGTCGATCTCCAAAGGAGGGGGCGCCGAGTGCCCCTCGGCCCAAAGCATGGCGCAACCGTAGTTTGCCGCTGCGGCCGTGAGCGCTTTCTTCGATGCGAAGGACATGTGGGCTGGCAGACCGGTCAGGTACGGCATCGGACCGAAGGGCATGGACCAGTCCGGACGAACTTGTTTGCCGATCCAGTCGCCCAACACCGACCAGTCCGAAAGGTGCTGCATTTCGCAGGCCACGTGGACGCGCATGTTGGGCACGCGGTTGCTTTCCAGGTGCAGACCCCAACGTGGAGCGAACCCGGTCAGCGCGGTGGCCAGCGCAGAAAGACCCGATTCTCGGTTGGTGATGAGCGAGGTCCACGTGTTGGAAAAGCACACGGCGTTGGATTCCGCCCACGTGGCGATGCCGCTTTCGTCGTCGATGCCCCGGTCGTAGGGCGTGCACGACAGCGTGGCGTCGATGCCCAGACGTTCGTAGGCCTGGACGATTTCGAATTGTTGCTCGAGAAAGTCCGGCCACTCAATGTCCATCTCCTCCATCTTTTCCCGATCGCAGCCCGCCGAATTGAGCGTGGTTGGAATGGCGACGTGCCCGTCACCGTCGGCGGACAGGTCCTGCAAAAAACGCCGAAGGCCGTGGCCACCGGTGATGACCGAAACGCCCGAAACGTGAGCGTGGACGGCGGAGATGTAACCGTCGGCCTTGGCCGTGTCGGCCAAATCAACGACCAACCTGGCCGCTTTCTGTCGCGTGTTGCCTTCCGTGCCGGCCAACTGGTCCAACAGTCGTTTGGGAGGCTCCATGCCGTTGCCATGGCATGATGCCTCATGAACTCACCCCTTCGAAGGGTGGCGACAGGAACGTCGCAGGGGGTAGGTTAACAACCGTTGATGTTGATGATTCCGTTCATGCAAGCATCCGATGACAACGAGGAACAACAACCGCCCTTCAACGACGAACGGCCCGAGCGCGACCCTGCACCGCCCCATCACCGCCATCGTCGTTGGTGGGCCGTGGTTCAATCTCTTACGCTGGTTGCACTGCTCGTTCTTGCCGCACATCATCATGCGTTGCTCAGCGAAGCTTCCGAAGACGACGCTCCCGTGTGGTTGGTCCAGTCCGAAGCCTTCCAGTCGGACCCGCCGTGCAACGAGGGTGGGTTCCGAGTGCACTCGGGTTTCGACCTGGACGGAAACGGGGCGTTGGACGCCGAGGAGCGCACCGACACCACGACCCTTTGTCATGGCCTTCGTGGTCTGTCCGGGCCCCAAGGTCAAGCGGGGCCGAGCGGTGTTGACGCCGTACCTCAACGCATGAACGCCACCGTCGTCCCGGTTGGAAACGAGACGTGTCCCGAGGGCGGTGTCCGAATGCAAACCGGCCTTGACCTCGACCTCAACGGGGGGTTGGACGCCGAAGAAGTGGTCTCGGATGCGACGCTGTGCAACGGTGCCCGGGGCGCCGGGGGACTGAACGGTTCTCACGGCTCGAACGGAGCCAGCGCCCTCGTCGACAAGGTCGCCGCCCCGGCCTACCTTTGCGCCGACGGGTTCGTCGTTCGCTTCGGAGTGGACGACGGGNANGGTCTGGACGCAAACAACGGGCGCTTGGATGCGAGCGAGGTCCGAGAGAGCCTGAACTTCTGTTTTGAGCCCCTTCGCTCGGCTCGGGCTACGGACCTCGTTCCGGGAATCGGANACTCCTTCACGACCGGCTGCGAGGCGGCGGCGTGGATGGAACGTTNGGAAGCGTTCGTCTTCGCCGGAAACGACGGCGTCAACGGCTGTGAACTCCACGTGCACCGGCCCGGCAGCAACACCACGCATCTGATTGCCGATCTCAACGAGGGCGGCGACGCATCCCCCGGCAGGGACCTTGGCCTCCACCCCCTCAACCACGGTGATGCGGTGGTGTTTGACGCCGACGACGGTGTGAACGGGCGACAGCTGTGGGTGAGCGACGGAACCGCAAACGGAACCGAACCCTTGGGGGCGGTGGAAACGAGCCTCGCCCGCCCGTGGGCCGAGGGTCTGCTGGTCCGGTCCACCACCAATCAGCTTCTCTGGACCAACGGTACGGACCTGCGGGATTGGCACGCAGCGCCCGTTTGGAGCGAAACGGTCGGGCAGAACATCAGCGCTCAGCTCGAAGGGCTGACCAACATCGGTGAAGCTTGGTTGCACGCCGATGAACGCTTTCTTTGGTTCAGTGCGATGGACGCAAACGGAGATGTTGAACCCCATCGAGTGGACCGCAACGGAACCCTCACGGCGTGGGCGGTGAACGATTTTGGAAGCGCTCACCTCACCCATCTGGTCAGCTACGAGCAGGACGTGTTGGCTTCCGCCTCGCGCGGCGGGGTAAAGCAGGTTCTGCGGCTCTACGACAACGGATCCCACGCATGGTTGACGTCCATCGCACCGTCCTCGGGGGACACAAACCTCGGCCAGGGCATGGGCCTCCACCTCATCGGCCACAATTTGGTGTACGACGCCACCACGGTGGCCGGTGAGCCTCGCTTGTGGACCACCAACATGGCCAACGGCATCACCGTCCAGTTGAGCACCTCCTTGCTTGCCCCGGGCGCTCAAATCGGCGTCGCCAACACCGGAAGCCGGCTGATGTTCGACTGCATGACGGCGTCCACCGGACTGGAGGTTTGCATCACCGATGGNACACCGCANAACAGCCGCGTGCTCCACGACCTATCACCCGGCATGGTTTCCTCGGACCTGCGAGGTTTGGCCGCCGTGGGTGACGGTTGGTTGTTCGTCAGCGACGGAACGGTGGAAGGAAGCCCCACGGGCGTGATGCTGTGGGCGGTGGAGGGTGAGTCGGTTCGACCCGTCTACGATCCTTGGCCCGGTGACGGGAATTCATCGGAAGCCATGACCTACGGCCGCCTTATCGTCACGCCAACCCAAGCCTGGTTCGTGGCTCACAACGGCGAGCACGGGCACGAATGGCATCGTTGGAGCCACGGCGAACTCTCGGACGACTGGATCGTCATTCATCGATGAGCGGAACGGTGGACCCTCGCTCGATGCAGTAGGGGCACGAAACACCCACAGCGTAGTCCGGCGATCGCTGTTCTTCNACCGTCAGGGGCTCTCGACAGGCAAAGCAGACCACGACATCGGTTTCCTTGAGGGACGAGTCCACCGCTACCCGCTGGTCAAACACGAAACAATCGCCGTTCCAGTGGGCTCCACCCACCGCTTCGAAGTACCCCAGCACGCCCCCGTGGAGCTGTTTGACGTTGGTGAACCCGGCCTCCATCATGATGGCACTGGCTTTCTCGCACCGGATGCCACCGGTGCAAAACATCACGACGGGTTCGTCCTTCATCGAGCGAGGCAGGTTGGCGACGGCTTCGGGAAAATCGCGAAAGGTGGGCAGGTCAAGACTGATGGCGTTCTCAAAGGTCCCAATGCGCATTTCGTAGTCGTTTCTCGTGTCCAGAACGTGCACGAATTCTCCGTTGTCGAGCATGGCTTTGAACGCCTGCGGTGAAATGCGGGCGCCGGTCGCGTCGGCCGGTCGAATGTGGTCCAGTCCCACGGAAATGATCTCCTTCTTTTTGCGGATGTTCAGGCGATTGAACGGTTGGTAGTCGGTCAGCGAGCGCTTCAAATCGATTCCAGCGAACCGTTCATCCCGCTCCAGAAATTCGACAAAACCGTCGATGGAGGAGACTGGACCGGCGACGAAGAAATTGAGGCCTTCCGGTGCCAGCAACACGGTGCCTTTGAGGCCAAGGTCGACACACACGCTCCTGAAGACGGACTGCAGGCGGTCGAGGTCGACGAGGTCGACAAACCGGTAACCAGCAACGTTGGTGATGGCCGAGGGCACATCGCTTCCTGCTGCATCAACTTCTTGAGGGCACCGCCGTTAATCGGAGCGACGCCAATCGTGATTCGAAGCGAGGGGGCGGCGCCAACCTTGGCCGAACGCACGCGGAGAGACGCGCGGAGCGGGGGGCATCTGCCATCGCTTGTGTTCGTTCCGCTCAAGCCGTCGCAGCACGTCAACAACGACGGCCTCGTCAAAGCCATGCTCCACGAGGTCGTCCGCATTCAGTCCACCCTCGATGTGGTTGCGAAGCACATCGTCGAGCAGGGCGTAGGGAGGGAGCGTGTCCTCGTCGGTTTGGTCTGGAGCCAATTCAGCCGACGGGGGCTTGGTCATGGTTGATTCAGAAACCGGCGGTGGTGACCCCTTGCTTTGCGCCCGCTGGTTGAACAGTTCTGCCATGGCGTACACCTCCATCTTGTAGACGTCGCCGAGCGGAGCGTAGCCGCCCGCCATGTCGCCGTAGAGCGTGCAGTACCCTTGGGCAATCTCGGATTTGTTGCCGGTCGTGATGGCCATGCTGGCGTTCGCATTGGCGTAGCCCATCACCAAAATGGCTCGTAGACGAGATTGAAGATTTTCTCCGGCGACGGGGTGACCGTTGGAAAGCACGTCGTAAAGCACGTTCTCAACGCTGGTGTGCATGGCGTCGATTTCGTGGAGGTGGTGGTTCATTCCGAGGGCCTGAGCGGTGTGAACGGCGTCGTCGATGGAATGGTTGGATGAGTGCCGGCTGGGCATGGCCAGGCCGGTGACGTTTGAGGGGCCGAGCGCGGCCACAGCGACGCAGGCGGCGACGGCGGAATCAATGCCGCCCGAAAGACCGAGCACAACCGAACGTATGGATGACTTTCGACAATAATCGGCAAGACCCGACACCACGGCGTTGGTCAACTCTTCGATGGTTTCAATCAAACCGGAACCGTCGTCGCCTGCTTCGAGAACGATGAGTTCGGCCTCTCCAACGTTCAAGGCATCAACCTCCGTGCTGCTCACCCACGAGCAAGCATCGGGGTCGTCGAGATCGACCATCAGGACGCCTTCCTGCCAGGAAGGTGCCACCACGGCGCGACCGTCGGGCCACGCAACCAAACTTCGTCCGTCGAACAACAGGTCGTCGTTACCTCCGACTTGGTTGGCCAGAAGGAACGGGTGATTCAGCACGGATGCAGCGTGGCGAGCGACCTCGAGGCGTGTGGTGAATTTGTCCGTGTGAAACGGGGAAGCAGANAGGTTGACGGTAGCGTTGATCTCAACCCCTTGTCGGCACCATCCTGCGATGTGCTCGATCGGATCCTGAGCGTACGACAACGGGGTCATCCCTGAGGACTGCCACGCATCTTCGCACACCGTGACCCCCAGCGTCAAACCACCGATGGAACGAGCAAGCCCCGACCGGTTCTTGGCTGCAAAATAGCGCGCTTCATCAAACACATCGTAGGTGGGGAGGAGTTGCTTTTCTGCCACAATTCGGCTGTGTTCGTCGCCGGTGATGGTGGCAACCTGCGGCCCGGCGCGCACGACGCCGTTGGTGGGCAAGGTTCGGTCGTCTTCCGCAGGAATCGGCGTCCCCACCAACACCGGCAGGTCGGTGGGGATGTTCAACGCAACGTCCATCGAACGTTCAACGAAGTCCCGTTCCATCAGCAGGTCTCGTGGAGGATAACCGCACACGGCGAGTTCGGTGGAGACGCCAAGGGCGGCCCCTGCTGCTTCGGCTTGCTTGGCCAAACGAGCAAGTCGGTGGGAATTCTGTTCGAGATCGCCGACCGTCGGGTCGAGTTGCAACAAACCAACTTTGCTCAAACCATCACCCCGTGGTCTCACGGATGCTTCACGATCTCACCGTTGGCGTCCTTGTACCACCACTCGTTGTTGGCTTTGTCGTGGTACCACCAATACCCGTCCGATCCCATAACCCAGTCCGTCTCGGCCTCATCGGAGGACACGGAAGAACCGTTCGCACCGACCGCAGCGGCTTGGACGGCGGAGGCTTCCTCCAGATCACCGTCTTCATAATCGTCATCATCGTCCTCAAATTCAGATGAGTACTCGTCCCAGTCGTACTCGGACCTGGAGCCCTGGTTGACGGTCATGCGCCGCATCCAAGCGAGCAGCGTCACGACCACGGCGACGAGCAAGAGACCGGTGATGCTTCCAATGACAGGGTTGACGTCGCCGAACACTTTCTCGGTGAAACTGGGTTCCTCCGCCGTGCGCACGTTGATGGTCGGTCCGCTGGCGGTCATCCCGTTGTCGAGGGTCGCCTCAACCCACTGAACGCCGGCTTCTTCCGTGCGCCAGTCAACGGCGAGAAGCCCCACCGTTCCCGCATCAGCGATGAAGGTCGACCGCTGAATCAGCGTCCGTTCGCCTGCGGAGTTGACGTTGTGGAACACAACGCCGATTTCACCTTCAAGCGTACCGATGTTTTCCAGTTCCAACTGAATGGAGGTGGTATCGCCAACCTCCATCAGCAATCGTGAGTAGGTCAGGGCGGAGGGTGCGACGGTGAATTTCGGCTGAAGCCATTCCATGTTCCAAACGGCGAGGAAGGGGTCGTTCAGATTGCCACCCAGGCCCGTGACGGGGTTGCCGGCGAGGTCTCGCCCTGCGATGCTGATTTTGACTTCCATTCGATCGATGAGCATGTCGTTGGTGATGGAACTCAGGTTCATCTCGGCCACGAGTTCCAACCTGAGACCGTCAATGGCCCCGCCTTCCAGAGACAGGGGTTCGCGCCCTGAACGAACGATGTCGCCCGTTTCGATGTCTTCCACCTGCCACACGAGTTCAAGCGAGGGGACGTCGAGGCCGCCCAGCTCTTCAACCACCACTCGAACGTCGTGGTTTTCACCGCCNAGNACGGCACGTGGACGAGGTGAGAGGACCTCTTGCGGTTCCGGGCCGGTGCCGTCCACGAGGATCCACTTGACCGATGTTTCCTGGTCGGTGGTGTCGATGCCTTGGCCTTCAAGACAGCCGACCTCCCAGGTCATCGGAACAGAACCTGAAGCGACAGGGGCCTCGAGAGCCACGGACCACACGCCTTCCTTGGCCACCGCAGAGACGGTTTGCCCGGCAAAGAGCACGTCAACTCGACAGTCAAAGGCGGGAACGGTTGAGGTTTCGGTGAACACCAAGCCGCCGGAAATTTCCATCGGCGTCAGCGGAGTAACACGGGCGCCGTCGCCAAGGAAGGACCCGCGAGTGAGGTAAAGCGACACGGTTTCCTCAGGCACGCCCAGTCCAGCGGAGAACCGCCAGCGATGTTCGGGGAAGTTGCGCAGTTCCTCCTGCCCGGCTCGGTCGACAACCAAAATGGCCGGTTCCCGACGGTTGTCGCCCAGGTCGGGTGTGTTCCAACCAAAGCGGAGGTGAATGTTCAGGTTCAAATCCTGCTCGTAGGGGTCTGCGATGCCGTTGGCGCCCAGCATGGTGCACTGGTCAACGATGAGGTGCGTCGACGTCGTTGTGCAGGCCCCGGACTCGAACGACCATTCGATGCTCATCGTGTCGCTGCCCTGGTTGCTGGCAAGCATGACCTCGACGGTGGCCAAGTCCGAGCCACCGTTGGGTTCGGTGATTTTGACGTTGAGTTCGTAGGGCTGAGCAGGGTGGAGCCACGCCATCCGACCGTTCGACCATGAGAAGGCGTCGGGGGGAAGGTCGGGTGCGCCGTCGATGGCCAGCTGATAGGTGAAGAGTTGCTCGTCTTCCTCGGCGCTGCCTCCGTCCTGAACGGGGTAGCCCGACGGGTCGGTCCCGTCAAGGTACACGGCGACCTTCTGACCGAGGCTTCCTGCCGTGTCGTCCATCATGAGTGTGTAGACGCCTTGGTTGGCGGTCAAATCGGTCGGTACCAGCATGGAGACGGGGTTGTATTCCCCGGCGTCGGGCCAGCCGTTGTTGTTTGCATCGTCGGCCCATTCCTTCCACACCATGGCCGTCATGGTGTTGGGCAAGACGGGCTGGTCGCTGATGGTGACCTGAATGACCTGCGTAGGGCTCGGCGTCCGGTGGTCGTAGCGGTGCATCGATGTCGACATCACGCGGGGTTTGACCGAGTCAACGGTGAAGGTTCTGCTCAAGCTTCCGGGAGCCACCACCGACGACCCGTTCAGGGAAACCAAGCCCACTTCCCATTCGACGTCGCCGTAGGTGAAAGGAATGGTTTCGGTGAAGTTCCAGAAGGACCCGTCCAGTTGAGTGGTGTTGCGAACCGCCGTTCCGTCTCTGTAGAGGATGACCTCAGCATCGCCGTCAACAAATCCTCGTCGCTCGTTGACGTTCTCAAAACCAACCTCGATGGAGACGTTCATGGTTTCTCCGCCTCGCAGGTACTGACGTGCGGGGCTCATCGGTACGTCGTTTTCTGAAAACACGACGGCTTTCAGCTCGAGATCGTTTTCGTAGCCTTGCGTGCTTCCTCCGCCCCACGTGTGAGCGAAGGGAATGGAAATCACGCCGTTTTGGAGCATCAGACGGGAGGTGACGGTGAGCTGGGATTCATCGTCCCATTGTGGTCGAAGTCGGAACGTGATGTTGGTCATCACGTTCGTGCCGTCTTCGGTGATAACGATGGCGTCGGTCGGGTGCAGGTCGATCAGGTCAGCATCGCCGAGGCCCGCAGGCCCTCCGCCCCCGGCCGGGAACAGGAGCGTGGCGTGGTTGGATTTGCTGAAAAGGTCCAGTCGATGGTGCGTGACCGTTGCTCCAATGACCTTGTATTCGGTGCTGATGGTTTGCCATTCTTTTGAGGAGGTGAGCACGGGGCGAACGTCGACCATCCCACCGTCTTGAAGCGCGACCGTGCTCGAGGTTTGAAGGCTCACCACCTCCACCGTGAGTCCGCCGCGCTCCTCGGCCATGAAGGGGAGCGGGATGGATTGGACACCACCGACGGCCTGAACGCTTGTTCGAGCCTCGTTAACGCCCATGACGAAGGAGGAGTCGGCCTGAGCGACGATGGTGTTGGTGGCTGGGTACGTGGCACGAAGACCCGACAGCACGGTGACGCCGTTTCCGGAGACCTCGATTCGAGCCTCCGTGAAGTCGGTTCCAAGGATGTTCACCGAACTGCTCGTGCTGGCAAGAGCGGACGTGAAGGCCGCAAGCTCGGTGGCGTTGAGGTGAACCTGACCCGCACTCGTACCGTTTGTCGTGCGATTGGCAACCAAGGTGTTTTGGACGAACAGGGCGATGTCCAACACGCTGCCCGCTTCTGCGGCGTAGCCAAACCCAAAGGAGGTCAAATCGTCCTGAGGAACCCACAAGCGAGCGTCGGTGGGCGCACCCGATGTGAGGCTCAATTCCATGCGTTCCTCACCGTTGGCGAAGCGGTCCTGCCACCCCCAGGTGCCGACTCGGGCGTCTTCTCCACCCCACTCGTAGCGCTGGTCGAGGTTGAAATCGAGCATGGGTCGTGCGGGATGCTGACCGCCGTACATGTTGAGATGGAGCGCTTCAACCGTCCACGACGAAGCGTTGCTCATGTTTCCGTCAGCCGGCATCTGAGCGACGACTCGGACCTGCATGCCGACGGAGGACTGGTTGACGGAGGGGGTGTACGGCAGCGTGATGTTCGTCCACGCCTGACCGGGATGNAAACGAACCTGCGGTTGNCCGTCGAGGATGGTTCCCTCGAGCAGGGCATCGTAGAGCGGGGCGTTGGCGAGCAGCCACGGGCCGGTGAGGGAACCGTTTGGAAGGCCCGAAACCCCGACGCCTTCCACGTGAACGGCGTCAATCAACGTCCAACCACGCTCGCTGGGGTCCGTGATGAAATGCTCTCGGTGCGCACCGTCTCCGGCGATGGAGTGAACCTCAGGCATGCCGCTCGCGCTGCCTCGGAACTCCAGATGCACTCGGAACTGGTCCACGAGGGTGTGATCGAGCAGGTTGAGAGGAATGTGGAGCTCGTTTGAGCCGTGCATCCCCGGTACAACCTCGCCTGCGGTGTTGAGAACCGACCAGTTGAGGAAGGAGCCGGCTGGGATGTCGGCTTGGAGGTGAAGCGGAGCGTAGGTGTCCTCGGCCAGAGGTTGGGTTGAGCCGGCCTTGTGGCCCAGCGTCGGACTGGTCCAATTTGACTCGGGCGGGGTTGCGATGTGGATGTCGTCAACGAACCAATAGTCGCAGCACGTGCTGCTTCCACTGGTTTGGTGAATTCTGAACTGAGCGTTGGCGTGAAGCGCAGCGGCAGGCAGCGTCGTCATGTACTGAAAGTTGGTTTTTGGTGTTCCGCTAAAGCCCGCTGCGTTGAAGGTGTGGAACATCGTCCACGACCCGGTGCTTGTCTTGTACTGAAACTGCAGGTTCTCACCAGCATCGGGGGTCTCCCCGCAGCCCGACCGACCTTCGTGCACCCAAGCGTGGAACGGCACGTTGGCTCCACCGGCGAGGTTGACCACGGGTGATGTTCCGTAGGTTGAACCTGCGTAGGTCCGAAGGGCACCTCCGGTTGTACCGTTGAATCCGCATGCGGGAGTGGTGATGCGGCCGGTGTAGGAGTTCGAAAACGTCCAGCCCTGATTGTTTGTGTTGAAGTCCCAGAGAATGCCGGGCGAAGAACCCGTAAGGGCGCCGTTGGTTGGCGAGACGCTCGAGCCGTTGGAAATGGCGTCCGGGTGGTTCCAGTCGGCCGCCTCGTCCCAGACAAACCCGGATTGGGTGGGCAGCACCCTGGGCGTGAACGTCATCTCGGCGCTGACCAACGGTTCACCGTCGACCAAATCCAGCTTGAGTTGGGTGTTGGGTGCACCGGTCAGCGTGAGGTTGAGGGTGTCGCCTTGTCCAACGTTCAGCACGGCCGTTTCCTCGGCCAACACCGCGGGTTGCTCGGACGCTGGGGCGACCAGCCCAAGCCAGGTGCTCATGACGAACAAGACCACCAGACCAACGGCCTGTGCGTGGCTACGCCTACCCGCCATGGTTTACGGTGGTCGTTGAAGGACTTGAAGGATACCCCTCATGATTTTCCGCTTCCGTCATTCCGTTCGTCGACGGCCGACCGTTCCAGAACCTTCGTTGAGCCGACGACTCAGGAAAAATGAACAAAATGTGGAGTAGTGTTCAAAACCGCGCCCTTGGTCGGTGAAACATGGCTCAACCTTCGCCTGCGGGAGAATTGAACGCGGTTGACTTGGAAACGACGCTCCTCGAGCAGTGGGCCACCGAACAGACCTTCCAAGCTTCCATCGAGCGGCGCCGAGCAAACGCACCGTTCATCTTTCTCGAAGGACCGCCGACGGCCAATGGAAAACCCGGCATTCACCACGTGGTCGCTCGCACGTTCAAGGATCTCGTCTGTCGCTGGAAAGCCATGGAGGGATTTCTCGTCGAACGAAAAGGCGGGTGGGACACCCACGGTCTTCCCGTTGAAATCGAAGTCCAAAAGCGACTCGACCTCATGAGCAACGAAGCGATTGAAGCCTTCGGAATGGCAGAATTCAACCAGGCCTGCCGTGAATCGGTGTGGACCTACGAAGCGGCGTGGCGTGAGATGACCGAACGCATGGCCTACTGGGTCGATCTCGACAACCCCTACGTGACCCTGCACAACGACTACGTGGAATCGGCATGGTGGGCGTTGAAGCAAATGTTCGACAAGGGTCTGCTCTACCGAGGCCACAAAGTTCTGCCGTACTGTCCGCAAACGGGAACGTCCTACTCGAGCCACGAAGTGGCCCTCGGCTACAAGGAAGTGGAAGAACCGTCGGTGTACGTGAAGTTCAAGCTCACCGACGACGATGCATCCATTTTGGCGTGGACGACGACCCCGTGGACCCTCCCGGGCAACGTCGGTTTGGCGGTTGGGCCGGACGTTACGTACGTTCGATGCCGCATCAAAGAAGCGGCCGGTGAGGCTTGGACAGGAGCCGGTGGAGCCAACGTCGGTGAGGAAGTGATCCTTGCGAAGGACCTCATGAAGGAAGTGCTGCGCCACCACGTTGAGGTGCTGGAGGAATTCCCGGGGTCAACCCTCGTCGGACGAGCGTACGAACCGCTCTTCCCAGGGGCCGTGCCTCGCGGCGAGTCGACAACCGCATGGACCGTTTTGGCGGCGGACTGGGTCACCACAACCGACGGGACCGGCGTGGTTCACACCGCCGTGATGTACGGTGAGGACGATTACAACCTCGGCATGGAAACCGGCCTTCCCGCTCACCACACCGTNGGGATGGACGGTGCCTTCGTCAACGGCACGCATCCTGAGCTGGACGGAAAGTACGTCAAGGCGTGCGATGACGTCATCATCGGTTTGCTCAGTGCACCAAAAGGCAGCAACGGAACGGGACCCGACAGCGGACTGCTCTACAGGGAAAAGGACTACCTGCACGACTACCCGCACTGCTGGCGCACCGACCACCCCCTGCTCTACTACGCCATGGACTCGTGGTTCGTACGGATGACCGCCGTCAAGGAGAACCTGCTGAACTTCAACGACCAAGTTGAGTGGGCTCCAGATTGGGTGGGCGAAGGTCGATTCGGTGAATGGCTTCGCAACGTCAAGGACTGGGCCATCTCAAGAGAACGCTACTGGGGCACACCGCTCCCCGTCTGGCGCTCTGAAAGCGGCGACATGAAATGCGTCGGTTCCATCGCTGAACTCCAGGACGAGGTGGCCAAGGCCGTGGCGGCTGGGCTTGAGAACCCACCCTGCCCGGACGACGTGGACCTCCACCGCCCCATCGTTGACGGTTTNACGCTGATTTCGGATTCCGGCGAACCCATGCATCGAGAACCCTTCGTGATGGACTGCTGGTTTGACTCCGGGTGCGCCCCCTTCGCCCAGTGGCATCATCCGTTTGACAACGAAGCCACGTTCAATGCCTCGTTCCCGGTGGATTACATCTGCGAGGGTGTCGACCAAACTCGAGGATGGTTCTACACGCTGCTGGCTGTTTCGGCCACCGTCTTCGACGACATGGCCTACAAACGCTGCCTTTCTCTGGGGCTGATTCTTGATGCTGAAGGCAAGAAGATGTCAAAATCCAGAGGCAACATCGTTGACCCTTGGGACCACTTCAATCGGGAAGGAGCGGACGCCACGCGCTGGTACATGGTCACGGCCGGCGCACCGTGGAACCCCATGAAGTTCGATCCCAACGGGGTGCGTGAGACCTACGCCAAGATGTTTCTCACCACATGGAACGTGTACAAATTCCACGCCGACTACGCTGCTTTGGACGGGTTTGACCCGAACGCGCAGTCCGTGCCCGTCAACGAACGAAGCGAGTTGGACCGCTGGATTCTCTCCCGCCTCCACACCGTGGCAACCGACTACCACGACAACTTCACGAACTGGCAGTTCCACAAGGCGTGTCGTGACCTTGAGGACTTCATGGTCAACGATGTTTCGAACTGGTACGTTCGACGCAGTCGACGCCGTTTGTGGGACGAGGCGGACAGTCATGACAAGTTGTCGTGCCAGCACACCTTGCATGAGGTGTTGGAAACCGTCTGTCGATTGGTCGCCCCCGTTTCTCCGTTCATGGTGGACCGAATCCACCGCAACCTCACCGGTGAATCCGTCCACACCGCCGATTGGCCCATGGGTGTTCCCGGGACCTTGGAAGGAGCCACCGCCGATGCCTGGGACGACGACGCTGCCAGGGCAACCGCACGCTTACCGCCTCAGGACACCAAGCTCGAGCAAACCATGGCCCTCGTTCGGGAACTCGCCGAGGCCGGCCGGCGCATTCGCATCGACGGCGGTCGCCGCCAGCGGTTACCGTGTGCTCAGGGTTGGATCGTTGCAGGGCCCGATCTAAGCGCCTTCCACGACCTTTTGGCCGAGGAATTGAACGTCGAGGCCATCCGAGTTGAGACGGACTTGGACCGGTTCCANCGCATCGAACTTGCCCCGAACTTCCGGGCGCTTGCACCCAAGGCACGAGCGGAGGTCAACAACGTCGCCAACGCCATNCGAAACGCCGAGGATCCCGAGGCTTTGCTCGCCTCGATCAACGACGGTGGAGCGGACGTGCTGGGCGTTCTGGTGGAACCCTCCGACGTCGAGGTGAAACGAGTTGAGCGTGAAGGTTTTGCCGCACAAACGGTGAACAGCGAAAGCGGGAGCGACACCGTTCAGGTGAGTCTCGTTCTCGACATGAACGACACGCCCGCTCTGTTGTCCAAAGGCATGGCTCGCGACATCGTTCGACGTGTTCAAGCCAAGCGAAAGGCGCTGGACTTGGCCATTGAAGCCACCGTTGACCTCGAACTCTGGCTCTCCAACGCTCCACCCATGAACGCCGATGACGTTCAGTGGGTTGCGACGGAGACACGGGCCGCAGCGTGCGTGGTCCACGACACCGAGGAGGCACCTCCCCATGCCGAACACTTCGAAGTCGACGGCGCATCGGTTCAGTTCATTGTTTCCTGAGGCGTTGCGGTGCGAATCGTCTCGTTGGTTCCAAGTTTGACCCTGACGCTCTTTGACCTCGGTCTTGACGCCACCAGCATCGTTGGCCGAACCCCTTGGTGCATTCACCCGGCCGAACAGGTGAGCGACGTACCGGTGGTTGGAGGGACAAAAACGCCCACCCTCTCAAAAATCAAGGGGGCTCAACCCGACCTTGTGGTCATGGACCGGGATGAAAACCCCAAGTCGGTGCACGATTGGTGCGTGGCCAACGGGCTGCCCACCTTCGTCTGCGATGTACGCCACCCGCGCGACGTTCCCCTGATGCTGCGGGAGCTCGGGCAGGCCGTCAACCGATCCGAGGCTGCCGAGGTGCATGCACGTGCGATNGAAGCGATGCTTCGTCGGGCACCGGACACCAACGGACGCACGGCCCTTCCGCTGATTTGGCATCGTCCCTTGATGGCCGCCAACGGAACGACGTATGCGGGAAACATGCTCGCCTGTCTTGGTTTCAACGTCCCCAACATCGAGCCGGACGGAACCGGCTACCCTGAGGTGAGCCCCGAAATCATCCTGCAGCACGGCGTCACCGATGTGTTTCTCTCGAGCGAACCCCACGAGTTCACGGACGAAGAGAGCGGGTCGCTTTCGGAAGCGTTTGGAAACCTCACCGCCACACCACCAAGAATTCATTTCATCGACGGAGAGGATTTGACCTGGATGGGCTCGAGAACCGCCGAAGCGTTGCAACGACTGGGCGAACGCCTCAACCGTGTCCACCTCGAGTGACCAAAGCAGCGAAGCGACGCCTTCAAATCACGCCCAAGCGAGGGGCAGGCATGCGCAGAACACCCGTGGTGCTGGCCATGGTCGCGTCCATGCTTTTGGCCGGGTGTTTTGGCGATGGAAGCGGTGCNGTCACCACGGAAGAGGTCGAACCCTTGTTNGACACCTACGTCCGAATCGACGCCCAACCTCACGAAGTGGAGCGCATGTTCTCCACCGTCGACCTGCGCACCAACGCAACCACCAACACCACATGGGCGGTGTTTGACGCCTCCTACGGCGGCAATTGCTGCGAGCATTACTTGGCCACCGACATCGACGGACAAATCCTCAACATCGGTGGCGAATACCCCGTCTTCTCAACCGACCGAGGCCACATGTGGGACACCTACGTTCCGCCCGCGCTGCCCGACGACCAGTGCCGAACCTTCATTCCAACCAACCCCGGACAGGAAGGTCTGGGGGAGGGCAGCATCGTTCAAGCCACCAACGGGGACATCATTTCCATGTCGTGGTTCCCGTACGTCGGAGGCGATTTGAAGCTGGACAAGTTCTACGCCATCCTCTACGACGAATCCGAGGGCGAGTGGAAGTGGTGCTACAATCGACTCACGGAACCGTTCTACGACCGCTCGTGGCAAGTCGAAGTGATCGGTCCGATCAGCTCCTCGATCGGCGACGGTGAGTGGGCCAGCATCGTCGTGTCCAACTTTTGGCACCAGACCCAAAACGCAGGCGGCCAAATCAGCGTTGACGGCCTCAACTACTACCCCTTCCAGTTCCCCGGAAGGGACGGAGGCGACCCACCCATCGAGTTGGATTTGGACTTCACGCAAGCCGACCTTCCAGCGTATTGGGACGTCAACAAGCCCCACAAGGAAATGCGAGCGTTCCCTCTGCCCAGCGGAGGCATCGTCTTCCCGTCCTACTACAACAACGGCAACGCAGCCTACATGGACACCACGCTTTCATGGAACGAACTGGCGGTGCAGTTTCCCTCTGAGTACTGTCAAATCGACCGCACCGGAACGCTGCACTGCGTGTCCAACAGCGGCACGACTTTCACCCACTACATGTCGATCGACGGTGCCTTGACGTGGTCCAACCACACCTACTCACTTGACGCCACCGCCTCACAAATTGAGGAGTGGGAATTTCAGGCCAACGGCGAATTGGACTTGTTCGTGCTCAACGTGCGCTACCAGTCGACCAGCGGCCCCGACGTGGACACCGTGTACCACGTCCGTGGCTACTCCGAGGACATGACGCCCGACACGCTCACGTACATCGGACAAGGCGACCTCGACTCGACCTCCGGCGCCGGAAACGACATTCGGTTCGACTTCGCCTCGCTGGCCTTGCTCAACGACGGAGGCGTTGTTGTGGCCTACCACGATTCGACCGACCCCGACCCGCTCTTTGCCGTTGAACTGGAAATGCCGGTTTGATCATTCGGCATCGGCAAACATGTCGAGGATGTCCCCAAACAGCGCCTTTGCGTTGCCCGCGCTCTTCTCCACCAGGCGCTTGACGATGAGTTCAGGCGTTGACCTTGCGAGGTGATTGCGCTTGGGCGTGCGGTCCACGAGCAACTCGAGGTCGGGGCCCAACCCACTGGCTTCGATGCCGTCCACTCGCAGGTCGTCCCGACCGGTTGATGCGAGAATGGCAGGGGCGAGGTGGGTTACGAGGAGCATGGTGGTGTCGGGTTGAGCCTCAGCGGCCAGAAGCATGCCGGCGATGATTCGCGCACCGGCGCCGGGCTCCGTGATGGCCTCGAGTTCGTCGGCCAGAATCAACTTCGGTGTCGGATCGCTGACCACGGTGGCCAACTCAACCAGCGTCTGCTCCAGCGCACCGGCGCTCTGCGTCCCGCCGGCTTTGGCCAAAATGTGGAGCGCGTCCACCTTTCCAATTCGAGCGCTGTCGGCCGGCACAGGTAGACCCATGTGGCCCAAGATGCATGCGAAAGCCATGCACTCGAGGAGCGTGGTCTTGCCGCCGGAATTGGCACCGGTCAACAACGCCAAGGATTGCTGGTCGCCATCGACTGCGGCGTCACCAAGACCGTAGGTCACCGGATCGGGATCGAGACCGAGCAAGATGTGCCGCCCGTTGTCAAGCCACACGCCGTGGTCCACCAACTCGGGCATCACGCACCGGTCGTGCTTCGCCCAACGCGCAATCGACAACCACTGATCGGCTTCGATCATTCGACGCACGGCTTGTTCACAGTGAGCCTTCAGCGGTCCGAGTTGACGGGCGAGGTTGACCAGGTGGTCGGTTTTTTCCGCCTTGAGTTTGGATTCCAACGCCGCATCGATGCCGTCAACGGTTTGCCGGTCGATTTTCGCCGGCCACGCGTCCGTGAACACGTCGAACGGGCATCGCAGCGAAGCCGGTTCCAGAAACGCAGCCAGATGTTCCCTCGCTTGTTGCATCGCTTCCTGAATCACATGACCCGTCGCATCGCGGAGTTTTCGCTGAAACGCCGTCCCGTCGGCCAACGCTTCGAGAAGTTCTGCGCCAGAGAGGGCCATTTTTGCATCGTTCATGGCCGATTCAACCTGTTGATTTACGTCGTTCTCCAAACGCTTGACGGTGGTCCACAGTTCGTCCTTGATTCGAGCGACGTCCTCGATTTGGGAAGCGTCCCCGAGCATGCTCATGGTCTCGGGCAGGGTGTGCAGCGGCTGGAGGGCAGAGCGGAGTTCATCAAGCGCACCGTTGGTCGGAAATCGGTCCGAACGAGTGGCTTCAACGACCTCGCACAGAACATCAAGGGTTTTCCTGTTGTGCGTGAACCAGTCGATGGTGCGTTCGGGCAAAACGAGCGCTTCGTCGGGTGCTGTTCCCAGAACCAACCAACCATCGGGCGCCTCCATGGGTGCTCCTGAACCAAGCCAAGACACGGTCTTGAACACCGTGTAGTCCTTCCATGATTCACTTTCCGTCGGCTTGAGCACACGGCAATACCGCTTCAGATGCTCGAGCGGTTCGTGCGAGACGACCACGCGCTCGTACCGCTCTTGCTTTTCCTTCAAACGGCCAAGTTGGGACCACGCCTTGCGTTGCGCGTCCAGCCAATCCCCGTCAAGTTCCATCGCGGAAGCGATTCGTTGTCGCCGAGGACCGGGGTCGGAAACGGGCATCAGCAGACCCATGCGCTCTTTGGTTGCTGTGCATGCGGCGAACGATTGGATGTGGGACAGCAACTGTTGATGCAATTTTCGAGCCTCTTTGGTGGCCAAGAACGAGCCTTCACCCCCAGCGTAAGACCGAGCCAGCGACAGGGCACGCTTGACCGACAGCCCATCAACCTCCGCCAGACGACCCACATCGCCCGAAGCGAGGGTGGAGACGACGGCTTCCTCAGACCCAAAGTGCTCTCTCATCTTCGAAGCCATACGTTCGGTCACACCGGGCAGCGTGGTCAAAACCATGGCGACCATCGTTTGTCAAGGGCTTAAGAGGATGACGCTGGGGGGAACGATTGAAGCATGATTGTGACCGGGTTTGACGTCAACGGGTCATCTATTGAGAATCTACAGAGAACGTTCCTTTGCGGGGTGCTGCTGGCCGGTTCAACATGGGACTGATCAGAGAGAAGGTGTGGAGCACCGATGCTCCAACTTATGACCGCACGTGGGTTGAAATTGAGGCGTTGCTCGAGCAAGCCGTTCGGGAAATGAAGACGCAGCATGCCAAGTACAAACTGAGAAAGTTGACGGGGCCAAAAGCGGACAAGATGCGAGCTCTGATGAAGTACACCCGAGCCAAGGCGGTGGTTGAAACGCTGCGATGGACCATCGGAGTACGCGGTCAGATGTCACCCCTCGATGAACCGCTTCGGTCGTGAAATCAACACAGGCGTTGGCCGTCACCGCCGTAATCCTGCATGGGCGCTTGGAAGAGNTCATCGCAGGTGCGCTTGACAAGGGGCAGCGTGAGCGTTGATTCGGCCCAATTGATGGAATAACCGCCAGCCGCCGCCGGAGAGGGCACGTAATCACGACCGGTTTGCGACATCGTGATGACGATGGATTCGCCTTCTTCGAGGAAGATGTCCATCGCCATGAACTCCATCTTACCGAGGACGGTTTGGAAACCAACCAGGGCTTCTTGACCGTCCCGCCCGCCTTCATGGAATCGGAAATCCATGACAGCGTGCCCCAATCGCAGCCCGTTGCCGTCACTCATTTCGAGGTAGCCGTGTGCACCGTTGGCGGTGTGCGGGGTGACGGCGATGTGGAAGGTCGGCATGCCCGCAATGTAGACGTCCTCTTCGAAGGGTCCGTACGTCATCGTGATCGATTCGGTGGTCGTTACCATCGAGGCACCGGAGGGGTTGAGGTCGGCGGCGCCGATCTCTCGATACTCCGTGTCCGGGGCGGGGTAGGTCGTTTCAAACCTCCAGCCGCCTCGGTTGTCTTGCATCTCAACCCCCAGCGTGGGTGCCCGACCTTCGCCTTTGAGGTACCAGTCAAACCAGTACAGCATTTCATCGGCCCAGTCCCAACGAAGGGTGTAGGGGTAGGCTTCGGCACCCTCTCCGCTGGGAAGTGAGCTGTGTCCCGATTTTCGGTCGGGATAGTCGTGGGCCCACTGGCCTGCAAGGGTCTTGATTTCAATGCCGGCATCCTCCACGATTTGGTGAGTTGGGAACGACATGTGCGGGTCGACGTTCCAGTCCTGCATGCCCTGGATGATGTAAACGGAGCCGTTGTAGTTCTGGACCACTCGGTCAAGGAACGAACGTTCGGTCCAGTAGTCGTTTCCTGCGTACGTGACCATCCCGCCGGTCATGTACGCTGCGGGTCCGTTGACGTAGCCCTCGAGGTAGCCCTCGCACAAGGTGTGGGCGTCCTCGCTGTCGCCGTCGATGCCAAACGAGCCGTAGACGCCGTTGTGCATAACCGCACCTCGGGCTTCCATGCTTCCGTTGCGCCACATCAATTCGTGAACGCCGATGAGCCCTGACATGGGCACGATGGTGGCGAGGTGCGGATTTCCAAACGTAGCGGCCTGCCACGGGGTCGAACCGTCGTACGATTTACCGATCATCCCGACCTTGCCGTTGGACCAGGGCTGCGTCCCCAGCCAAGTCACGGCAGCGTCGATGCCGCGTTGTTCATCCGTGCCCATCAGGTCCATGCAGTGGTTTGATTCGCCCGTGCCAAACACCGAAACCTGAGCAACACCAAAGCCGTGCGGCACGTAGTTTTCGATCAGCATTTTCCCCAGCCGGTCGGCGGGTGTCAGCGCGTCGACATCGCCGTCGTTGTAGTAGGGGCCAACCTCGGCGATGACGGGAACCTGACAGCTTTCGTCGACGGTTTCACTCTCCCAGTCGCAGCCCTCGATGACGGGAAGCCAGAGGCCCAAGTGAACTTCTGCACTTCCCGTGAGGCCCGCACCACCGTCAGCAGCCGTGATGGTCGGGACGGGTACGTAGACCGAACGAACGACGTCGATGCCGTGGGAACCGTTGACGCTGACTCGAGCGTAAATGTCCAGGTCGTTGTATTCCAGGTCGGCGCGGGCCCAAGGTTCGGGGTAGACATCGTCACTCGCCTGAGGTGCGACCTCGGCGGCGTCCTCGCCAAAACAACCCGCGAGCATGCTGGTCGAAAAGAGCAGCACGACCAAAAGGGGTCTGAGGTCCATGGAAACACCGGAGGCGCAGGGTGTATTGAATCAATCGGCCCGTGAAGCCTCACGCTGAGGTGCCGTCGTCCGAATCGTCGTCTCCTTGGGCGGCCATCTCGGCCCGGACCTCGTCCATGTTGAGGTCCTTGAGTTTCTCAACGAGGTCCCGTAGAGCGTCTTCAGGGAGAGCACCCGGCTGCATGAACACACCGATGCCTTCCTTGAACGCGATGGTGGTTGGTATGGAGCGGATACCAAACATGCCGGCGAGACCTTGTTGTTCTTCGGTGTTGATCTTTCCAAACACGACGTCCGGGAACGCTTCCGAAACACGCTCGTAGACGGGCCCGTATGCCTTGCACGGTCCGCACCACTCAGCCCAGAAGTCCAAGATGACCAGTTCGTTGTTTTCGATCGTCTCGGCGAAGTTGGGCTCGCTCATGTCCAATGTGGCCATGTTGTATCCTGCGCACTGGGGCCTTTTGAAGGCATGTGAAGCCCGTGGGCAGAGGAACGGGCTTATCAGCCGTCAGAGGTTGCGTTGACCATGAGCCGCCGCTTGACCCTTGCCGTCCTCATCGTTGCTCTGTTCTTGGGACAGAGCATGGGCACCGTTCTGCCCGAAGATTCGCATCCTTCAAACCACGTCAGCGCCCGAGACGGCGACGTGCGAATCTCCGAGATCTTGGTCTCTGCATCCTCGGCTGACTACAACGGAACCGATTGGAACAACGACGGTGACATCGGTTCGTCCTCCGACCAGTTCATTGAACTCTGGAACGCTGGACCTTTTCCAGTGGACGTTTCGGACTGGTTGCTTGACGACATCACGGACGGGGGTTCAGCGCCCTGTCGATTGGCTTGGAACACCACGATCGAGGCCAACGACTACATCGTCATCTTCCGTGAGAGCTCCCGCATTGAACTCGATTATTGGGACGGCGACACCGCCACCATCTCCGACAGCATGGGCAACATCGTGGACACCCTTTCCTTCCCCGAGGAGGACTCCTGGTGGGACACATCCTACGTCAAAGCCAGCAACGGCACGATCTCAAAATCGTCGCCTCCCACACCGGGCTGGTACGGCTCTGCATCCTACCCCACGGCCCAAAACATGGTTCGCTGCTACGGTCTCAACGACAACGTCCACACGGGAGCCTACGTCCTCCAGGGTCGTGTCGTGCCCATGACGGGGGAGGCCGACGTCATCAACGACGGCCATGTTTTGGTTAAGGACGGGATGATCGAGGCCGTTTGGGGAAGCGAGGTCCCGTCGGATGTCCAACTGACCAACGTGCCCGTCCTCGAGACCAACGGCACCATCTATCCGGGAATGCTTGACCTGCACAACCACCTGCACTACAACCAGGCACCGCTGTGGGAAATGACCCCTCACCTTTCCGAAAACAATCGAAACCAGTGGGGAGGGTACAACAACCGGTACGAGTGGAAAAACCACCCCGATTACAGCCCGCAGGTCACGAAACCAAAGATGCTGGTGCACTCAGGACCGTACTGGAACATGGAATCGGAGGCCATGAAGTACATCGAGATGAAGTCCCTCGTCGGTGGCGCCACCGCCGCCCAAGGAGGCCCAAGCAACCCGGATGACAGCTACGCTACCGTCCTCTCCAGAAACATCGAGGATTACAACTTCGGAAGAGACGAAATTCACACCAAGGTCACCGAATTGACGTCCGACTACGTGGGCAACCACATCAAGACTGGAAACGCCAGCGGCGAATTGGACGCGTGGTTCATTCACATCGCAGAGGGCGTGGATGAACGCAGCCGTGCAGAATTCGACATCCTCGTGCAAAACAACCTGCTTGTCGGCGAACTGGTGCTGATTCACGGTGTTGCGCTGGGTGAGTACGAGTTCCGCCAAATGGCCGACGTGGGCGCTACGCTGGTTTGGTCCCCGCTCTCCAACCTGCTCTTGTACGGTCAAACCGCCGACATCGCAGCCGCCAAAGCCGCCGGCGTTCACATCACACTGGCTCCCGACTGGGCGCCCTCTGGGTCCAAGTCACCGCTGCACGAACTGAAGGTGGCCGACCTGTGGGACGACGAGATGCTCGGCGACATCTTCACCGATTACGAGATGGTGAAAATGGTGACCTCCGGAGCGGCCTCAGCGACCAATTGGGACAGAGAAGTCGGGACCATCGAGGCAGGAAAAGTGGCCGACTTGGTGGTGGTGGACAACATCCACGCCAACCCCTACCGAAACCTCATCGAAGCGGTTGACCCGGATGTCCGGCTGACCGTCGTTGGTGGCTTGGCGGTCTACGGCGACCAGGACATCATGACGGGACTGAAGGGCACAGACACCGAGCCTGCTGGCAAGTTTGGGAAAGCCGTCGACGTCACCTTCCTCGCTGCACCTGACGGCGCACAAACCTGGTCCAGCATTGTGGAAAACCTCACGATGGCCATGCGATTTGACACCGAAGAAATGACCGCCGCCTTCGGCGACGCCAACGACTTTGACAGCGTGACCCGCAACATGGTCAACGTTGGGCTGGACCCGTGGTACACCTACGGCGATGAACGTTATTTCAGGGTCATCAACGGGTCAGGTTCCGCCAACGCACAAATCGACATGTCGCTTCTGTACGACCGCTACTACGATCGAGCCGAATCGCTGCCGGAAATCACGAACTTTGAGGTGGTTGAAGCACCGGAACCCGAACCGTGTGACGACGGAAGTCAACCCCCTTGTGCGGTCGCTGACAACACGAACACTGGGAACGATGGAACAGGAGACGCATCAAGCGGCGATGCCAACACGACCGCCCCCGACACCAACAGCGACGTGAGCATCGACGAGACCGGTGTGGCTCCCATTGACGTCTCACAATCCGAAGAGGACGACGTCGCCGACGGGGCCCTGCTTTTGTTCTTCGGCATCATTGCGGTTCTTCTTGGTGCTCTCTACCTCGTCTCCAGGGGTGGAGAAGATGCGCTCGCTGCAGAGGTTCAAATCGAAAAGATGTGGGACGAGCAGGAAGCCGCAGCAGGTTCGTCAGAGGGCGCGTTCGTACCGTCGCTGCCACCGCTTGAGCCGCCCAAGAACAAAACGGAATGATCAGGCCAAGTCCCATTCCGGACCGGTCGCAGTATCGGTAACGACCACGCCAAGCTCGGTGAGCTGGTCGCGAATGCTGTCAGCGAGGGGCCAATCCTTGTTGAGACGAGCGTCGGCGCGTTGAACCAGGAGCGCTTCGACCTGGTCGGCGATTTCCACCTTGCGAGGGTCTTCTTCAGGTTCAGCAAGCGCCAGGTCCTGAGGTGGAAGCACGCCCAAAACGCGACCCGCAGTTTCCTCGAGCAAATCGACGGCGTAGTGGGCGAAAGCGTTGCTGTCGGCAGCATCGAGATCCGTGCTCAAACCTTTCCCGATTTCCCGAACCATGCCCAGGACCTTGGCAACGGCTTCCCTTGAGTTGAAATCGTCGTCCATCGCCTGAGCGAACCCCTCACCCATCTTCTCGAGAAGGCCGAGCGTCCGAGCGAGGGGATGCGATGAGGTGAGATCGGGTTGTGGAAGACCGACCGGGGAATCGTCTGTACGGGCCTTGAGCGCCTTAACGTAGCATTCCAACAGTCGGTTGTAGTTCCGCTCGGCGTCGTTCAGCAACGTTTCGTTCATGTCGATGGGTGAGCGGTAGTGAGCGTTGATGAGCGCAAAGCGGAGCACCATGGCGTCAACTTTGGTCAAGATGTCCCGGATGGTCCAAAAGTTTCCCAGGGATTTGCTCATCTTTTCACCGTCGATGTTCACGAAGCCGTTGTGCATCCAGTGGTGGACCACGGGAGAGTGTCCGGTGTGACATTCACCCTGGCAAATTTCCGCCTCGTGGTGGGGGAAGCGAAGGTCGTGTCCTCCGCCATGGATGTCAAACTCCTTCCCGAAGTGGTCCAGCGACATCGCTGTGCATTCGATGTGCCAGCCCGGCCGCCCCGGCCCCCAAGGGGAATCCCACGTTGGCTCGTCGGGTTTGGCCGCCTTCCACAGGGCGAAGTCCTTGTGGTCCCGTTTACCTGAACCCGTGGCCTCAACCCGTCCACCAGCNCCCGACCGGACGGCGTCGATGGATTGTCCCGTCAGTTGACCGTATTTTTCNGGTGCGGATTCCACATCAAAATACACCCCGTCGTCGGCGACGTAGGCATGGCCTTTGTCGATCAGGTCTTGCGTGATGCGAACCATGTCCTCGACGTATTCCGTACAGCGAGGATAGTCGTCGGCACGGAGGATGTTCAGGGCGTCCATGTCCTCGTAGTACGTTTGGATGTTCTGCTCCACGAGGGCCTTCCAGTCGCCGTCAAGTTCGTTCGCCCGCTGGATGATCTTATCGTCGATGTCCGTGAAATTCTGAACGTAGTGCACGTCGTAGCCGCTGGACTCAAGCCACCGGTGAATGAGGTCAAACGCCAGGTAGCAGCGTGCATGACCGAGATGGCAGCGGTCGTAGACGGTCACACCGCACACGTACATCGAGACTTTTCCGGGCTCGAGCGTGGTGAAGTCCACCTTTTCTCGACGTCGGGTGTCGTGCAGGCGAATCGGCATGTGGCTCAGTCCGGGCTGTGGCGGGTTGCACTTGAAGGTTCATACGAGACCGTACCTTGAGCGGCGGTATGGGCAATCTCACACCCCGACGCATTTTCGTCACGGGGGTGAACGGGCACATCGGGAACCACATCGTTCGAGACCTGCTCGAGCACGGGTACGCCGTTCGCGGGTCGGTACGCGACCTCAACGACCCTTCCAAAACCGACCACGTGCAGACCCATGCTGCCGACTTGGGTGCTGAAGACCGCCTCGAACTGGTTGAGGGCGACGTTCTGGAAGCGGACGGATGGACCGAGAGGTTGGAAGGGTGCGACGGTCTGTTTCACACCGCTACCATCTACTCGACTCGGGGTCCGGCCAGCGAGATCATTGACACGGCAACCATGGGCACCGCTCACCTCCTGAAAGCCGCTGCCAGCGTCGGAATCAAGCGCGTGGTCTACACCTCGAGCACGGCCGCAATCGGAAACAAGCCCAAGGGGGTTGTCAAAGACGAAGCGGTGTGGAACGAGGACGCATCGCTTCCGTACACCACGGCGAAAACCCGGTCGGAGCGCCTGGCGTGGGAACTGGCGGAAGAGCACGGTCTTGACCTTCGGGTCATCAACCCGACGGCGGTGCTCGGCGGCGGCTTTGTTCGACCCACGCCCAGCGTNGATTTCTTCGGCGATGCCATCGCAGGAAACTATCCCCTCGCACCAAAATTCCCGATGTCGGTCGTGCACGTTCGCGACGTTGCTCGGGCTCATCGTCGTGCGTTTGAGGTGGATGAAGCCAGCGGCCGTTTCATCTTAGCCCCGCACGCCAACATCACGTTGGCCACCATTTGCAGACGAATACGAACACTGAACCCGACCACAAAATCGCCGAGATACAGCCTTCCCAACGTTCTCCTGTCCGTCGCCGTTCTGCAGGATTGGTTGGGCGGAAAGTTCGGCCGCCAGCGCTACCTTACTCGAGCCGTCGCGAGAAACCTGATGAGCGGCGACACGAACTACTCAAGTGCCAAAGCGGAGAAGGTGCTCGGCATGGACTGGGAGGACTTTGACACATGCATCCAAGATACGGTCGACGCCTTCCTTTGACCGACGCTCAGGGGCGCCTCGTGTGCCTTTTGGCGTGGTCCGTCCCATCCGCATCGATTCTGATCGCCACGGTGTTGAACCTGTTTGACGAACCCCGAGCAATCCCCTTCTTTGTGTCCGAAGTGGATGAAAAAGGGCTGCAAGACGTTGTGTTCACGGCAGGCCTCAGTGCTGCAGGACTCGTGCAGCTGGTTTACGCGTGGCACCTCTACCACACGCTTGATGCTCAACGGCCCCACCTCTGGTTTGCAGCCACGCTGGTGGGTTTGGTCGCCGCAGTTAACTGCGTACTGGTCAGCCATTACGACATGTTCGATTACATCGACGAACACATCATCACGGCCATGCTTGCGTTCGGCGGAGGTGTGGTGTGGGCCGTGTTAAGCGTCCCTGCCTTGGGTCGACACGGCACCGTAGCAGGACAGCGAATGCGGAAGATCGGGGGTGGGATGGCCGCCATCGGTTTCGTTGTCATGCTGGCGGCGTTCAACCCCGTAGCGAGTCAAATCGACGCTTCGGGCATGACCACCAAGGAGTTTCTGAACGAAGTGCAGGAGGCGGTCGTCGTCGCAGCCCCAGCGGAGTACGTGCTCGTCGCTGGCCTCATGATCTGCATCGCATCCTACATGCACGAATTGAAGTGATCGCATCACCGAGACCGGAGATCGAACAACTCACCGGGCACGCGATAGGTGTAGGAGCCGTGCAGGCCGATCAGATGGAGTGCGGTGAGGTCCTCCTCAAACACCACCTCCGTAAACACGGTCTCGACCGAGTGCAGAGGCATGTTGGCGGCCATGGTGCCCGACCTCATCAGAACGATGCCCGTGGCAACGCTTGGTGCGATCGAGGAAAATTCCACCGACGCAGCGTCGGCGTTGACAACGCCCAGGCCCTCAAACATGCGTCTGAACGCATCGACGATGGACGACCATTCACCTTCCAGTTCAAACCTCACGTTTGCTGGGGGACCCGCCGAGGTTTAGGCCTTTGGTCCGTTCTTCAACCGTCGGTATCGACGTGCACCCTTGCGAGTTCGAGCACCCTGCTGTCCATCGTCGACAACGCCACGCTTTCCACGGGCGTCCCTTCCGATGAAACGGCGCTTGTGCAGCGATGGACATGGACGGTGAAGCTTCGGTGGCTCAATTCGTGCCGAAGCGTGCCGCAGAACACCGACTCTGAGGCTCTGGCGACGGACCCTTCCGTGTATTCCGGACCCCACAACCCTGCAAACATGCCTGACATGGGGCGCTGCCTGAGAACGGGGTGCCCGTCGGACGCAAACTCCACCACGACCGAGAGTTCCACAACGGATTTTTTCTGCTTTTTTGGGGACGGATAACGCTCGGGGCTCGAGGTTCCCTCGCACGACGACGCCAAAGGACACGCCGTGCAACCAACCTTTCGAGGGGTGCAAAGCGTTGCCCCAAGTTCCATGACCGCTTGATTCCAATCCCCCGGCCGGTCGCTGTGGAGCGCTGCGTCGGCCCAGGCCTGGACGACCCCGGCGGCGGGATCGGTCTGCGCCGTGTGTCGAGCCATGACCCTGCGGACGTTGCCGTCCACGCAAGCCACGGGTTGTTGGAATGCGATGCTGGCGACCGCAGCCGCCGTGTAAGGTCCAACCCCCGGAAGGGAAAGAAGGTCGTCGTAGGAACCCGGCAGTTCTCCGTTGAACCCTCCCTCTGCTTCGGGAAGCATCACCCGTTGACTCAGGGCGTGCAAACGACGGGCTCGACTGTAGTAGCCGGCCCCTTCCCAGGCTTTCAAGACCGCATCAACGCCAACCCGGGCCATGGCTTCGACGGTGGGAAACGCATCCACCATCCGCTGCCAATACACCAGACCGCGACTCACCTGCGTTTGCTGAAGCAGAATCTCGGACAGGAGGATGTGCCAAGGGTCGTCGGTGCGTCGCCACGGCAGGTCTCGTCGATGGCGGTCGTACCACGCAAGCAAGGCCTGTTGGTCGTGGCTTGTCAGCACGCCGCACCCTCAGGCTTCTGCGGTTTCCGGGGACGGTTCGGCCGCTGCTTTCTTGGCTTCGATTTTGGCATCGTTCGCCTTGATTTGCTCCCAAACGAGTTCGGCGACGTCCTTCACTTCCATCTCGGCACCGATGGCGCTCAACCCGTCCGTGACCATCGTTGAGCAGAACGGACAACCGACGGCGACGGTTTCGGCGCCCGTGGCGGCGAGTTCCTTGGACCGAATCACGTTGACGCGGTCGTAGCCCTCGTCGACGTGCTCCTCCATCCACATCTGAGCACCCCCTGCACCGCAGCAGAAGGAGTCGCGTCCGTGGCGTTCAGCCTCCACGTCCACGCCTCCGATGATGTCTCGGGGTGCGTCCAGCTCGCCCCCGATTCGACCGAGGTAGCAGGGGTCGTGGAACGTTACCGAACCGTCGTGCTTGGGCTGGGGAAGTTTGCCCTCGGACTGGAGGTGATTGATGAGTTGGGAGTGGTGCATGACTTCGATGTCCTCGCCGCCGTAGTCCTTGTACTCCTTCCCCAGCGTGTGGAAGCAGTGCGGACAGGAGGCAACGATCTTTTTCACGCCGATTTCTTCGAACGTGGAGAGGTTCGTCTCCGCCAACATCTGGAAGAGGTACTCGTTTCCAGCGCGCCGCGCTGCGTCGCCGGTGCAGCCTTCCTGCATGCCCAAAATGCCGACGTCCAAACCGGCTTCTTTCATGATGCTGATGGTGTCGCGAGCGACCTTCTTGTTTCGCTCGTCGAAGGAAGCGGCGCAGCCTGCGAAGTAGATGTATTCGGCCGGTTCGGCCACCTTGACGTCAAGCCCTTCAGCCCAGTCGCCTCGCTCGTGCGCAGGCAGGCCGTAAGGGTTCGAATCGGATTCGAGGTTTTCAATGGTCGCCATCAGGGGCATGACGGTGTCCTCGACGCTCTCGTCNAANTCCATTCGCTCCATCATCAAATGTCGGCGGGCGTCGGTCAACTTGGGAACGTGGTCGATGTAGATCGGGCAGGCTTCAACGCATGCATGGCAGGTTGTGCACGCCCAGATTGAGCCTTCACCGAAGCGAGCGATGATGTCTTCCTCGGGCGAGTCTCCAGCGAAGAGGGTGCTGGCGTGATCGTTGGCGTAGTTTCGCACGTCGTGAATGATTTGCATNGGATTCAGNTCTTTGCCGCTTGCGTANGCCGGGCAAACATCCTGGCAGCGGGCACACGACGTGCACGCCCACCCGTCGATCAGGTCTCGCCAGGTGAAATCCGTGTAGTTGACCGCACCGAAGGATTCCAGGTCGAGTTCATCCAACAACACGGCCTTTCCGTTCTCCCCACGTGCCAGCGGTTCCATGGTTGCCATCGGCCGAAGGTCGTGAAAGAACACGTTTGGAAAAGCCATGACGAGGTGCATGTGCTTGGACAGCGGGATCAGGAAAAGAAACACGCAAATGGCCAGCATGTGCGCCCAATACGCTGCAACAACAACGCTGGTTGATGGAACCAGCGAGGCAGCCACCCAAGCACCGATGGGTTCCCAGGTGGAGGAAACCGTGGCCTCTCCGGCCTCGACGACAAACGACGTGGTGGTGATGGTCATGATGAGCAGCAGAATCACGTTGCCCTCCAGTTGCGATTTCCCCTTGAGTTTCTCAGGCGTGAACACGACGCGACGCAGCAGCGCCAGCACGCAACCGACGAAGGCGATGGTGTAGCCAACCTCGACCATGAGGTTCCAAGGTCCGCGTATGAACTCGGGCAGAACCTTCTGCGAGAACTGATTGCCGCTGGCGAGGTCGAACATGTCCGTTGAAAGCATGAGGAAGCCCCAAAACATCAGGACGTGAATGCCTCCTGCGATTCGGTCTTTGAGGACTTTTTTCTGCCCCAACCACCCGCTGAGCACCTCCGAAACACGNGCGCCCCAGTTGTCGAAACGATTCTCGGGTTTACCGACGAGGACCAACTTTGAGGCCTTCCAAACTTGGTAGCCGAAGAAGCCCCCGGAGACGCCGAACAACGCGAGGAGAATGGCCCAACCGGGAACGGGCCCGTAGTCCAAAAACAGGGGGTGTTCCATGGTTCTCACCGGGTCGGCGCGCTGGCGCTCAACCTCTCCACGCACAGGCGCACTTTGAATCCACCGTCAAAACAACGACCAAAGGTTTCGGTGTGCAAGAAGGAATATGAAGGCCTGCCTCGTGAAGACATCATGGGTGAGAATCCGGTTCTGGTCGCCGCCAGCGCCCCCGGCAAGTGCATTCTCTTCGGAGAGCACGCCGTGGTTTACGGACAGCCTGCCGTTGCGGTGGCCATCGAACAGCGGTTGACCGTGTCGATGTCAAGCGCGCTCACATGGAGCGTTGACGGCAGCGCACTGGACGAACAAAAACACCCTCACATCACCTTGCTGCGAGACACCTGGCTGAAGCACGGTCAACCGATGGCCCTCCACGTTTCGGGCGACATCCCGAGCGCATCGGGCTTGGGCTCGAGCGCTGCACTGAGCGCTGCCGTGGGCGCTGCGATGCATCATCTCGCTCACCCCGAGAAAGGCATTGATCGCGACGGATTGAGCGCCTTCGCCCATCGCGCAGAAGCGCATGCTCAACAAGGACGAGCTTCGCCAATGGACGCCAGCACCAGCGTGGAAGGAGGGGTCGTCGTTCTTTCCGACCGACGTGAAGCGCACGGGCGATGGCTCTACACGCGTCGCCTGAGCACTCCGGAGGGGGAGCGAAGATGGGAGGTGCACGGCATCGCACCGCCCGAGGACGACGTCTACCTCGTGCTGGGAAACACCGGCGTTCACGCACCCACCGCTCGTCAAGTTGCGATGGTGGCTGAAGCCCTGAAGTCCAAGCCTTCTCGGATGCAGGAAATCCAAGCCATCGGGACCGTCGCACGTCGAGGACTGNCCGCCTTGGTCGACGGTGATTACGAGGCTGTGGGCCACGCCATGAGCGAGAACCAGATTTTGCTGCGAAACCTTGGTGTTTCATCGCCGGAACTGGAATCTCTTATCCGAGCCGCTGCTCCCACAGCGCTGGGCGCAAAGCTCACCGGGGCCGGCGGTGGCGGGTGCATGGTGGCGTTGACTCGGCATCCAAAACAAACCAGCGAAGCCATCGAACTGGCCGGCGGTCGAACCCTCGTTTCAAAGATCGGGAACACGGGTGTTCGCTTGGACAAGCGGACGGATTCGATTCCTTGATGCCGAAATCTCCTTTATATACTAAATGCGGTTCGGCCTTTATATGACCACCGATGAAGAACGCCTCACCGTCGTGAACGTTGTTGCCAGCACCCGCGTTGCCGAAGAACTTGACCTTCCGGACATTGCCATCCAACTCAACTGCGAGTACGAGCCCGAACAGTTCCCCGGTGTGGTCTACCGAGTCACCGAGCCAAAATTGGCGATTCTCATGTTCCGCTCCGGCCGTGCCGTGTGCACCGGTGGAAAGGACGAGGACAACATCCACACCGGCATCGACCGCATGATCAAGGACCTCCGCGCCGCTGGCATCGAGACCTGGGACCTCAAGGACGTCACCATCGAAGTTCAGAACATGGTGGCCACCTACGCACTCCACTACCCCGAGGACTACGACGGCGTCGACAAGTTCACCGGCGAGCCTCAAGCAGGTGTGCCGCGCAAACTCAACCTGAACCACCTCACCTTCCACCTGCCGTTTGACAAAGTGGAATACGAGCCCGAGCAATTCCCCGGTCTCATCTACCGCCTTGACGACCCGAAGGTTGTCTGTCTCATCTTCGGCTCCGGAAAAATGGTCATCACCGGTGCNCGACACAAGGACGAAATCCTCGAAGCCGTTGAAATCATCAAGGACGAACTTGCCGACCTTCTCTGAGGCCGGACAGCCCGTAGGGCTGGAAGAGAAGGCTTGATGGCCTCCTTCGCCCGTCCCCGCACCATGGGAGAGGGGACCTTGCGCCGCACCCTCCCTGTGGGCCTGGTGCTTTTGCTCCTCACCGGTCTGATTCCCGTCGAACACCACGAAATTCTGACCGAGACGCCCGTGCACCCAACCATCGCCGGCGACCCGGGCGTCTCCGACGTTCCCACGTGGCGCATCGGCGACCGATGGATTTACTCTGGAACGTTTGACCCCAGCATTTTGGTCACCGACACCGGTGTGGACGCCACCGTTGGCGAAATTCAAGGCGACACCACCGCCGAGGTCACCGGCATTACGACGCAAAACGTGGACAACATGTCCGTCTTGGCCTACACGCTTCGCACCTCTGCGAACTTTGACAAGTCCGGTGTTTCGCTGGAAGGGTTCACCGGCAACGTCTACATTCAGTTCACTCAAACCGAATACCTCAGGGTGAGCGACCTCGCTCCAATTCGAAGCGAGTTGGACATGTACATCCGATTCGTTCCCAGCGGCATTTCGTTCCTTGAGCAAATCCTCGGCGACATTACCATCACGACGACCTATTCTCCCGTCAACGAAAATTACGATTTCCCGATTCGAATGGACGAGCGCTGGACCACCACCACCACATCGTACTCGCAGTGGTCCGGTCAAAGCGACTACATCACCCCCTTCCCACCGCCCGAGACCGACACCAACAGCACCACTTGGGTGGTGACCGACGTTGGAAAGCCCCGCAACATGATCGGGCAAAGCATCGATTACGGAGGTTGCAACGAATCCTACGAGATGACCTCCTTCAACAGCGACGGAATCTCAGAGGGCTTTCGCTGGTACTGTCCCGAGGTTCGAAACTACGCGTGGCTCAACACCAACGATGACATCGGATTGACCATCGATTTCAAACTCAAGCGCTACGATCCCGTCGGCGCCAGCGGCGTGGAACCCTACACCAACCCCGGTACTCGAGCGGACTGCTTGTCCGTGTCGCCCGAACGAACCATCACGGCGCTCAACGCACCCGTGCAGGTGTGGGTGAACGCATCGTCGTCCTGCTTCTCCAACGTGGCCGGTCTTCAGCTCGAACTTCACCACGAGACGGAAGGGTTCTCCACCTCACTGACCACGGCAGCCAACGGCAGCGCGTGGACCGTTGTTGACATCGGGGATGCGGTCGATTCTTCGGCCACGCTGCTCGATTATGCGAGCCACGGATTGGTGGCCAAAGCCGGCAACCGAGTGGGGGCCGCCACGGTCACGCTCGACGAATTCCTCGTGGGCCTTGACGTGTTTGCGGACGAAGGGGCCGTGGTGATGTATCGCGAACGATGCATCGGCAACGTCTGCACGACCACGCAGCTCAACGCAATCTCGGGCTTCAACGTCCTGCCCGGCGACTATCTGGACATTGAAGTCGCCATCAAAAATCGAGGCATCACCACCTCCGTAGCCAGCGACGCACGGTTGACGCTTCCCGACGGGACCGTTTCCACCGACCAACTCCCCGCCCTCGCCACCTACCAGACCCACAAGATGTTCGCCCTCTGGGAGGTGCCCGAAAACACCTCCATCGGTTCGGTTGAACTCCTGTGGGAAGCCGATGTCAGTCGCCTCAACGGCGCTGATGCCGACCTTCAAAACAACCTCGGACGCATCGAATTGTTCGTCGGTCGCCTCCCAACGCCGGTCGCACTTGAACCGACGGGCATGACCCAAGATACGATCTTCATCAACGCCAGCGGAAGTTTCGACGAGGACGGCGGTGACGTCTCCTGTGAGTTCTGGGTGCCGTTCGACGACGGAACGCGTACGTGGGACTACGAGCGCATCGTCGCTCCTTCGTGCACGCTCAACTACACCTGGATTGACGACGGTGTTTACCCCGTTGAGATCACGGTGGAGGACGAGGAACGGGATGAAAGCGTCATGATTCTCAACGTGACCGTTGAAAACCGTGCACCGAAAATCGAGGTCCGCAGTCAGCGCACTGAAGCCAAGGTGGAATACCCGATCACGCTCTACGCCTACGCCAACGATTCCGATTCGGAAAAGGTGTGGCCCGGCGTGGTCGACATCTACTGGCCCGGAGCCAACTGCGAAGAGGGCTACTACACTCGGGTGTGCACGACCACATCAAACGTTGAGGGCCTGAAGACCTTCACGGCGGTTGGCACCGACGACGACAGCGCCACCACGTCGGCGACGTTTGAAGTCAAATTCACCAACATCCAACCCCACAGCATCAACATCCAGATGGTCGACGAGAACGGCCCCATCGCCATGGATGCGCAGGACACGTGGCACGTGACCGAAGATCAATCCGTGAGCGTCCGAGGTCAAGCGCAGGACTCGGTGGACGACATCGAAGGGCTGACGCACACGTGGTGGCCCGACGATGCCCAACCTTCCCTGATCCGTGTGTTTGACGGACGAACCTCGGAGTACGACATGGTCTGGCTTGAATCCGGTCTCCACAAGATGCGGCTCGAAGTGACCGATTCAGAGGGTGCCTCGAGCGGTGTTGAGGAACGCTGGGTGAACGTGCAAAACCTTCCGCCGACCATTGAGCCCATCTCGCCCGTCCTTCCCGTCGCAGAGGGACAAACGGTCAGCGTGACGGGTCGCTCGTCCGACACCCCATCCGACGTTTCGACGCTGATTCGCTGTTGGGACATCGACCCGAGCATGGATTCGGACGACATCGGCAGCGCAGACGATGACTGCGACGTTACGGGCGACAATTTGACGGTGGCGTGGAATCGCAGCGGCACCCACAAACTCGTGTATCACGTGACGGACGACGACGGGGCGACGACCAGCGAGGTCCTCGAAGTGCTCGTGCTCAACACGCCCCCAATCGTCCGAACCACCGCCTTCTCGTGCACGGCCTACACCGCTTGCCTGCTGGATGCCAGCAGCACGCTGGACGCGGAAAACGACATTCAAGACCTCACCGTGGCGTGGGACATTGACGTCTCGGTGGACAGCAACGAGGACGGCATTCCGGACAACGATGCGGACCTCATCGGCAAAGCCGTGACGCACGTGTTCACACAGGACGGGCTTCAAAGCGTGAAGGTGATGGCGTGGGATGAAGATCCCGAGCGCCCGGGTGTGAAGGTGATCACGTTTGCCGTCTTGCCCGCCGACCGGACGCCGCTGGAGCGCATTGGCGCCGCTTTGGTCGGCGAAGAGGCAAGCGCCGTCGCCCAGCTGAGCCTGCTGGGAGCGATGCTGCTGTTGGTCCTCCTGTTCTCGAGGCGGCGACGTAAAGCTGAGCCAACCGACGCTTGGGACGAGGTTTCCGAGACGTTGACCGTCGGCTTGTTCACCGATCGAGAAGAGCAGATCCGACAAAAACGGCCCGAGGGGCCACCCCCCGAATACCTGTTTCAGGCTTCTCTGCAAACGGCACCCGCTGCCGCAAGATCGGAGTCCAGCGGACCGCCTTTACCACCAACGGGCCTCCCGGAAGGGTGGTCGATGGAGCAGTGGGAGCACTACGGCCAGCAGTATCTGGATTCGCAATCCTGAGCGACAACATCGAGGACATTCTCTTTTGTATCAGGACTGCGACCAGAGTTTATGTTCGGCCGAGCCTGCCAAGCCGTCTTCCTCATCGCCCTTTTCACGACCTCGTTGGGATTGGGCATGGTTGAATCCAGCGTCCGTTTTGACGAACCCGACCCCGTCCTTCGCACAGGGGTTGGTGCGGGAACCGTTGACGTTCCCACCCACCGAATCGGCGATGAATGGGTGTACGAGACCAAATTTGACGTCTCGCAGCTTCTGGCCCAAGCCAACGTCTCTGCCTCCATCAACGCNCTCACGGGCGACACAACCAACGAAGTGGTCGATATCTTCTACGCCACCGACAACAACGGCGACACGGTGTTGGCTTACGAAATTGAAATCAGCGGTGTCTTTACCTCCGGCAACAACAACGCAAACCTCGAAGGTGTCACCGGCCGCTTGGACATCAGGTACGACGGCGTGGACATCATCCGTGCAAGGGATTTGGCAACCATCACCAGCGATTTTACGTTGGACGTTCGCTTCCGACCCTTCAGCATCGGGTTCTTGGAACAAACCCTGGGCGTTGTCAACTTTGACAACACCTACACCCCAGCGAAGGAGCGCTACGACTTCCCCATCCGGAAGGGTGACAGTTGGTGGATGGAGTTTGAAGCCACAACCGAGGTGAGTGGGACCTCCGACTATTTTGATCCAACCGAGTTTGATTCCGAAGAGGACGAGAACAATTCCTGGCAGATCATCAAAAACGAGCCCCCCGTTGAAGACGGTGCCTCACCGCAGTACACCGGATGCGACGATTCGTACAAAATCGCCGAGTCCAATGCGACGGGCGTCAACCTCGGATTCAACTGGTATTGTCCAGCCGTGCGGGGCAGCGTCTGGAACCGCATCGTCAACCCCGCCGGGTTCACCATCGATTGGATCCTGAAAACCTACGACCCCGTTGATTCAAACAGCGTTTCCTCGTCGTCCTCTCCCGGCGGTCGCAACAACCAGATATCGGTCAGCACCGCCACCACCGCAACGCTGCCGAACGCCATGGAACAAGTCTCCATCGAATACAGCGTAGCNGGTTCACCGAGCATCCCCATCAAAAACACCAACCTGCAACTCCGCTACGAGATAGCGGGCACGATTGCCAACCCCACCACCGACAACAACGGCCAAGCACAGGTGTCGCTGAACGTTTCTGACGAGGTCGACGACACACCAGCGAGCGACGATTACACGAGTAACGGTCTCCTGGTGTACGACCCGGTTGCAAAAGTCATCGGGGCAACCACCGTTGTTCAAGATTTGAGCGTGGTTGGTGTTGACCTTGTCGCTCAAGCCAACTCGGTGATCGTTGAGCGCACTCGAGGTGGCGAAACAACAACGCTCAGTGCATCCATCGGATTTAACGCCCTTCCGGGCGACGTTCTGAGTTTCTCCCTCCCTGCACAAAACCGAGGTGTGCTCACCGCTCCGTCAACCTTCATGGAGATCGAAACACCCGATGGCGTCGTCGTTCGAGATGCACTACCCTCCATTGCACCTTACACCGAGGAGCGCATTGAGGTGGCCTGGTCCGTTCCGACTGATCTGGCGATTGGCTTCGCTTCGATGACCTTCACCGTTGACCCCGACGAAAACGTCACCGCTGATGCCAACCGGAGCAACAACGTCGCATCCCTGTCCATTTTCATCGGACGCGCACCCACCGCCTCCCTCACCGTTGACCAGAACAAGTACACCTACGAGAACGTCACGCTCAACGCCACCGAGAGCTTTGACATCGACGGTGGCGATGTTGACTGCCGCTTTGAGATTGAATCACGGGCGGGGCTCATCGACGTGATTGAGGCTCCCGGTTGTTGGACCCAGTGGAACTGGTCCAACGGTGGAACGTGGTCGGTCAAGGTTCTGGTCATCGACGAAGAATTGGACACCGACGAAGTCGTGATCGACGTGAATGTTCTCAACAGAGCGCCGACGTTCAACCTCAGTTATCCAGCCTCCGTACCCGTTGAGTCCCCGGTCACGATTCAGGTGTCCAACATGAGCGACATCGATTCGGTGTCAGCGCCGGGTCAAATCTTGAAGATCTACTGGCCGAGTTGGACGGGGTGCGACATCGTTGGGGACAGTCAGGATGAGAACGAAAAAACCTGCACCTTCACCCCAACCGAAGAAGGTCTCCTGTCCGTCGTTGCCGAAGGACGAGACGACGACGGCGAAACAACCAACATCACGGCAGAGATCATGGTCCTCAACATCCCGCCCACCGTTTCGGCACCAACGCTGATGAAGGGCGGCGAGGAGGTTTTGCCCGACGAAAACGGGACGTGGCACCTGAACGAGGACGAGGTTGCGCTGCTCAAGGCAACCGCCACCGACTCTGCAAACGACGCAGGAACGATGCTCGTTGAGTGGCACCCCTCCCTTGCCGACGAAAACTGGACCGTCAGCACCGTTGGTGTGGCCTCGTCTCAACCAATGTCGTGGAACACATCGGGAATGCACACCGTTCAAGTCCGAGCGATTGACGGAGACGGCGCTTCATCGGAAGCAAAGCAAGGCACGCTGATGGTCCACAACGTTCCACCGACCGTGACCGGCCTGATTCCTTACGAGGCGGTCATCGAAGANAACCCGCTCGAACTGACCGTCGTCCCGGACGATACCCCCTCCGACATGGAGACCCTGGAGGTGTGCTGGGACTTGGATGCGAAGTTCGACGCCGACAACGATGGTGCAGCCGACAACGATTGCGAGAAAACCGGGGCTTCCATCGTCGCGTCTTGGCCCACCGAGTCCATTCGAATGGTGACCGTCACCGTCACGGACGACGACGGAGCCATCGCTCAACAGAGCATGAACGTCAGCGTCATCAACCGTGCACCGGTTGCGGTTTTGGAGACGATGGATGCGTTGGAGGACCTGACAGAGGGCGACAACCTGACCCTCACCGGATTCAACTCAAACGACACCGCAAACGACAATCTCACGCTGGTGTATCGCTGGGACGCATCGCACCTCGACACCGACCTTGACGGCGCAAAAACAGGCGATGTTGACCACACCGGCCAAACATGGACCATCGAAAACCTCCCGGCCGGAACCCTGACCTTTGTCCTGACCGTGATCGACGACGACGGGTTGTCCGACCAAAAGGAAATCACCGTTCTGGTCGCTGAAGCACCGCCCGATGGAATTTTTGAAACGATCAGCAGCGCCGTCGGAACAACGACCGCGCTCGTCATCGGTGTGCTCGGCATCACCATCCTCGGCCTCCTCAGCTTCTTGCTGTTCACCCGTCGAGGGAAGTCGGAGGCGGAGGACTTTGGGATGTTTGAACAAAGCCAGTTTGCCTCAAACGAGAAAACCATGGCGGCCCTACCGGAAACGCAACCGCTTGCGCAACCGGCGCCCGCTGAAACAATAGCGCCTCAACCTGAACCGATGGAAGCCTACGGGACGACCGTCGAGGCTGCAGCGCCCATCAGCAGCGGTCCACCGCTTCCCGCAACCGGGCTTCCAGAAGGGTGGACAATGGAGCAGTGGAACTACTACGGCGAGCAGTGGCTCGCAACCAATCAGCCCGCACCTGCCCCCGTCCAACCCATAGTTTCACAAACTCCACCGACCACTGACGCTCCAGAGTTGCAATCGTTGCTCGACGATTTGGACTTCTGAGGGACGAACGTGGGAAGTTTGTGGCAGTTTTTCGGTTTGCCCGACCCTGAAGGCGGCACAGCACCGTCCCGTGCACCCGCTTCAGCGGCGAACACCTCCGACGAACCGGTTTCCTTGACGTCCGCAAACGAAGCCGGTCCCGCACCAACGCCCGCAACGGTTGAACCCGGCGATGCGACACCGCAAATGCACAACATCAGCCAGTTGCGAACCCCCCCGCCCGGGTGGAACGGACCTCTTACCCCCGATGGAGAGGCTTTTCACGACCTCGGTGTCGTTGTTCAGCGCAATCAGCCGCATCCCAGCAAAGCCCTGCGGTACATCGCCCCCGACGTGATGAAGCGAATCCCCACGACGGCCATGTTGGAACGCGTCCTGCAGGGCGACACCGCCATCGTTGACCTGCGATCCCTGGTCCACATGGAGAGCCACCAGATGGCTTGCCGCCGAGAGATCAAGCACATGGCCGACGCCGCCCGAGTCAGCGTGTTCGCCCTGGATGCAGAAGACAAGTTGCTCATGATTCCTGGACAGAACGTGGTGGTGGACATGGAGCGGCATGAACTGGGCCTGACGCCGCTGCTGTGATCACACGGTGGACGCCAAAACCTCGAGAAATTCCATCGCTCCACCGGCGATGCCCAGTACGGTGGATTCGTCGCCCTCCACGAGCCGGGCGTGCTCACCCATTGGACCGGCGAGGTCGTATCCACCCGCTTTTCCAACCCATGAATTTGACGTGAGCAGCGCGTCCATCTGGTCGGCCGTCAATTCGGGAATGGAGACCACGGCGGATTCACACCAACGGTGCCACACCCCGTTCCATCGAACGGCGGTGGCCGACCAAACTTGGTGCAACCGACCGCTGAGTCGCAGGAGCATGGTTGCTGCGTGAGCGAGGTCGCGCGGTTTTCCCATGCTCAACGAATGCTCGTCGGGGTCGCTGAGCATGGTGTCGGCGACGATGACCAACGAATGCGTGGTGTCCGGAACAGCGTCNGCCTTCCGATGACAAATGGTCGAAACCTGTTCACCGACCGTTCCCGACGGTGGCGTCTCATCCACTCCGTCGAGGCCTGCGTGGTGGAGGTCGGGGAACAGGGGTTGAATCAGGGCGTACCGACGAGGTGAGTTTGAGGCCAGCCACGCATCCATGCGGTGATGAACGGCACCAAGGCCTTGGAGATTCCCATGGAATGCATGCGTGATATTGAAGAATCATTCGGACAACCGGGGAACGAGGCGCATGTCCGAGATTGAACGCATCCCAACCCACGTTGAAGGACTGGACGAAAAAATGCAGGGTGGCATTCCACAGGGTCACATCAGCATCGTCGCCGGTGCGTCCGGTGCCATGAAATCAAGCCTGACCTTTTCCATGCTCTACAACGCCGTGCTCTACGGTGAGACCAGCGGTATTTACGTCACGCTTGAACAGGGCAAGGACTCGCTCCGCTCGCACATGGCCAACATGGGCATGAACGTCGACGACCCGAGGGTGCGAAACCGCATCGCGATCATCGACCTGGCCGACCTTCGTGTTCAACTNGACGAGCAGGGCATGAGCAACCGAGTGGACTGGATGGGCCAACTCATCAAGCAGTTGACGTCGTACCGCCAGTCGATCGGCTTTGAACTCCTCGTGTTCGACTCTCTGGGTGCCTTTTTCACGCTGACGAANATGGAAAACCCNCGCGACGAAATCTTCCGNCTGTTTGAGGCCGTCCGACGTCTTGAGTTGACGTCGTTTTTCATNTGCGAGATGACGGGCGAGGACCACAAGCAATTNGGAGANTACGGGGTTGAAGATTACCTGTCGGACGGTGTCATGCACCTCGTGATGGAGCGAGACGGTGACGACGTCAAGCGGAAATTGGGCATTGTCAAGATGCGACACACCAACCATTTGCTGGGCTACAAGCCGTTCAACTGGAAGGAAGGCGAACAGCGGTTCACCATCATTTGAGTTCACTCCACGGTCACGGACTTGGCCAGATTTCGTGGACGATCAACGTCTCGACCGAGTCGCAGGGCCGTTTCGTAGGCCAGCAGTTGAAGCGGCAACACCGTCAGAAGGGGCGTCAGCCACGGGTGAATGGACGGGACTGCGATGGAGACGTCCCCCTCAGCAGCGATGCTGTCGCCCTTTTCATGAATCAAAATCACCTTTGCGCCACGCGCTTTCACCTCGTGCAGGGCCGACATGGTCTTCTCTTTGAGGTGATCGTTGGGAGCCACCACAACCACAGGGCTGCCCTCCTCGAGCAAGGCGATGGGACCGTGTTTCATCTCACCAGCAGGGTACGCTAAACAGGGGATGTAGGCCAGTTCCATGAGTTTGAGCGCACCTTCCTTCGCCACGGTGGCGGAGAGACCGCGCCCGAGGAAAAGAACCGACTGCGCATCGCACAACAGGTCCACGGCCTCGCCGATCGGCCCGGTGTCTTCAAAATAGGTCTCCATGAGATGCGGGGCCTGCTGCAGGTGGTGAATCAACTCCCGCCCGTCGTCTTTGGAAAGGTGCCGTGTTCGCCCGAGTTGGGTTGCAAAAATGGTCAGCGCCGCCACCATGTTGGTGAAGGCTTTGGTTGACGCCACCGATTGTTCTGGTCCAGAGTGGATGTAGACGCCCTGCCCGCAAAGTCGAGCGATGGTTGAGCCAACGACGTTGACCACGCCGAAGACCTGACCGCCCTTCAATTGGATTTCCTTGATGGCTGAGATGGTATCAGCGGTTTCGCCCGACTGTGAAACAGCGAGGTAGATCGCCTTCGGATTGATGACGGTGTCGTTGTTCCGGAATTCACTGGAGATGTGGGCCACGGCGGGGATTCGACCCATCCTTTCGATGAGCGTCTGGCCGATCTCAGCTGCGTAGGCTGCCGTTCCACACCCCAGCAATCGAACGTGCGGGGCTTGNACAAGGGTTGCGTGNTCCAGACCCATNCCNCCCAGACGACCCGTGCCCATTTCGCGGTCCACGCGACCGGCGATGCACTGTCGCAGAGCGTCGGGTTGTTCGTAGATTTCCTTGTACATGTAGTGGGGTGCATCCCCCAATTCGGCTTCGCCCCACGCTTCTTCCAGTACCTTGATGCTGGGCTCCACAGCGTGACCTCGAATGGAGGTGATGCTGAAGGAATCGCGCTTGATCAACGCAACGTCACCGTCCTCCAAGTAAACCACGCGTTGTGTGTGCGTCGTGAGCGGATGAGGGTCACTTGAAACGAAGGTCTCGCCCTCACCTTGTCCTATGATCAGCGGTGACCCGTTTCGGGCGCACACCAACAGGTCGTGTTCCTTGAACAAGATGCAGAGGCCCCAGGTGCCGCGTAGCCTTCGAAGCGTTTTTTGAACCGATTCCAAGGGTGTGGAGCCGCTCTCGATCTCAAGGGCAATCATGTGAGCGAGGACCTCGGAGTCGGTTTCACTCACGCANTCAATGCCTCGCTTGAGGAGGCCTTTNCTGAGCTGTTGATAGTTTTCAATGATGCCGTTGTGCACAAGGTGGACGGTTCCCGTCTCGGACGCATGCGGGTGAGTGTTGACCTGCGTCACACCACCGTGGGTGGCCCAGCGTGTGTGCGCGATGCCGAGCGTACCCTGAACGCTTGCGGGCAGGATGGCTTTCAAATCGGCGACTTTGCCGACGGTTTTGTGCGTCTGGATGGATTCACCGTCGTCGACCGCCACGCCGGTTGAGTCGTACCCTCGATACTCGAGACGGCGCAATCCCTCAACCAGAATGGGCAGGGCTTGTTGGTGTCCGATGTAGCCAAAGATACCGCACACCGTGGACACCTCAGAGGTCAAAGGACGCGCCGCAAACGGGGCATGTGGTTCGTTTGAGCATGAGGTCCTTCACGCTGAACTTCGCTTCACAAGAGGGGCACACGACGTCCCGCTTCAGGTCGGGCAGTGGCATGCCGGGAACGGGGAGGGGGAGAGGCCCGTCCAGAGGGGGCAACGCACCATCGAGGGGCGGTTGTTCGTTCGGCATCGGCACGTTGGGCAGCGGAGGCAAACCTTGCTGAAGCACTTCAGCCATTTCACGCATTTGCTTCCGCTTTATCCGTCGCTCCAAGCGAGCGTTTCCTTCCCCTTCCTCCAGCTTTCGCTCGAGTTCTTCAGCGAGGGATTCCTCTTCCTCTTCATCGATGACAGCAACGGGAGCCTGAACGGTCAATTCTTCGTCGTTGTCCTCCACGCTGAGCAGGGGGCCTTCGTCTTCTTCAAGGGTGATCATAACCTCGACCGCATCCGAGTCATCACCGGTTTCACCCATCTCTTCGAGCAACTCCTCGACCTTGTTGCGAGAACGACGCACCACCACGGCGATGGACAGCAGGAACAGCCCGAGAAAGCCCACGCCAAAGCCGAGGATGCGGAGTTTGGTCTCCCTTGAGTCACCCGGAAGGTAGTCCAGGAAGGTCTCAAGCAAACCGGGCGCACCGACCTCGGTCGACGAGCCTGACAAAACCGCAAGGGTGGTCAAACTGAGGGAACCGGTGGGTGATACGGTGCACAGGATGGTGTCGTCGTCCATGGAACCAACGCCGAACAGGAAACCCTGGTCCAGCATGTTGGACATGCCCGACAACTCAGCCCCCTCGTCATCTGCTACAAGACCGAGACGATGAACGGGTCCGTTGAGGTTGATTTCATCGTGGAAAAGATAGACGCCCTCCTTTCGAAGGTCAAAGTGGATGCCCGTGGCTCCCGGAGCCAGCAAGCGTTGTGGTTCACTGCCCGACCAAAGAGCGTTGGTGTTGGCAACGACCACGTTCGAGGTTTTGCCTTGACCTTCGATCCACGACGAGATCAACCTGTCCTCACCGTCATCAACGAGGATTTCCATGACCGGGTGCGAGGCGTCGTCTCCAACGGAGTATTGGAAACTCCAGGACGAAGAGGTGTAGGATCCGTGGGTGTACATCAATCCGACGCGTTCCACGCCCGTCACATCGTCTCGGTATTCCTGGTAGAGAAGGTGAAGGTACTCTTCACCGAGGCCGACCCCCAGCGGTTGGGCATCGGCCGGCCGTATGTCGATGTCGGAGAGCACGGTGACAGGGGTGGTCCAGGATGTTCCACGGTCGGGCGTTGGCGAAGAAATGACGAACAGCGAGGTGATGTCTTGCCACGAACCGCTGGTTGAGAGGTCCCGGTGATATCCTGCAAGCACCATCGTTCCGTCGTGTTGGTCGAAGGTAAATCCGTAGTAGGAGCCTTCGGAGAGTTTGAGTGCGGACATGTGGTAGTGCTTGGGAGTGGTCTTCCCGGCGGCCGAGATCGATGTCATTGCGATGTCGGTCAGAACATAGCCCTCCAAACTCAGCGAACGCCGCGTCCACGCCGCTTGGATCAGGCCGTCATCTCGCTGATAGACGGCCAGTTCGCCACCCCAATTTTCTTCCAAAACAACGCCTCCGACCAACGAACGTTGCGAGGTGATTGTACGAGCGTGAAGCTCGCCGTCAATGGTGGTGAACAAGAGCGCTCCGTCGTCCAAGCCAACAAAATCCACTGCGGCTTCACCCGTTGCGAGGCTTATCCCGTTTTTGGACCCCTCTCGAAGGTCAGCGACCGTGACGTTGAACCGCAATTCGTTGTGCTCAATCTCAACGCCCGTGCCGGTCAGCACCGCCCGGTACTTCACCGCACCGGATTCATTCAACACGACGCCGTTGAACGAAGCGTAGGAGAAACCAGAGGTGGTGGTTGAGCCCGGAACGAGCAGCCCCGACACGTTTGCCATTGGAATCCATCCGTAGATGCCCGTGGTTTCGTCCTCGACCCATCGAGCCAGTTGAATCATCAAGTTGCTTGCATCGGTCTGACCGAGGTTGTCGACCCGGATTTTAACGTCGTAAGGAACGCCCGGAGCAGGCACGTCAGGTGTTGTCCTCGAGGAGCCCGGTAGGAAGCGCAACATCGGCTCAACGGGTCGTTCATCGACGATGAAACTGAAGGTGTAGGTGTTGTCGGTTCGGTCGGGGTCCTCGTACTGCTCGTTGGGGTCAACGGAGAGGGTCACGTCGTGGGTGCCCGGTTCGGTGGCCCACCAGTACAAGGTGACCGACACGCTCTCACCCTGCTCAAGCTGGGTGACTTTGCCCTCCGACGGGTACGTTGTGGAATCGCTGCCCTCACCGTCGAGGGTCAGGTAGACTTCGTTGGCGTCCAAATCCCCGATGTTTCGAATTCCAAATCGAATCTCAAGGACGGTACCGGCGACAGCGTTGTTGACCGGCAGACCTCCATCGTACACTCCAACGGAGCCCGTGAACGCAAAGTTGGGCGCAGCGGGCAGGTTGTCGACCTCGTAAGTGCGCTTCACGACGTCACTTGCGACCCCGCTTGTGTTCACCATTCGAACGCTGATTCGGTGCGAGCCGTCGCTGACTTGGGTTGAATCCCACGAGAACGACCATGACTGCGTTCCCTCTTCTTGCTCTTGAAGGTCGTCGCCGAGTTGCCAATCGTCGCCGCCCACCTTGTACTCGATTCGATCGTGATCGGTGCCCTCAACGGTCCCGGAAAAGTCCACCAAACCCACCAGAGCCGTGCCGAGGGAGGGTTCGGTGATGGAAACCGTCATCCGTGCAAAGCGGACCACTCGGACGTCGATGAAGGAGGCTTCACCGTCTTCGTTGAGGGCTCGAGCGTAGATGAGTGTGTAGTCTTCGTCTTCACGAACCCAATCGTCGTCCACCGTGATGTCAAAGTACCAGTCTTCGACGGTACCGTCGGCTCCCAACCAGTTGGTGAGTTCGGTGCTGTCGCCGTCCTCGTCAAATTGCTCCAACTTGACCTGGACCTCAATGTAGTCCGTGTTGCTGGTGTCGGTCGTGCCTTCGACCGAAAGGGTGTTGCCTGCAAGATAGAGGGTTTGGTTCACCGGAGCCGACATGGAGACGTCGTACCCCAAGCCATCGTCGTCGTCGGGTGGGGGTGCGATGATGACCCCGCCGCTGTCCTCCAAGGGTGTGCACGCACGGTCGAGAACCGTGTCAAGAGCGCACGAGGCGTCCACGAGACCGAAGCCCCACTTGTCGTTCCAACGGTCTGAGACGCCCGGCTCGGTGGCCGTACCTTTGGCCTCCGATGAATTTCTCAGGATGTTTCGGATGTCTTCGGGGTCAAGGGTGTCGTCGGCCTGCAACAGCGTGGCGACGATGCCGGAGACCAGCGGTGTGGCCATGCTCGTGCCGTCCTTTGAATCGTAATCGTTGTCGGCGAGCGGACGGTCGGGCTGCCCCGGGAACGAGGGGCCCGTGGCGGCGGTGGCCGAAACGATGCCCGAGCCGTAGGAGGTCAGGTCGGGTTTGAGTTCGTCCCACTCGTCGTCGTCCCCGTCGTCCAACCGCGGCCCCCAGTTGGAATAGGATGCCATGACGTCGTCGGTTCTGTTCACCGTGTTTCGGTCGTTCACCGCACCGATGGAGATGGCTCCGTCGGCGCTTGCGGGGGAGGGCACACGCTTCGTGCCGTCGTTGCCCATCGCCACGATGCAAACGATGCCTGCGTCTCGAGCGTCGTTCACGAGGCGCGCCTCGGCGCCCGATCCGTTGTCGCCCTCATCGCCGGGGTTCAACGGGCTGCTGAGCGAGCCGAAGGACATGGAGCCGATGTCAATGCCCCGGCTCGAATCGTTGTTGCCCCAATTCGTGTCTTTGTTGTTGATCATCCATTGGATGCCGTTGAGGGAGGCCTGGGAGTTTGTACCGCCCGAATCGGTCAGGACTTTGATGTCGACGAGGAACGCTCCCATGCCGCTGCCGGTGTGAACGCGGTCGGCTCCTCCGGTGCCCAGGGCGGTTGCTGCGACGTGCGTTCCGTGGCCCTGCCCGTCGTCGGGGTCCACGGTTCCGTCGGGGTTGGAGGCGGACGAGGTGGCGTCAAACCCTGCGACCCATTTTTGATCGTTGTAACTGCTGGGGTCGCTGTCGGGTTCGTCATCGACGTCGTCGAAGTCGTTGAGGGCACGGTGTTCGTTGTCAACGCCCGTATCGAGCACGGCGATGACGACGCCTTCGCCGTTGTAACCTCGTTCGTACGTGCTGGCCGAATACACCTCTGATGGCATGGACCGAGAGGCCTCGGATGCTACACCGTTGAACGGAATCATCACGTTTTGCATCTCGACCACAACCACCCCCGGAAGCGAGTGTATGTCCATGAGCGCGCTCACGGGTACCTTGTCCACAACCACAGAATCAATCGATTCCATGACTTGGAACCAGGCGCCTTGTTCCGCACCCATCCAACCGTGCTCGCCGAGAACGGCTTCGAGCGTTGCAACCTCTTCCTCGTTGGGCGCCCAAGCGTAATCGACCACGATCGCCACCGTTTTACGCCCGTCAGGACCGATGACGGCCGTTGGCGAGATTGATTCTTGGCCTGCCATGACGCGTTGAAGGCGATCGTCCATGCCGTTCCAGTCGAGGTCAGGGCCGTATCCAAGCCACCAACGGTCGGGTTCAGCCGAAGCTCGGTCGCCCCGCTCCAGCATCCGAGTGGGGCGCTCGCAGAGTTCATCACCGCACATCAGCGGAGGGAGCCCCTCGACGAGGATGGGGGGTTCATGGTCCGATGCTGGGGCGGCCTGAACCGGGTGGGTCAGAAGACCTCCGCTGACATCGGCAAGCAACATCAGGAAGGCAAAGAGAACCGCACCGAATCGAATGGAATGCCGGGGTGCAGAACGCATGGCTTCGCCTCTCCGTGCTGAGGAAGGCTTCCCCACCTTTGATTCTATCCTCCCCTGTATCACGCCGTCCAGCGTTTAAACGCAGAATTCAGCGGGGCGGCCACTCGAGGTGCGACGGGTCGGAGGAACACTGGACGTGAGGTCCGCTGGACCGTTCAACCAAGCCGAGCGGCGCTTGGCACACAGGGCACGACCCCGCATCGGCGAGGTGCTCCATCCATGCCGCTCGTGTCTCGGGCTCATCGCTGGCCTGAACAAGATTCTTCAGCGGTTCACGAAGCTGTTTTGGGACTTCCAAGCCCATGGCGGTCCACGGATCGTCCACCGTGCTCAAATCCACCATCGTCGCCTTCATTCGACGGCGTTGAGCTGCGTGAGCGGCGCCCTGTGTGGGTCCCCCGTCCACAACGCCCAGTTCCACCGGACCGCCTCGTGCGACCAGTGGCAGCAAAGCGTAAGCGGCGACGAAGCCCCCGATGTGAGCCATGTGTGCAATGCCGCTGGAAACACCCGATTCCATGGTTGCGAGAGCTCGTGCCAGTTCGAGCCCAAAGTACAGCAACGCAATGAACACCACCGGCCAGGGCCGTATCAGCAACAGCGGAAAGGGAATTTCGTCTTTCGGCCATCCCGCAAGGTAGGCACCCAGCAAGCCAAACGCCGCTCCGGAGGCGCCCAAAGCGGGCCTGTAGGAATCGGCGTTGAAGGCCACCCATCCCAAGGAACCGCCCAGGAGACCGATGGCGTAAACGACCGCGAATCGCTTGGAGCCGAGGCGTTGTTCAAGGGGAACGCCCACCAGAGCGAGGATGATGACGTTGCCCAAAACGTGCATCATGTCGCCCTGACTGTGAAGAAATCCAGCCGTTGCGAGGGTGTGGACGAACCCGGGTTCAAACGACCGAGCGGGGACCAACACAAAATCGGACCAGACCCAATGCTCCACGGCTCCCCAGCCGTAAAGCATGGACCACAGCACCTGAACCACGGCACCCAACAACACGCTGACGGTGATGCCCATGGCGATGGACGTGCGGGTGCGAGCCGCATACACAATCGGCGAGACAATGGCGAGTGACCACACCACCAGCACGCCCAACTCCAGCGGGGAGAAGACGGACACGGCGAAGGGCATGAACGTGCGTCTGCATCCTTCTCTTTTGAGTTGATGTCTCGGCGAGAGGAAACAGGAGGGTTCTTGCTTGAACGGGGTTTCGCCGCACCATGGCCACGACGCTCTTGCATCTCTCGGAGGTGCACGTCCGACGCGGCATGCAAACGGTGCTCAACGGTCAAGAACTGACCGTGAACGGCGGCGAAACCGTCGTCTTGTGGGGGTCGAACGGAGCAGGCAAATCGACCCTGCTTGAAACCGCTGCCGGTCTTCTTCCGCTGGAAAAAGGACACGTGCAGCACGGTGATGTGAGCATCGTCGACGCACAGGGCCGACGACGCGCCTCCCCCCTTGCTTTGGGCGTCGTGCTTCAAAAAAACGGGATGCTGGGCAGCGAGCGGGTCACTGAACACTTGCACTGCGCGATGTCCACCAGCAAACAAAGCATCGACATCGAGCCCTTTCTCGAAGCGTTCGACCTCACGCACCGAGCCAACGACAGCATCGCCAACCTGTCCCAAGGCCAGGCCAGAAAGGTCGCCGTCCTCGCTGGGCTTCTGCCAGCCTTTGCCAGCCAAGCCCCCGGGCTGCTCTTGCTGGACGAACCGGGCGCCGGTCTGGACGAAGGCGCCGTCAAGGCGCTGAGCGGTTGGCTGGAGGAGTTGCGAGCACTGGGCCACGGTTTGCTCTTGGCAACGCACGACGAGCGCCTTCGCAACCACGCAACCCATCTGCTGGACCTCGCCAGTGGAAGCATCGAGGCCGTGGAGGTGGCCCCCGAGACCATCGCAGCTCGGCGTCCATCGTCCATGCCGGTTCGACGGGTGTCGCCTGCAGTCTACGGTGTTCGATTGCACCTCCGAACGCTGATGTGGCTCAACACCAACGCCATGGCGGCGTTGCTGACGTTGGGCGTGATGCTCGCCATGGGTGAATTCATGAGCGATCTGGACGCCATGCAACGGCTCGGCGTTGTGCTCTCACCCGCCCTGGCGGCAGGGTTGTGCGGTGAACCGCTGGTGGCCGCACTTCGAGAGGAGCGGGCCGGTGTTTGGTGGCGAGCGGTGAGTCGCGCCGAGCCGCACGCCGCCTGGCTGCCCCTTGTCATCGGAGCAGCCATCGGTTTTTTCTCGAGCACCGCCCTCGGGCAACCCTTGGACACGACCACGCTGGGTGTCTCGAGTGCCCTCTGTTTCACGGTGTGGCACGGTGTGGGATGGATGCAACGCTCCACCCAACGCCTCGCACGCCCACAGGCCGTTTTTGTCGGATTGCTGACGCCCGTTCTGATTCTACCGTATTCGCTCCTCATCAGCCTTCTTGCTTGAGGGGAACATCAAGTTCAAGGGGGATTGAGCGGCACCGGAGGCCATGAGGCTAAGCGAAACGCTGATCCTCCTCGGGTTCGGGGGCATCGGCACCACGCTGCTCCTTGCGCTGCTTTGGGCGCCGAGCGTATCCCTCGAAGCGTTTGAATCCCCTGCCGCCCAGCGCATTTTCTACTGGCACGTCCCCGCCGCGTGGGCGGCTTTCGTCGCCTTTGGAGCCCTTTTCGTTGGATCTGCGGGGTGGCTGTTCAAACGTTCAGAACGGATGTGGCAGCTGCACGTCGCCGGCTCAGAGGCCGGTCTCGCCTGCGGTTTGATGGCGGTTTGGTCGGGTTGTGTTTGGGGTGCCGCCGAATGGGGGACACCGTGGGACTGGACCGACGTCCGACTGAACACGTTTGGTTTGCTCACGCTTTTGTCGATCTACGTCGTTCTCGGACGAGGAAGCCAACCCGACGGGGTGGAAACTCGAGACACCTTTGCTGCATTCGGCTTGTACGGTTTCGTTCTGGTTCCCGTGACCTACATCGCCACCCGAATCTGGACCATCCGACACCCCGGCCCCGTTGTTGGGACCGGCGGCGAGGGGTCGATCAACGGAGACATGGGGTTGGTTCTTCTTCTCGGGGCCATCTCCTTTACGGTGTTCATCTTCGGCCACATGATGGCCTCGATGGAACTCACCTCGCTCGAGCAGCGTCTTGAACGACTGCAGGACGCAATGGACGGGGGCGATTGAATGGAAGGCATGACGCATTTGGCCGTTGCCTACTTCGGCATGCTCCTCGCCATCGCTCTGTGGACGTGGACCGTGGTCCAACGAAACCGACGTATGGAAGCGCGCCTTGAAGCGCTTGAGCGTGCCGGCCGTCTCGCCCGGAGCGATTCCGATGAGAAAACCGACGCTTCGAGCGATGAGAAGGCGTAGTCTTTCAAAGGCACCTCTGCGAGCCAGACTCGGCGAGGTGCATGGCAGCCGACCTTGGAGGCGAGTTTTGCTTGGTCTGCGGTGCCGAACCCCCGCTGTTCGGGGACCGCATGTGCGAGCCTTGCTTGCGCGCCCGGACCGTTCTTGCGAAGGTCCCGGAAAACGTTCCGTGGGTGCGTTGCGCCCGGTGCGGCATCGTTGAGATCGACGGGAAGTGGGAAAACACAACCGAAGACGAGGTCTGGGATGAACTGCTTCACCGAAACCTCGTGGTTCACGAACGTGCGGAAGACATCCAGTTGGGCATGGAACCGGTCAAGGTCTCCGACCGGCACACCCTCCTTCACATCCAACTCGAAGGCGTGATTGACGACCTGCTGTTCCAGGAAGAGCACACGATGAGGGCTCGGATGGCGAACGGTGTGTGCCTGACCTGCACGCGGCGGGCCGGGAATTACTTTGAAGCGACGGTTCAGTTGCGTTCCAGCGCCCGGCGCTTGAGCGAAGAAGAGTTCACCAAACTCCGCAAAACACTGGACGACGTGCTCGAGAAGCTCTCCGACGACCCGATGTTTTTCATCACCACCGAAGGACCCGTAACGGGGGGGTACGATGTCGTCCTTGGAAGCAAGGGGCTTGCCCGAGCGTGGGGACGACACCTCATCAACGAATACGGGGGCATGGTCGTCGAGACCAATTCGACGGTCGGCAGAAAAGACGGCGTGGACGTGACCCGATTGACCTTGCTGTATCGAAAACCTGGCTACGAGATTGGGGACGTCGTCCAGTGGCGAAACCACGTTTGGCGTCCATCGGCCTGGACAAAGGACGGGGCCATCATGGAGCGCGTCGACCGACGCGAACGAACCGGCGCAACATGGCGTGATCTTGAGTCCGCCAAGGTGGTGGCTCAACGTCATGATTTGGTGGACGTTGAATTTGTGACCGAAGACGCATCGGTTGGTGAGTTTCTCGACCCGACGACATGGGCGATGGAATCCGTGCGGCTTCCGTACGAACACACGCCCGGACGCCGAGGCTTGCTCGTTCGACACAGCGACGAGTGGCTCAGCCTCCCGTTCATGGCCGTTGACGCACCCGAACCACCGGAGGAAGAAAAAGCATGAACGAAGCGCAAAACGAGACGGAACCTACGCTGATCGACCTGGCCGAGCGTTTCGATTCCGAAGGGATGGTGGGGTTCACCCGGTCCTTTCACCGTGATTTGAGGGATGGATTTTCCTCGGTCAGCGTTGAACGCTACCCCTGGCTTGAGGACCTTCGAAAAGCACCCTGGAGCGGTGTGCTCTGTTTGGGCATGGGCGGAAGCGCTGCCGGAGGCGATTTTTTGGCGGCCCTCACCGCACAGAACGGAGGTTGCCCGGTGATGGTCCACCGAGATTATCGCCTTCCTGCCTGGTTTGACGCGACCTGGTTGGTCATGGCCACGAGCCACAGCGGGAACACCGAAGAAACCGTCCAGTCTGCTGAGGACGCGTTGAAACAAGGGGCAACCGTCATCGTCATCGCCACCGGAGGCGTGCTCGCAGGGCTCGCAGAACTCTCCCCGAACTGTCACCTGGTGCCCTCGGTGGGTGGACAACCGCCTCGAACGGCCTTTGGCCACCTGTTCAGTCGCCAAGTGGCCGTGATGGAGCATTTGGGTTTGATGACCCCGCAAGACGACGTCGCTCGGTCATCGATGTTGGAACGGTTGGCGGCCAACAACGAGCATTTCGACGTCCTGTCGCAACCGGAGGGTGATATCGCTCTGTTGGCCGCCGGTCTGATGAACCAGCCCCTTGCTGTGATCGGTCCGACCGAGCTGCAACCTGCGCTCAACCGATTCAAGAACCAGATGAACGAAAACGCAGCTCGTTTCGTTCGCGTCGGCACGCTGCCCGAAATGAACCACAACGAAAGCGTGGCCTGGGGTGGAGTCGGGCCCGATGCCGACCCAGCGGCTGCGAATCAAGCCGTGCTGCTCCTCACGTGGCCCGGCATGCACCCGAGGGTTCAGCAACGCCTCGACTGGATGGTTGCTCACGCCACGACCGAAACGGCATGGAACCTCGTGGGCGAAGGACAGTCCTTGCTGGAATGCTTGCTCTACCACTGCATGGTGATGGACTGGCTCTCGATCACGCTGGCGCTCCTTCACGGAAAAGACCCCGCTGCGATCGGACCCATCAATGCGCTGAAGAATCACCTCAACTCGGTTCAGTAGAGCGGACCGCAGATCAGCCTTGGATCGGGGTACTTCTCCAAGGCCTCCAGACGGTTTTCGGGCCGAACCACGCCGGGCAGGTCACCGTCGAGGGGTGCTTCCCACGACAGTTGGACGTGCACGTGAGGCGCCCATCCACCGTTTTCATCTTCGTTGCCCAGCGCCGCCAGCACGGCGCCCCTGTCGAACGTGTCCCCCGGCTTCCAGTGCGATATGCTCGCAAGGCTCAGGTGGCCGTACAGCACCCAGAAGGTGCGCTCGTCGGTGCCCAGAGGGCCACCAACGGATGTTGGAAGGCGAAGGGTGTGTTTCGTGATGAGGGTCGGTCCGTAGGAGCCGTCCTCATCGTTGACCGCAATCATCGCCACCTCCCCCGCATCAAAGGCGTGGACGGGAGTGTGTACCGGGGCACCAAGGTCGAGGCCAACGTGGTGACTCCGCTCTCCCTCGAAAAGTTCGGTGGTGTACATCGCAGGCCGATGTTCGTCGTAGCGTCCGACCGAATACGGGTACGGAGCCGTCCACCCCTCCGGGCTCGGCCGGGTAAAATCGTGAACCCAGTACGGCCCGTCGAACACGACCGTCGGATGAAACGGAAACACACCGCCCGAGTCCATGGGTCGGGGAAGCCTCGAATCTACTTGAGGTTTCGGAGAACCATCAAAGCGTGACTCGGGCGTGCCGCATCCATGCTCGGCAGTGCAGTGGTCGTTCTGGCTCCGAGCATGCTGCCGGGATGGGCCTTGGCATCGGTGCTGGACGGCAGCGGCGACCGGTTCAGGAAAGCCTTGCTCGCCCCGGCCCTGGGTCTGTTGTTGATGTACGGAGTTTCGGGGACACTGGTCTTGTTGGACCTGTGGTCACCGATTCTTCTCGCGCTGTGCTTGGTCGCCTTGAACGGGTTTGCCTATCGCATGATCCATCAGCGACACGAAGTGCTGGCCAAGCGAACGCGATGGCAGATGTTGGAAGCGGCCATGCACGGAGAGCTCTCAGAGGAAGGCGACACCACCTCGCTGAGCGAAGAGGCCGAGATCCAACTTGGCTTTCAGCGCAATCGGTCGACCGTTTTGATGGCTCTCAGCGTGGCCATCGCAACCACCGCTGTCCTGCCAACCCTGTTGCAGCGACTGCCGTTTGGTGTTGATTGGATCGGGTTCGCAATGCTCACCCAACAACTCGTGTTGGAGGGTAATCTCGGTCTGCCGGGCACCAACGAAGGCTTCTGGACCTACCCGCCGGCCTTTCCGTCAACCGCTGCTTGGGTGGCCGTTCTGACCGGCTTGGATGCCGGACAAGCGGTGTTCCATCTCGGCCACTACACGCTGCTCGTCCTTCTCTTGGGCATGATGGGTGCCATGGACCGACACGGTGCAGGAGCCCACGCCATGTTCGCCATGGGCTTGGGCATCGGACTGTTCGCCAAAACCTTCGACTCTGGCTTTCCGAGCGTGGCGAGCCAACTCGGTTTGGTTGTGGGTGTTTTGGTGCTGTTCCGCCACGCCGACCAGCGTCAGCGACACCACACCCTCGGTTTGTGTTTGGCTCTGTATTCGGTTGCGCTGGTTCACCCCACGGGTGCCATCTACCTCGCCCTTCTGTTGTTGAGTCACGTGCTGCACGGTTTGTCCATCGACAACGAGGAGCAGCGCGAGCGGTTGCGCAAACTTGCCTACGTTGCGTCCACCTTCATCACGATCGGCTTCGCCGTGGCCTTGCTGGTCATCGCACCTCGGCTTTTTGACGAAGCCGTGTTCTCCGAATACGGCTGGCAGGGTGGTCGTCCGTTACTGGTGTACAACGGCCTGCTTCTGATGGTCGCCATCGCAGCAGCGTGGGCACTGCGAGCCACGTTGGAAGGTCGAATCGCCATCACGTGGTTTGCGTTTTTGTGGTTGCTCAGTTTCGTGCATCTCGTCGAAGGATTGCGCAACGTCCCCGTCTTGTCCCTCCTGTCCTACACCCTGTACTCCATGGCCCTGCACGCCTTTCATCTCCCACTGGCCGTCCTGGTTGGGCTGTGGTTGTCGCCCTACACGGCACTCACCGGTCTCGACGATGAACCGAAGGAAACCTCTGCGCCGCCGAACGCCGTTTCGGTTGGGCTGGTGGTCCTGGTCGTGATGGGCACGCTGTTCGCACAAACGGTGGCGTTTTCCCTCTCCCAACACGAGGAATTGTTGGCGGTTTCCCCGGGCGATCTTGCGCTTCGGGACGCGCTTGAGGACATCGACGGTGCGGTGTACACCGAAAACATGCATTGGGGCTACCTTTGGGATGCTCCTGCGAGCGTTCAAGCGACGTCCATCCCAACCCTCGGGCTGGTGCATTTGGACAGCAGCGAGCATTCGGCAGCCACGCAAGCGATGTTTTACGACAACACGTCGTACTTTCTTGAACGAAACATGCTCCACGCCCTGACCTCGCCGTTGGGCACCATGCAGTGGACCCTTGCGACTTCACCGTTCTGGGACGTGGAGGCGCAAAACGACGGCGCAGTGCTCTGGACCTTGCGTCCCAACGGCGATGGAGAGGTCGTTGTGCTGGACGGCATCGACGAGGCCGATTGTCCTGCGTGCACGGCTCGGGTCGACCCTTGGCGAGCCCACAAGTTCCGGGACCCAATGAACCTCGGAGACGACCGCCCGTTCCTGCCCGAGGGAACCACGGGCACGGTGCGCCTCAGTCCTCCGGCCTCTGCCACAAAACTCTGCTTGACTTACGAAATCGTCGGCACCACGGATGCGTTGTACCTCCAAGCCCCGCAAGGGCTTGACCGTCCGTACCACGGTCTGCGAACCGATGCGGGTTATCACCAAGCTTGTTTTGGCGTGGACAACATCACGTCCCTCACCGAGGTTCGACTTGAATGGGACGCAGATGAACCTCAACGATGGCTCAACCCGCTCGGTCTGTCGGGCCGGGACACCGTCCTGCTCGATCGGACGGGTGTGAAACTCCAATGGTGGACGTGGTCAGCGCAGTGAAGGGAAACACCATGAGTAAGGAGGGTGAGGGGGCATCCATGCAGCACCTCGTGGTCATGCTCCCGGTGCTCAACGAAGCGCTCGGACTGGCATGGGTGCTTGAACGAATTCCCCTTGAGCGGTTGACGTCCATGGGCTACACGACCACGGTTTTGGTGATGGACGGACACAGCACGGATTCAACCGCTCAGGTCGCTTTGGACCACGGCGTGATGTTCGTGGAGCAGGACGAACACGGGAAAGGTGCCGCCATACGACACGGTTTTCGAGAAGCACATGCAATGAACGCCGACGCCGTGGTCATGCTGGACGCCGACGGGACGTACGCGCCCGAGGAGATGACGCTGCTTCTCGAGCAACTTCAGAATCACGAGGTCGTCATCGGCGATCGACTCAACGGCGCCATGGCACCCAACGCCATGACGCGTCTGAACTTCATCGGCAACCATCTTCTGACCTGGTTGGCCACGGCACTGTTTGGGGCCACGACGTCCGACGTGTGTTCGGGTTACTGGGCCTTCAGTCGGCAGGCCATGGAAACCCTGCAACTCAACAGCCAATCCTTCGAAATCGAAGCCGAGATGTTCGCCAGCATGGTCCACCAGCGCGTGCCGTTTGGATTCGTGCCCATCGCTTACGGTCCTCGAATTGGGGAAGCAAAACTGGGCTCAACCGCCGATGGGTGGCGAATTTTACGGAAATTGATCACCCGGCGAATCTTCCCTGAACCGGTGATGTGACCTTGGAAGCCCTCAAAGGGCAAGGGCCGCTCGCACAAGCATGGAACGGCTCAAGGTCGTCGTGCTCGGTGCAGGCGGTCTTGTGGCCCAACGTCTGCAACAACGACTGGCAAACCATCCTTGGTTCGAATTGGTCGCTGTCGCAGGCTCACCTCGGTTTCACGAGCATGCGCTGAAGGATGTTCCATGGGTGCTGGATGAACCACGACCAGAACTGCCCGACGTGACGGTGCGTGATGTCGCCGATGCCTCCACCGTGGCGGGCCTCGCCAGCGAGGGTGTTATGCTCGCCTTTTCCTCCCTGCCCAGTGCCCAAGCGGCCAAACTCGAACCGCTTTGGGTCGACGGCGGCATCAGCGTTTTTTCCAACGCCAGTGCTTTTCGAGGCGTTGAGGGCGTGCCGCTGGTCATCCCTGAAGTGAATCCTACAGCCCTGGAAAACGGCGACGACCCGCTCACGCACGCTTGTGCAACCAACTGCACCTTGCTCCCGCTGATTTTGCCGTTGGCGGCGCTCCACGAAGGTTACAGTTTGCAAACCTACAGCATGCGCAGCGAGCAAGGGCTCTCCGGTGGAGGCCACGGCTACATGCAATCGGCTTTGCAGGCCGGTACCGTTGAGCCCAGCATACCTGGCGAGGCGGAAAAAACCGAGGCGGAATTCAGCCATATCCTCCAGTGGGAGGGATCGGCCACGCTTGAGTGCAATCGGGTGATGCGAGCCGATGGTCATCTCGTCGTGGTCGAGGCCACCTTTGGCCGCACAGTGGACGTCGAAGGCGTTCAGGAAGTTTTGGAAACGTGGTCCGGAAACCATGCATTGCCGGA
>FUFK010038796.1_pt1 | contig 61061 bp, 60 predicted proteins | sample 1021851 | NCBI WGS metagenome assembly FUFK01 (sample SAMEA51879418, study PRJEB19060) | metagenome
AATACACAATTAGCAGTACAAAATAAGTTAGTACAAATACTAAGAAAAGGTACATTAAATAGAAACCTATACCAATTAGACGGCAACCCAACGTGTGAGCCCTTTGTTGATAGATTTGAAAATGCTGTTAGCGGTTGGGCATTAACAATGGATATCTTAATACCAAATGATGTAGATATATGCAACTAAAAAACGTACAATTTGCTTTAAATCTATTTGCTAAAAACGTTATTAAATTTAGTAAGAATAATTTAACACGACAAAAAAAAGCAGGTGGTGCATTATATAAAAGTCTTGATTATTTTGTTAAAGGTGAATCAGATAGAATATTTGTACAATTCTATATGACAGATTATGGTATGTTTGTTGACCAAGGTGTAAGAGGTGCAAAAAGTTCAACAAGAAATAGAACAAGCCCATTTAAATTTGGTACAGGTACAGGTAAAAAAGGTGGGTTACGAGATGGTATTTTGGAATGGCTTAAACGTAAGCGTTTTCAATTTCAAGATGATGCTGGTAGATTTATGTCATATCAAAGTATGTCATTTATTATAGCACGTGCTATTTATAATAAAGGCATAAAACCAAGTTTATTTTTTACCAGACCTTTTGAAAAAGCATTTAATAATTTAAGTGAAGAAATTAAAAAACAATTTGAATTAGATTTACAAGAATTTTTACCTAATAAAGTTGACTAATGAGTGATTTAATATTTGCTAGAAGCCCATACACAATTAAGCATACATCAACTGCTAATCCACCAGACCCTGCATATGAATGTTTTGAAACTAATATATATGGTAGATATGCAGACTTTACNGGATTTAGTGTTAATGCNGCAGGNACAATAGTCAATGGAACAATNACAGATAAAATNAGCGGGGCNACTTTGACNAGAACAGCCACTACAACAACAAGTGGTGCTACATCATTCCCAGTTGTATTTGAAGCCACGCAAGTAAATATAAGAGTTACATTTAATTTACCAAGTGGATATAATGCCAGTTCACATACTTGTGAAATTGAAGTAACACAAGCAGCAGCCACGCCTACTTGTCAAGCAGTAACAATATTTAATATGAGTGCTATGAATACAACGTCAAGTCTGGTTTATAATTATACTGATTGTAGCAATGCAAGTCAAACAGGCACTTTATCAGGTGCAAATACTAAAGTAACAATTAATGTTAAATTCCCTTATACAACTAACTTCAGTTATTTTTACAGTATAGCAGGTGTACAACCTTTTGTATATACTGCAACAGATAGTTATATTGCGTCAAGGGTTAAAATAATAGGATAATATGAGCAATAGAATAAACGCAAGGAGTCCATTTTTTTTGCAATTTACAGGAACATAAAATAAAAAGATATGCCAACACTACATAAAGCAGCACTACAAATATACATTTATACAGGTACAGTTACCAGTACACCTAGTGCATCGAATCTTAGATACAGTTTAGAAAAAACTAAAATATCTACACAAGCTAACGTCCTATTTGAGATAGGCGAATTAGTGAGAGATTATCTAACACATTCATTTAATGATGATTATGCAAGTGTAACAGCTTGGGTAACTTGTATAACTAAACTTTATGAAACTGCAAGCAATGATAGTGAGTTTACAACAGGGTCACCAGTAACACAAAGTTTTTTGGCACTTGATGGATATGGATATTTTGAAGATGGTATAAATCCGCAATTATCAGACAACGCATTATTTAGCAATAGTACTTTTTATTTACCAGAAGATACAGCAGGTAGGTTTCCAATATTGGCAGAAGGTGTAGGCAAAGTTATTATAGATGGTGTCACAACAGAAATAACTGACAATGGTAATAGTAATCAAAAAATACAATATATTACAATACCTGCCAACAGTAGTACCATACAAATTTATGACACTAATGATTCAACATTAGATAAAACTGTAACAGTTGTAAATGTATGTGAGCCAAAATATACAGTTTATAAAGTAACATTTGTAAATAAATATGGTGCATATCAAGACATATATTTTTATAAAAAGACTACAGAACGAATGGCTGTAACTGATGAAGTTTTTAAAACTAACACAATAGATAATTCAACTGTTACTTATGCAACTTATAAAGGTCAAAAACAAAGATATAATACAGAAGCAAAAACAAGTTTAGTTCTAAACACAGGATATGTAAATGAAGATTTTAATTTAGCTGTCGAGGAACTTTTAATTAGTGAACATATTTGGATTAGATTTGAAAATAAAACTTTACCAGTATTATGTAAAAGTATGGATATGACTTTTAAAACAAGTTTAAATGACAAGCTAATAAATCACGAGATTAGATTTGAATTTGCTTTTGATAAAATTAATAATGTAAGATAATGCCATTAAGATTAAATTTATTTATTGCAGATGAGGGGGGTACATTAACAGAAGTTGAAATGTTTAAAGACGAATCTGTTACACTTACACAAACTTTACAAAACATAAAAGATATATCTAAAGTTTTTACAGATTTTAGTAAAACATTTTCTGTACCTGCAAGTAAAAATAATAATAAATTGTTTCAACATTTTTACAGATATGAGATTGATGGCTTTACATCTAGACAAAAAAAAGAAGCACAATTATATTTAAATCATCAGTTATTTAAAAAAGGCAAAGTAAAACTAGAAACAGTTAAATTAATAGGTAATAAACCACATACATATAATTTAACATTTTTTGGTGAAGCTATAAATATGAAAGACTTTTTTGGTGAAGATNTNATTGGNTCACTTTCTTATTTANNTAATTTNAGTTTNNAATATAATGCTGCAAATGTNATAGATGCTTTACAAAATGGCATTGANAAAACTGTNAATGTNNATGGNCAAAATGAACAATANGAAGATGTATTAGTTGTACCACTTATAACACATACAGAAAGATTNACTTATGATAGTAGCGTAAACTCAGCAGGTAGTAAAAATCTTTTTGTAAGTAGTTCTGTTGTGCAAGGTGTACCATTTGAACAATTAAAACCTGCNNTAAGNGTATATGCAATTATAAAAGCTATCGAAGATAAATACAACACAGATAAAGGTTATTCACAAAACATTAAATTTAGCAGAGATTTTTTTAACAAAGATAATCTGCCTTTTTATAATTTATATTTGTGGTTACACAGAAAAAAAGGCGGTGTGCTTGAAGATGACAGTATTAGGCAACAATGTAAAAACTGGCATAATTTAGGAGGTAATACAGCAGATAAAAATTTTTGGCGACCAAATGTAAAAAGTAGTTATTGGGTTATAAGNCAACCAAAAAATACTAANAATGTTAAAATTNNACACGCTATAATTGTAACNCCANCAGGTGCAATTAGTTCNAGTTTTGATTTNATTNTAGAAAAAGACGGTGAAGAACATTATAGGCAAACAGTAAAACAAACAGACTTAAACCACACATCAGTTGGTGGATCTTTTATATCTTTTGANACAGGNTTTTTAAATGCTGATGCAGGTGAATACACATTAAGTATTAGTTGTGATGTTTCTAGCACATATANTATTNTANTAAAATTAAAAGAAACAGTAAAAAAATTCTTAGGGTCAAATAATAGAAGTGTAACAGTTGATGGTAATGTAACAATAACAACAGAAGCAGAATTTTCAGCAAATGCACAATTACCAAAAATAACTGTTATTGATTTTCTAACAGCTATATTTAAAATGTTTAATTTAATTGCATATCAAAATAATACCAACACAATAGTCGTACAAACTTTAGATGAGTTTTATGCAAATAGCACAACAAATTATGATATAACAGAATATTTAGACACACAAACTACAACTGTGGAAAATGTATTGCCTTTTGCTAAAATTAATTTTAAATATAAAGGCACTAAAACATTTTTGGCAGACGATCATAATGAAAGGTTTGGTCTAGAATGGGGGTCTTTAAAATTTAGTGGTGATGAAAAAGTAGAGGGTAAAGAATTTAAAGTTGAATTACCCTTTGAACATATGAAATTCGAAAGACTATTAGATGCAAATACAAGTAATACAGATATTACAACAGCACAATTTGGATGGCACGTTGATGACAATCAACAAGCATATTTAGGCGAGCCATTATTATTTTATCCTGTTAGAGTTACTGGTGGTACAGCAATAAGTGTTTTAACAAGTTCTAGTGTGCAAAGTTCAATAACAAATTATTATATACCATCAAATAGTGTTGATTTAACAAGTTCACAAACTATAAATTTTGGTGCAGAAGTNAGCGAATATTTTTTAAACCCTTTTTTAAGTAGTCTATTTGAAACATATTACAAAACATATATAACAGGTATATTTAATGTAAGATCTAGATTGTATAAAGTAAAAGCATACTTACCATTAAGGATAATTCTTAATTTAAGTTTAGCAGATAAACTAATTGCATTTGATACAATATTTAAAATAAATAGTTTAAAAACTAATTTTACAACTGGCGTAAGTGATTTAGAACTTATAAATGAAGTTGAAGACTTTACTGTTGTAGATAGCGTTAAACATTTAGGCGATTTAATTAGTAAACCATTTATTACAATAGACAGTACAAAATTAACAACAGATACAGTAGAACAAACAATTGATGCAAACTAATGATTAGAACAATTATAGATTTATTGCAAGTGGTAGATGATGAAACAGAAAATATTAAAATAGCAAAAGGTAAATATGCTTACCCAAAAAATTTAAAAGAAGCATATAAAAAATTTAAACGTGATTTAAAATGGCAAAGAAAACAATACAAGCAGAATTAGAACTTTTAACAAAAGATGCACAGAAAGCTGTAGATGCANTNAATAAAAAGTTAAAAGAAACAGGTAAAGAAACNGATAAAAATAAACAAAAAGGNACTTTATTTACNAGGTCATTAAGNAAAGGTATGACTGGTTTAGGTAAAGCAACNAANGCNTTNGGNAATGCACTNAAAAATGCTGGTATTGGNTTNGCTATTGCNGCATTTGCNAAATTAGCAGANGTGCTTACAAGAAATCAAACAGCTATTGATTTTTTNACAACTGCAAATAATGCACTAAATATTGCTTTTAATGATTTTATAAATTTAGTTTTAGGAAGTGGTAATAAAATATCTGGTTTTTTTGACAATATTTTTGGGTCAGGTACTTTAAAAGCAGTNAAAGATTTTTCNTATACNATNGGTGTNGANTTAGTTACAAGAATTAAAAATGTTATATCTGGTTTAGGTGGATTAGCCAGTTCTGTGGTTAAATTATTTAAATTAGATTTTGCAGGTGCTGCAGATACAGCAAAAGCAGCATTTGTAGATTTAGGACAAAGTATAGTAGGAAGCAAAGAAGAAACAGCTGAGGTTGACAAGACTATACAAAAAACAATTAAAAGTGTAAAAGAATATACAACAAGTGTAACTAAACAAGCACAAGCACAAACAAAGGCAAATAAAGCAGCAGAAGTTGCACAAGCAGAAAACGCATTATTATTACAGCAGTTTGATAAACAAGCTGAAACACAAAGACAACTTAGAGATGACACAACTGCAAGTATAGCAGATAGAATAGCAGCAAATCAAGAATTAGGCAGAGTTTTAGATGAACAAGAAAAATTAATGAAAGGTAATGCACAAGCAACACTTGATGCGGCACAAGCAAATTTTGATTTAAATAAAAGTGATGAAAATAGAATTGCTTTAATTAATGCAAAAATGGAACTAGCTGATGTTGAAGCTACAATAACAGGTTTTAGATCTGAACAATTAATTAACGAAAATGCTTTAATACAAGAGGGCATTGATTTAGAAAAAACAAAAGCAGAAGAAGCGGCAGCAAATGAACAAGCAATTAGAGATGCAAGAAACCAAACTTTTGATTTGTATACATCTATTGTCGGCGAAGAAACAGCAATTGGTAAAGCATTATTTTTAGCAAAACAGTCATTAATTTTAAAAGAACAAATAGCCAATGCAAAAGCTGCAATACAAAGGGTAAGTATGAATGCAACAGAATCGGCATCAGATGGTGTTAAAGGTATTGGTAAAGCATTTGCATCAGCACCGCCACCTTTAAATGCAATACCTGCAGCGTTAGCAGTTGGTCAAGCAGCCGCTACAGCATTAAGTATGGTAAAAGCTGTTGCCAAAGCAAAACAAGCATCACAAGGTATGGGTGCTGGTGGTGGTGGAAGTACGCCAAGTGTATCAGCACCAACAGTTGCTAGTACACCACCTGCATTTAATGTAGTTGGTCAAGCACCAGAAAATCAATTAGCAGAAACAATAGCAGGGCAACAACAACAACCAGTAAAGGCATTTGTAGTGTCAGATGAAGTAAGTACAGCACAAGCATTAGACAGAAATATTATAGAATCAGCAAGTATTGGATAATTTTACGTTATATAGATATGAAAATAGTAGAACTAATCATTGATGAAAATGATGAACTAAACGGAATAGAGGCAATTTCTCTTGTTGAATCACCTGCTATACAAGAAGATTTTGTCGCTTTAAAAGATAAAGAATTTAAATTAGCTGAAATCGATAAAGAGCAACGCTTGTTAGTGGGTGCTTTACTTGTACCAAACAAACCAATTTATCGTAAAACAAAAGACCAAGAATATTATATTTATTTTAGTCGTGATACAGTTAAAACTGCAAGTCAAAAATTTCTAAGTGCAGGTAATCAAAATAATGCAACACTTGAACACCAACATACACTTAAAGGACTAACACTTGTAGAAAGTTGGATTGTTGAAGATAAAGTACACGATAAAAGTAAAATGTATGGTATGGATTTGCCATTAGGAACTTGGGTTGGTGCTGTAAAAGTTAATTCTGATAAAGTTTGGAATGAGTTTGTAAAAACAGGTGCTGTAAAGGGTTTTAGTATAGAAGGGTATTTTGCAGATAAATTTGAAAAGCCACAAGATAAAGGTGTAAAAGACGAATTATCTGAAATNGAAGAACAAGAAAAACAACATATTGTAGAACAGTTAAAAGCAATTATAACTGGTGAAAAAATAACTTTACAAAGTTACAATGACTACCCTGATGCTGTTTCTAATAATGCGCAAAAAGGTATTGACTTAAATTCTAAAGTAGAAAATAAATGTGCTACACAAGTTGGTAAAGTGCGTGCATCGACTTTAGCAAAAAAAGGTAAAGTGACTTTAGAAACAATTAAAAGAATGTATAGTTTTTTAAGCAGGGCAGAAACTTATTATAACCCTGACAAACCTGATACTTGTGGTACAATTTCATATTTATTATGGGGTGGGTTAGCAGGTAAAAGATGGGCTAGGAAAAAATTAAGAGATCTTAACGAACTGCAGGAAGATTCTATCACTAAAATTATAAACGATAAAATTGCAATTATTGATAATCGTTTAGCATACAGCACAGTTGATGCTGCTATGAAAGCAAGTAACGATATGGGTTGTAATGGTTTTCACATACACGAATTAGAAGGCAAGAAATGGTATATGCCCTGTGAAAAACATAATATGAGTGTAGAGGAATTTAAAAAATATAAATGCCCAAAAGGCTATAAAAAAGATTACAAACAACATAAATGTGTTAAAGCTGCTAAAATTGGTCCACGAGGTGGTATTAGAAAATCACCTAAGGCACCAAAAGGTGATACACCAAACAGAAATCCTAAAGGCAAAGGCACAGCAAAAGGTAATGCAGGTAATACAAGAAGTGCTAAAGTAACAGAAAGGGATGAAAAAGTTTTACAAAAAAAGGCAGATGATTTTAACGAAAGGTACAAGAAAAAATTAGGATATGGTGTAACTGTTGGTATGCTAAGGGCTGTTTATCAAAGAGGTATGGGGGCATTTAATGTAAGTCATTCACCAAGAATTAAAAGTGCTACAGCTTGGGCACAAGCAAGAGTTAATGCCTTTTTATATTTAGTAAAAAACGGCAGACCACAAAATAAAAATTATACAGGAGATTTTGATTTATTACCAAGTAAACACCCAAAAAAACCAAAATAAATGCAAAGAACTACATCACCTATTGGGGGTAATAGGGCGTGTTTATGTGAGGACAACACATATAGAAAAGAATGTTGTAAAGGTTTAATATTAAACCAGGGCATTGGTTCTTTAGTTGGTCAAAATACAAATGAATATTCTGTGGTTGCAGGGCAAAATAAAAGTAATTCTGTAACACAAACTAACACCCAACAAGTATTGCTTAATAATTCTAATGCAACAAATTTTACTTGTAGTGATGTAAGTGCAACTTTTACTGTTAGTGATACAGGTGCCACAAGTTTAAGTTTAGCATCTGCAGAATTGGTAAGTTTTACACCTACAAGTTTTAGTACAGTTACTACAACAACAGAAAGAAGTGTAGTGGCAACTTTAATTGCACCACAAGGTTATGCAAATGAAGGTAGTTTTTTAGAATGTACTTTAACAGCAAACCAAAATGCACCTACTTTGACTTGTAGTGATTTAACAATTAGTGGTTTTGCTATAAGTGATGCAGGTGTAATAACAGATCCTAGCGTAACAGTAACAAGTTCAGGTGTTAGTTGTAGCTTTACAAAAAGTCCTAGCAGTTATGCAGTTGTTACATCAGATACAGTACAAACTTTGACACTAACAATTACTGTACCTGCCAATTATCATAATACTGGTAGCACAATAACTTGTACTACAACAGCAACACAATTAAGGGACACTTACGAATGTACCAGTACAACTTTATCAGGTTTTGCAGTTAGTCAAGCAGGTGTGGTTACTGCACCTAGTAGTTCAGTCGGTACTATTGTATCAACAAGCCCGTCTAGTTTTGCAATAGTAAGTACAAATACAAGTAGAACATTGACTGTAAATCTAACAGCACCGAGTACATTTTTAAATTCTGGAAGTACTATTGCTTGTACGACAACAGCCACCCAACCATTNACGCCTACATTTACTTGTAGTGATGTCACATTAACTGGTTTTGCTGTATCACAAGCAGGGGTTATAACATTACCTAGTCTTAGTGCAGGTACAATTGCTAGCAGTTCACCAAGCAGTTTTGCTATTGTAGACACAAATACAACAAGAACATTATCAGTAGATATTACTGTACCAGCAGGTTATTTTAATACTGGCTCGACAGTTACTTGTACAACTACAGCAACACAAATTGCTACACCAACATTTAGTTGTTCAGATGTTACTTTAAGTGGTTTTGCTGTCAGTTCTGGTGGAGTTATAACAGCACCTACAGTTGATGTAGGTACACTTGTAAGTACTAGCCCTGCTAGTTTTGATAGTATAGTATATGCAATTACGTCAAGAACTTTAAGTGCTACTATAACTGCTCCTAGTGGTTATTTTAATGCAGGGTCTAATATAGTTTGTACAACGACTGCAAATCAACCATTAACTACGCTTACGATAGGTATGTTAGGTACATTAAGTGATAATAATCCACTTGTATTTGACACATCAGGTGGTAGGGTACACAACGCCAATTTTGCACAATACAATAGAAATACAGGTGCATTTGAAGATAGGGATTCTGATAGTGTTCAAGACAGCAACGAGCCAGATTTTGATGCTTTTGTAAATACAACTTTTGGATTTAATAATGTAGATCAATCACCAACATATAATAATTATGGATATACTAGCTTTTTAAACCCTAATACAAGTGCAAGTAATTTATTGCTTAGTACATCTACAGCTACAATACAAGTTTTAGCAAGTGTTGCTGTAACAAGTATTTATGCAAATAGTGGCTCAAGTCTAAGTGGAGTTGTAGGTGATGTAACTAGACCTGCATTGCCTGGTAATATACATAAGGTGTGGACTTTTACAGCAGATTACACACAATTTAGCACTTATAGAATTACAACCACAATAAATGGTAGTACTTCAATTAGTCAAGATCTTGTTTTAAAAGGTTGTACAACTTTACATTCACAAACAACACCTGTAGTTGTATCTGGAAGAACTGACAATCCTACATTTACAGATAGTGGTAGTACATCTACAAGTTGGGGTTGTGCTAATAGTTCAAGTGCAACATTATATTTTAGTCCAAATAGTTCAAGTGAAGCTGACACATTTGCATCAAATGACGTACAATCACACCAAGATAGACCGTCTGGTACATTTAGACAATTTAGAGTTAAATCAGTAGTTGATTATTGTAATTTTACATCAGCAGGTGTAGATGGTGGTATTGTGGGTGCAACTATTTATAACAAATTATTAATTACAACTTGTCAAGGTGCTAATGAATTTACAAGACAATCAGAAAGTGTTACTGCATTCCCTGATGGTAACTATTCAACAACAAGTGCGTCAGGGGCTGTTGCTAGTGGTGTTGTAACATCTATGAGTTAATAAATGCAAATTTTTTAAGGGCTGTCGTTATACAAATATGAAAAACGCACAACAAATGATTAATGACATAAAAAATCTATTAGGCATCGAATTGTCTGAGGATAAAACTAACGATACTGCAGAAGTGGTTGAGTTAGCGACAGCAAAACTTGAGAACGGTGCAACTATCGAAGCAGAAGCAATGAGTGAAGGTAACGATGTATTTATTGTAACTGATGACGAAAAAGTACCTTTACCTGACGGCACATATACTTTGGAAAGTTCTGAAGTGTTAGTTGCTAAGGATGGCAAAATCGTATCAATTGGAGAAGAAAAAGAAGAAGCATCTGAAGATGTTGAAGCTGAATTAGAAGAAGACGACAAGGACGATATGAAAAAGCATTATGCAACTAAAGAAGAACTTGCAGAAGTTAAAAAATTAGTTGAGGAAATTAAAAAAATGGTTGAAGACAAAAAAGAAAAAATGTCAAAGCAAGAAGAAGAAAATGCTGAATTAAAACAACAGCTATCAGAAGCAGCGGCAAAACCAATTGTTCATAAACCAGAAGCAAAGACAGAATTAAAAAATCTGTTAAATATTAACAAACAAAAAAATTCAACGTACAGCAGAGTGCTTGAAAATTTTGAAAAATTTAAAAATTAATTAAAATGGCAACAACAACTAGTATAACAACAACGTATGCAGGGGAAAAAGCAGCAGGATATATTTCTGCAAGTCTTTTGTCAGGTAGCACACTTGCTAACGATTTAATAACAATAAAACCAAATATTAAATATAAAGAGGTTTTAAAAACAGGTGCTACATCAAATGATTTAGTAAAAAATGCAACTTGTGATTTTTCAGCTACATCAACATTAACTTTAGCTGAGAAAATTTTACAACCAGAAGAGTTTCAAGTCAATTTACAATTATGTAAAAAAGATTTCAGAAGTGACTGGGATGCGGCACAAATGGGTATCAGCGTACACGATAATTTGCCTAATTCTTTTGTAGATTTTTTATTGGCACACGTTGCTGATAAAGTTGCACAAAGAATCGAAACAAACATTTGGAATGGTACAAACGCAACAGCAGGACAATTTGATGGTTTCTTTAACTTATTGTCAGCAGATAGTGACGTAAGTGACATTTCTGGGCAGGCTGTGACTAGCTCCAATGTAATCGAAGATATGGGGAAAGTGGTTACGGCAATTCCAAGCGCAGTTTATGGTAGCGAAGATCTTTTATTATATGTTTCTTCAAATGTTGCTAAGGCTTACATCAGAGCATTAGGAGGATTTGGCGCAAGTGGACTTGGTGCTGCTGGTGTAAACGCACAAGGTTCTATGTGGTATCAAAATGGTGCTTTAACTTTTGAAGGCATACCAGTTGTAACTGCAAAAGGTATGGGCGATAACACAATGGTTGCGGCTAGAAAATCAAATTTATACTTTGGTACTGGTTTATTAAACGATACTAACGAAGCAAAGGTAATTGATATGGCTGATTTAGATGGCTCACAGAATGTAAGAGTTGTTTTGAGATTTACAGCAGGTATTCAAGTTGGTTTTGGTAGTGATGTAGTTTTATATCACCCGACTGTATAATTATTATTAACATAAAAAGGTAGGTGGGGTTATGTGCCTGCTTACCTTTTTTTTAAAAATTTAAAATATGGCTTGTAATTTAACAACTGGAAGGAAAGTACCCTGCAAATCTGGCGTTGGCGGCATAAGAAATGTTTATTTTGCTGACTTTGGAACTTTGGGGGATATTACATTGACTGTTGGTGAAATCACTGATATGTCTGGCTCAACAAATTGGTTTAAGTATGAATTAAAAGGTGCTAATTCGTTAGAAACTACTATTACAACAAGCAGAGAAAATGGTACAACTTTTTATGAATCAGTACTAAATATTACTTTACCTTTTTTAGATAGGGCAACACAAGAAGAAATAAAATTAATTGCAGTAGGCAGACCACATATAGTAGTTGAAGGGTATGATGATAGATATTATATGGTCGGTTTAGAAAATGGCGCAGACTTAACTGGGGGTACAATAGTGACGGGTGCCGCAATGGGGGATCTTTCAGGTTTCACTTTGACATTTACAGCACAAGAAACAGCACCACCTAATTTTGTTCAGCCTGGTGTATTAACACCTGAGATTAATGGCGCACAATTAGAAGTTAATTAATTTTTTGTATATTAGATATGTTTCCGTGTAAACTGGGATTAATAATATAGTTGCAGGTGGGGAGAACGCACCTAGAACAATCGTTACATAATTCTAATTTTTAAATTATTTAAAAATGGAAGCTAAACAAAAAGAACAATTAACATACAGAGGTGTAAAATACACACCTGTAAATTTAAAAACTAGTGAAAAATCTAGTCAAAAAACTTATAGAGGTGTAAACTATGTGAGTTAGAGTTTTTTTAAGTATATCGAAATTAAAGGGTAGCAAAAGTTACCCTTTTTTTTTACATACAAATATCGTACATTGTTACGTTATATTATTATGAAGAAACTAACCACAAGTACATCATCACAAACTTTAAAAATTATTCCTAGAACTTATGCAAGTTCAGTTACCTTGTCTGTGAGAGATGATAGCGCAAATACAAGTGTAAGTTACACAGTTACGCCAACCAAAACTGGTGATTATATGGTTTTAGATCAAGCGTTTGCATTAAAAGAAGGGCGTTACTATGATTTAGAAGTAAAAGAAGGCAGTGATGTTATATATAAAGATAAAATATTTTGTACTGACCAAACTGTACAACAATCAACAAACAATTATTATACAATAAATAGTGGAACATATACAACTGATTCAACGTATGATAATGAATTAATATTAGTATGAGTGATATAAGTATTGTAAATTTAAGCAATTATGCTAGCCCAAAAATAAAAGAAGTTAAAAACCAAGACTGGGTTGCATACGGTGAAGATAATAACTATTTTGAATATATAATAGACAGATATAATGGCAGCCCTACAAATAATGCTATAATAAATGGCATATCGGCAATGATTTATGGTCACGGTTTAGATGCAACTGATAGTGATACTAAAACTGATGAATATGCTAAAATGGTATCATTATTTAAAAAAGATGTAGTAAGAAAATTGGTATATGACTATAAACTTTTAGGACAATGTGCAGTACAAATTATATATTCAAAAGATAGAAAAACGATTGCACAATTAGAACACTTACCAGTAGAAACATTAAGGGCAGAAAAAGCAAATGAAGATGGTGAGATTGGAGCTTATTACTATTTTGAGGACTGGAAAAATATAACAAGAAAAGATGAGCCATTAAGAATACCTTGTTTTGGTAAATCTAAAGAAGCAATTGAATTAATGTATATAAAACCATACAAAGCAGGTTACTTTTATTATTCACCTGTTGATTATCAAGGTGGTTTACAGTATGCAGAACTTGAAGAAGAAATTGCAAACTACCATTTAGCAAATATAAAGCAAGGTTTAGCGCCAAGTATGTTAATTAACTTTAACAATGGCACGCCAACAGAAGAACAACGTACACTTATAGAACAAAGAATTTATCAAAAATTTTCTGGGTCAAGTAACAGCGGCAAATTTATTCTAGCTTTTAACGATAATGCTGATACACAAGCAAATATTGAGCCAATACAATTAAATGATGCACATAATCAATACCAGTTTTTAAGTGAAGAAAGCAGTAAAAAAATATTGGTTAGTCACAGAATAGTATCGCCTATGTTATTTGGTATTAAAGACCAAACAGGGTTAGGTAATAATGCAGACGAATTAAAAACAGCAAGTATATTAACAGACAATACAACAATTAGACCTTTTCAAGATATGATAATTGATGCGTTTGATCAAATATTAGCATATAATAATATTAGTTTAAATCTTTATTTTAAAACATTACAGCCTTTAGAATTTACTGATTTAAAAAATGTTACCGATAAAGAAACGAGAGAAGAGGAAACTGGTGTTAAAATGAGTTCTGATCTTGAGTTTGATGATTTAAAAATGGTAGAAAGTTTAGAAAACTTAGGGCAAGATGAGCAGGAATTATTAGATCTTGGCTATGAACTTGTTGATGAAAGACCTGTTGATTATGAACAAGAAGAGGTTTTGGACAAAATGCTTAGTTTAGCAACCGTACCAAAAAGCAGACCGAGGGGTGATAGTGATTTAGATGGAGAAACAAAACAGGGTGAAAAATTTTTAGTACGTTATCAATATGCACCACTAGCAGTAAAAAATAACAGCAGGGAGTTTTGTAGAAAAATGGTGCAAGCTAGAAAAATTTATCGTAAAGAGGACTTAAATAAAAATAGTACAGCAAACGGTGAATTGGCTGCAAAAGGTGAAAAATCATATAATATATGGTTACACAAAGGCGGGGCAAATTGTCATCACTATTTTTTAAGAAAGACTTTTATGTTCAAAGGACAAGAATTTAAACCTGTATACAAACAAGAAAGAGAAACAAAAGGAATAAAAGCACCAAATAAAGGTTTTGGTAAAAAGGGTGAGCCAAAACAAGTAGCACAAAGACCGATAGACAGACCTGATAATGGATATAAATATAAAAGATAATGGCAACAGCACTATTTTTAACAAGATCTGATTTAGTTAAGAACACAATACTTGACGGTAATATTGATACGGACAAATTTATACAATTTGTTAAAATAGCGCAAGAAATACACGTTAGGAACTATCTTGGAACTGATTTATATAACAAATTACAAAGTGATATTATTGCAGGCACTCTATCTGGTACATATTTAACACTTAAAAACACTTATGTTGTGCCTATGCTTATACATTGGAGTAATGTTGAATATTTACCTTTTGCTGCATATAGTGTAAAAAACGGTGGCGTATTTAAACACATATCTGAAAATGCAGAAAGTGTAAGCAAAGAAGAGGTTGACTTTTTAATAAATAAAGAACGAGAATTTGCTGAATATTATACACAAAGATTTATAGACTTTATGGTACATAATCAACAAGATTATCCAGAATATAATACAAACAGCAATGAAGATATACACCCTGATAAAGACACAACATTTCAAGGGTGGGTGTTATGAAAAAGAAACGAAAAAACTATAAACCTAAGCTAGAATACGTTATTAAATTAGAAAGGTTTTTAAAATTAGAAAAAAATGGCAAATAATATTGACTGGGGAAAAATTTATTGTTTTACAGAATGGGGAGAAGAAAAAAATACAATAGTTGAAAGTATTCCTGCATTCTCTGCACCCAGTTGTTTTACTAGCCCAAAAACTGGTAATCAGATAGACACATTGGCACTTACTGTTGATTTGACTAGCTTTACCGTAGATTCAACAACAACAAAAATAAGTCAAACAACAATTTAAAAAATATGGCATCGATAGACATTAATATAGGAAGTAGCGCAGATGACGGAACAGGGGATAACCTGCGAGCATTTGCAACAAACGTAGCGGCGATGTTTGCTGAGATATATGGTCTTGGTACAGCCGAAAGTGATTTAACAACAGGTACAGCATTTAGACCTGCATTAAGTTTAATAGCAGACCAAGCAGCGAATACAGTAATTGTAAGGGATGCAAATTCAAGTGGTACATTATCAGCAAAAGCAGTAACAAGTGCTCAGTTATTAATAGGTAATGGCGCTGGATTTAATGCAGCAACATTAAGTGGTGATGTAACAATGGCAAATACAGGGGCAGTTACAATNGCNAATACAGCAGTTGAAACAGCTATGATTGCAGATGACAATGTAACACACGACAAGCTAGAGGGTAGATTTACATCAAGACAAACTATATCAACTCAGTCAGGTACAATTTCTATTGACTGGGGGTCACATAGTGTATTTAAATTCACACAGGCTTTAAATGGAACTACAACTTTAGATTATACAGGTTATAAAGTAGGACAAACAATTGAAATTTGTGGTTTAACTGGTAGTCAAACTATTAATGTTACAGATCAAGGTACAGGTACATCATATCATTATCAAGTAAGTGCTGATTATGATGGGAGTAAATCTAATCTTTTGCAGGTTACTTGTTTACACGATGATGGNACTAGTCCTGAATTTGCTTATAGTTTAACTAATTATACTGCAGATGCAACTGATATNGGNGCGTAAAATTTAATATANTAATTATGTATGCAAAAGAAANTAATAAAAAAATAAAAACATTCAATGTTCTACCAAGTAATTTTAATGGTAAAAAATATTATTTAACTGGCTTTAATTTATTGTCAGATGATGAATTAGCTGATGAGGGTTTTTATAAAGTTGAAGTGCCTGAATATGATAGCAGGGTGCAAGAACTAAAAGATTTAAAGTTTAACAAAACTAAAGGCAAGTTTGTATATACTTTAAAAAACAAAACTTTTTCTGAAAGTGTTAGTGAATTAAAAGAACAAAAATTATTACAGCTCCAAACAAGACGTGATATTTTGTTGGAGCCAAGTAGAAATTTAGCTTTAGAAGCATTTGAAACTGGTAAGGAGTTAGCACAAGAAATCAAAGATGAAAGGGATGCAATTCGCAAACAATATGATGATGATGTTATTGCACTTAATAAACTTACAAAAAAACTTGACATAGTAAAATTTATATAATGAGTTCAGTAAAAGATAGTATATTATTAAAAGGTACAAGTGCAGGTGGTAGTGCTGTAGCTACTGATTTAAAATTACATTGGGATACAACCCAAACAAGTTTGAGTGGCTCAACTGGTGTGCTTACAGCTTTAGCAGGTAGTGCTACTGGTGATATGATTGATCCGAGTGATGTTAATAAAAGTGATTCTTCAAGTGTAGATGCTTTTGGAAATCAAGGATGGAAGTTTCAAGATGGTGGAGTTAGCAACACACAATTACTNGCTAATCAAGGATTTAGTACAATAATGGGTACAACTGCAACTAATTACACAGTTGAAATTTGGTGTAAAATAGATGTTAAACAGGCAAGTGATGCTGTTTTTGCACATTCTTATGGTAGGGCAGGNTCAAGTACTTATGGTACAGCACAAAACTTTATATTAGGTTTATATGGTGTAAGCAGTACAGCAAGTCAAGGCGGTATGCATTCTTTGCATTATTCAGCAAGTGGTAATACTTATGCAAATTTAAGTACAGGCAATTTAAGTTATGGGTTTTTTGCTCAATATGTTGTAACAATAGATTCTAGCACTATTATATTTTATCAAAATGGTGCAGCGGCAGGGTCAATTTCTAGTGGTGGTGGCACACCAAGAACACAAGCGGCTGACTTTGTAATAGGGGGTAGGTATGGTTATACTGATAAATCTTGGAATGGTGTTTTTAGAATATGCAGATTATATTCTAAAGCATTAAGTGCATCAGAAGTTTTGACAAATTATAATGCTGATAAAGCAAAATTTGGTTTAAGTTAAAATGAAACAGTTAGCAGCTATAAATACAAGTGCAATATTGATAAGTTTTATTCCTCAGATTGAGGATGGATTAAGAATATTAGTATTGATTGGAACTATAATCTACACGATACTAAAAATTAGAAACGAGGTAAAAAAATAAATATGTGGCAGGGAATTAGTTTTAGACAAAATCAGATACAGGGTGTTAGAATGAATAAATTGAAAGAAAGGTTTATACAATCTTATAGACCTATAACCAAAAAATATGACAAATGAAATTACCAACAAATGGTGTCGCAAAAGATATAAGACATTTTTCAGGTGCATNATTGGTTTTTTTTCTTATTGTAGGAATTTTAATTTACTTGTCTAAATTTTCTATACCTGATAAAAATGCACAAATTGTAAACACTCTTATTGGTATGATTGCTGCAAGTGTGGCTATGGTTATAGCGACCATCACAGGGCGCAATCCAGATGATCTTGAAGAAGCGAAGAAAAAAATACAAGGTTTAGAAAATAGAGTTGAAATGCTTGTTAGTCAGAAAGATTCTTTAGAAGGTATGCTTATAAAAAGTCAAACTGAAACAATAGAAAGATTAACTTTACTTGCGGCAGTAGATTATGACAAAAAAAATAGATGTAATAACAAAGATTGTAAATGTAAATAGTATGGATAAAATAAAAATATGGTGGAAAAATACACCACTAACAAAAAAATTATTATATATTGTGGCGNTTTTATTNTTTATNATTATGTTAATTAAATGATAGATNTAGAATATTTTAANTANACTGANTTTGATAGCCCTGACCAAAAAAATAGCGGCATTAATATGCACCCTGAATTTTTACAAAAACTTGAAAAAGCTAGNAGTATTGCTAATTTTCCTTTTATTATTTCAAGTGGTTATCGNAGCCAANANTTNAATGAAAAACTTAGNCAAGATGGATATTCAGCATCNAAAAATTCNAGTCATCTTATTGGNAGNGCAGTCGANATCAGAGTTAAAGATTCAGCACACAGACTACAGCTGTTGGAAGCATTACAACAAGCAGGATTTAAACGATTTGGAGTTGCTAAAGGATTCATACACGTTGATGACGACCCTAACAAACCCAATTGTCTATGGACTTACTAATACAGCAGGACAGACATTAGAATATGAGTAAACCACTAAAAGAAACAAAAGTAGGTAAATTTNTATTAGAAAAAGTGCCAAATGTTATAGGTGGTTTATTAGATAGTACGCCTGCAGGTAGTGTTATTAAAACACTTATAGGCGGATCTGATATGTCAGATGCAGACAAAGAAATTGCACTTAAAAAATTAGATCAAGAAATACACGAATTTGACGGTATTACAAAAAGATGGATTGCGGATAGTAAAAGTTCTTGGTTGGCTCAAAATGTTAGACCCCTTACACTTGCATTTTTAACAGTAGCTTTTGTAATAGGTTGGTATATGCAAATTGACGAATTAGAAGTTGTAAAGGAATTATTATGGGTTGTTTTTGCAGGTTATTTTGGTGGCAGAACATACGAAAAAGTAAAAGGTAAAAGTAATGCCTAGAAAAATTGTATCAAAATTTATAGAAAAACCAAAAGTAAGAAGAAAAGGCAGACATTCAAAAAGTGCCAGCAAATTAAAGTCTAGTAAACTATACAAAAAACCTTACAACAGGCAAGGCAGATAATAATTTTGTAAATTTAATTTTTTTTATATATTATATAATACAGTATTATAATACAGTATTTATAATACTATATATATAAAACTATAGGTAATTAATGGGAGTATTTTATTTTATATGCGGTATGTTATTTTGGGAGTTTATAAGAACTATCGTTATATTTATATATTTAAATGTTAGAAAATGGATAAAAGACCGACAATAAAATGTAGCTTATGCGATAAATATTTTGTTGAAGGTAGAGAATACAGAGAGCATTGGGAAGATGCACATTTAAAAGAATACTTAAAATTAATTAATTATAAAAATTTATGACTTCAACAAGAAAAAAAGCAGACCTTATAATGAATATGCCAATTTGTAATGTTTGTAAAATAGATAAACTTTTCGAAATAGATTGTTATCAATATACAAATTTAGGTACTGATAGTACTATAAAAGAAAAAGATGCTGTAAAAAAAACCAGTTTATACATATATAGAAAAATAAAACAATTGAATGAAAGACTAGGTAAACGACTTTTATTTCATTATGCCTAGATCTCGTAAAGCTATTGTAAAAGAACTTGACAGGGTTTTTAGTTTAATGATTAGAATTACTAATAGTAAAAACGGTTACTGCGAATGTATAACTTGTGGTCGCAAATATCCTATTAAACAAATACAATGCGGTCATTTTATGTCTAGAAAAAATTACAGCACAAGGTGGGTACCAGAAAATGCAGCACCTCAATGCTATGGCTGTAATGTAATGCAACAAGGTAAGCAGTATGAGTTTGCAAAACAAATTGGAGAAAATACAGCAGAAGAAATGTTACGTTTATCAAAACAAATTGTAAAATTTAGTAATCAAGATTTATTAGATAAAATTTGTGAATTTAAAAAAATTATACATATATTTGATAGCAAGTAACTTTTTTCATTACTTTTTAGTGATTTTTTATTTAGATATGTTTATAGTTAGGTAAAAGGGGTTTTTTAAGCCCCTTTTTTTTTTAACAAAAATTTGCTTATATTTGTTTTAATTATGACTTTTACAGAAGATGTTTTAAGATTAAAAAATGCTGAAATAGAAGCACTTAAATTAGAAAATGTCAGACTATTATTAAAGGTCGAAGAACTTAAACAACAAATTACTAACTATAAAACTAATAAAAATGCAAGGCAAAGTAAAATTTATAAGNCCTGACCCAAAACAAAACGAATACGAATATAATGGGGTNATATATAAAAAATACAAAGTANAATTTTCAGACGGTAAATCATATAGTTTTTCTACAAAAAAAACTTATAATGATGGTAATCTTACTTTTAAAGTAGGAGATAGAATTGAATATATGGTTACAAACGAAAAGTTAGGGTCAGCAAAATCAATGAGCATTATACAGGCTAAGGACTCTAATAGAACACAACAGCAAGAAATACAATTAAGTGTATCTTTTAATGGTGCTGTTAAATTAGCAAGTAAAGGCAAAATNAAAATNGANGAAATAGAAACATTTACAAAAGAATTTTATAACAAAATATTTAACTAAAATGGCAGATAAAAAATTTACAAACGGATTATTTATTTATAAATCAAAAATAGAAGGTTTATTAAATTGGTCAGCAAAAAAAGAAGACTACATAAAAGCACTACAAGAAGCTGAAGCTGATGAAAATGGTTTTATTAGTGGATCATACCACACTATGAGGGAAAAACCTGATAGAATGTACGGTACATTTAGAGATCAAGAAAAAAAGATTACAAGCAAAGAACACGCACCAGACAGAGATCTTCCGTTTTAGATGTTAATTAACTTTAATTATCATTTAAAGAAAATTAAAGATGTTAGAAACGGTAAAATAAAAGAAGGACTTAAATTAGAAGTAGAAAACTTAGACGAACATCTAAGGTTTAAAAGACAATTTAATGTTATACTTGGACACGCCAATGTTGGTAAAACATCTATAATTTTATATTTAATGTTGCTTTATACCTTAAAGCATAAATTAAAATGGTTGGTATTTAGTGCCGAAAATGACACATATACACTTATAAAAAAATTAATTGAGTTTATGTGTACAGATATTATACAGCATATAGAAGAAACTAAATTTTTAGATAAAGCATTTTTTATAGACGAACATTTTAAATTTTTAGATTGCACTAAAACTTACGATTATAAACAATTGTTAAAAGAAGCGAAAGAAATAAAAAGCAAATTTAATTACGATGGTTTTTTAATTGACCCATATAATGCCTTAAGGGTAAATAAATCTTTACTTGTAGGAAATAAACACGAATATGACTATGACGTATGTTCAGAATTTAGAATATTTACCAAGAAAAATAATTGTGCCATCTGGTTAAATACACACGCTAATACAGAAGCATTAAGAAAAATACACCCTTTATCACACACTTATGCAGGACATCCTATACCACCAAATGCAGCAGATGTTGAAGGCGGTGGCAAGTTTGTTAATAGGGCAGATGATTTTTGGGTTTTACACAGATATTTGCAACATAAAACAGAATGGATGATTTCACATTTACACGTTAGAAAGGTCAAAGACACAGATACAGGTGGAAGGCAAACAGATCTTGATGAGCCTTTAAAATTTAGAAATATAATAAATAATGTTGGTTTTCAAATTAATGGAAAAAATATTGTACCTTTAGTTGACAAAGATACACCATTTTGAACAGAAACATTAATTTTACGTTTATACCTATTTATGGAATTGCATTTGGTATAACATATTACAATCCTAACTTAGAACCCGAACAGTTAATAAAAGTAGATCCCGAAGAATATTACGAGCAAGTTTCAATAATGTTTTTATGCTTTGGTTTACATATAACTGTATGGAAAGAATAATGCAATTATTATTTAAAGATCATAATAAATGGGTTGCTATTGTTAAAAGTTTTGGTTGTAATAATGCAACTGCTAAAGATATTGTCTCAGAAATGTATATAAAAGTAAGCAGAGCAATAAAACGTGGTCAAAATATTATGTTTGATGAACATTCAGTTAATTATTATTATATTTTTAGAACTTTAAGCAGTCTTTTTATAGATCTAAAACGAAAAGAAAAAAAAATTGACTTACTTAATATTGATGATATAAAGTTAGGAAGTGTAAATATTAACCCTGACTATGAATCGAAATATAATGTTATTAAAAAAGGGTTAGATGAACTTTATTGGTATGATAAAAAAGTATATGAAATTATTGAGGGCGGTACAAGCATTGCAGAACTAAGCAAAAAAACCAAAATATCATATTACAGTTTATATAATACCTATAAAAAAGTAAAAAAATATTTAAAAAATTTATTATGATTTTATTAGGTGATTTAGTTGAAAAAATTACTAAGGCAACTGGTATAAAATGGCTAACTGAATTCGTTATAATAAAGTTACTGGGTTTTAAAACTTGTAATTGTGATAAAAGAAAATTAAAATTAAACAACTTTAGCAAAAATTTTACAAATGAAAAAAATAAGAATGACAAATGATGACGCAAATAAATGGCTTAACTATAAAAACAATTATAAAGTACAACCCACAAATGACCAAATTGATTTAATAGTACAATTACACGCTAAATATTTTAATCATAATGAATATTACCCCTGCACTTGCACACCAAAAACTTGGAATCAATGGATAGCACAATTAGATACAGTCTACAATGAAACTAGAAACAGTACACAAACTTGAAAAAGCAATTATTGTAGCTTTAAATTTAGACGGCTGGGATTTGACTTGGACTGGTGAAAAATTTGAACACTATGATGCTGTCGGTACTACGCCAAAAGGTAAAGATTGTATTATTGAATTTAAGTTTAGAAAAACATATTACGAAACCAAAATACTTGAAAAATATAAATACGATGAACTTATGAATATGCCATACGATTTAGTAAAACTGTATTCTGTTCACGATCCTAAAGGCAGTTATTTATATTGGCTTAATACATTAGATGTTGGCAAAGCAAAAACTATGTATTTACCAGACACTACAATGTGGAATAAAAAAAAAATAGAAAAAGAAGTCTATTTACTAACAGAAGAACAAGCAGTCATTTTTAATAAAAGTTAATAAAAGTTTTTTTTATTAACAACTTTTACTATATTTACAATATAAACTATATAAATATGAATTATAAAGAAATCAAGCAATTGACAAAAAAAGAGAATAAAAAAGAAATCAAAAAAGCACTTATAGAGTTAGCAGTACTATTTTTATCAGTATATGCTAGTTTTTGGTTAGGTGCTTTATTAATTATAAACTTATAACTATGAATAAAAATTATCAAGATTACATTACCAATTATATTTGGATAGAATTTTTTGAGGGTAATGAAGAAGAATTTATTGAATATACAACAGATGATTTGTCTGACTATGTATATGACAAACTTGTAGTTAATTTAAGTAATGATGAATCAGAACAGTTAATTATTGGCAGTTTAAACTGGGTTTGTTGGTATACAATACAACAAAGTATTGATAGTAACTATTACGGCATTTATTGTAGAAATTGTGGCACACCTACACCAGAAATATCAGAATATTGTAGCCCAAAATGTCAAGATCAATATTATATTTCAATAACAAACTAATGATAAAAGGTATATATAAAAAAGGTCAAATAATGCAGTCAATAAATTTTATGACTAGCAGTTCAAGAATATCTGAAATATTATTTGATGCTTCGGAAAAAGATCCTACAAACCCAAAAGTACAAACTATGATGGGTGATATGGCAGAAATTATCACTTATGTTGCATATTTAGAACGTACATTAGCAGATAGTGAAATTGATAATCAAGTTTTATTAAAAAAAATTAGTAACTTACAAACAGAAAATAAAGAATTATGGAAAGTAAAGAAATNNATATTAAACCACATTGGAAAATTNTATCGTTTANAGATTTAAAAGATTTTAAATTTTGGGCAGGTGCAAAAGANTTAGCAAGTAAATTAACNNGNNNAGAATTAGAAAACATACAAGAATTTTTACGTTNTGTATATCCNGATGGAATNACTGAAACAATGGTCAATGACTTATTTTGGTTTGATTCAGATTGGATTTGTGAATCAATTGGCTTAGATGTTGAAAAAGTATTAGAAAGNAAAAGTGTTAGANTTATTTAAACATATNACAGGNNTTTGNGGTGAGCCACATTTAAATATTTACATATTAATTGTAATAGCATTTATAATATTTAAAAAATATATTTTAGATGATATTACTTATTGATGCAGANTCTTTAATATTTGCTAGTTGCTACAAACCAAAAGATAAAATAACAGATAGTATTTATTATAAACGCATCGATAAATGTAAAGAAAAATTTGACGGTCAATTAATTAATATCGTTACAACATTAGAAGAACAATTTGACATAAAAGAAGTCAGGCTATTTTCAGGTAGGTCAAAAAATAATTTTAGGAAGTTATTAAGTAAGGAATACAAAGCAAATAGAAGTGGTGAAAAACCACCTATGTTAGATAGAATGCACCAGTATGTTAAAGAACATTATGAAGCAATACAAAGTTGTGGTCACGAAACAGACGATGCTGTTGCTAAATACTGGTATGAAATACAAAAAGTTGTTGGTAGGAATAATGTTATGATTGTAAGTATTGACAAAGATTATATGCAGTTTCCTGCACTTATATATAACTATCACCCAAAACACAAAAAAGTATATGATATTACAGAAGAACAAGCAATGTATAATTTTTACGAACAAATGATTATTGGTGACACAGCAGATAATGTAAATTATTTTAAAGGATTAGGTAAAGCGTTTGCAAAAAAATATTTACAGGGTTGTAATAGTAAATATAAATATACTAAAAAACTATACGAACTTTTTAAAATGAGATATAAGCAAAAAGCAAAATTAAGATATATAGAATGTTATAATTTATTAAAACTTAGAACTGATGTATAAAAAAAGAAGTGAAATAACATATGCCCAGTTTGAACACTATGCTAATTTAATAAATAATATATTAGATCTTAATATGTTTGAAAATACAAGAAAAATTGAATATGCTTATGCCAGATATTTATTAGCACACTTAATTAAAAATAAATTTCCACAAACAGCATTTACAACAATAGCAAGATTTTATATAAAAAAAGGTAAATCAAGTCATCACAGCACCATTATGCACAGTATATCAACTTGGGAAAATTTAATTGACCCAAAAACAAAATGGACAGAAAAAAGTCAAAGACAAATATTAAATGGATATACAGTTGAATATATTTTAAAGGAATTAGAAATGGATTACATTTCAGAACTAGCAGACGTACTAGAAGATGTAAGAAACTTAACTAAAAAAGGTATAGATATTTTAAAACCTTGTATTGATATAGCAAAAAAAGTATGAAAATAATTAATAAAATTAGTGAAAGAAACGAACACACTTGGATAGAAGTAAAAGAAATACATACAATTATGTTGCCACAAAATAAACATACATATTTCACTTTAGGATTTAACGACTACGATGATGATGAATATACTGTTAATTTTGATCCATACGAATTTATAAATACTGTAGACACTAAAACATTAAATAGCTTAAAAACATATATAATAAATAAACTAAAAAACAAATGAAAAACAAATTTGTATTTTATGTTTGTACCAACACCGCCAGACGGCTTTAAAAATTTAGTTTATCAATGGAAAACATCCAAACACGCTTTTTTAAAAAAAAACAATTTATACACTTGTAAAGCTACAGCAATAAATAAAGAAGGTATTGTTATTTCATATTTTTTTAGATCAAAAAAATGGAGAGAAAGTACACAATGTACTTTATATACCTATCCTCGTGTAACTATATTTCCAAAAAAATCTTTATTAAACTTTAACAATAAATTGCATCTTAATTTTATAATTCCAAAGCAAGTTAACAAAGATCAAACCTATCGAAGATGCATTATATTTGTACACAGGGCAGTTTATTTTACTTTTAATCCTAAATTTAAAGATCTTAAATATTACGATATGTCAGGTATGGTAATTCATCACAAAGACGGTGTAAAAGATAATCCAAATTATGATAATCTTGAAGAGGTTACACCTAGTGAAAATAGGAGTAAACTATTTTATAAAAAAGGCATAAGATTAAATTCTGTACAACAAAGAATAATACCAAAATATAATCCAAATATAAATCAATTAAGATTAGATATATGAAAGTAAATATTAATACGATTGTCGAAAATCCAAATAATCCTAGATATATAAATAAAGAAAAATTTAAAAAACTTGTAAAAAGTTTAAAAGATTTACCAAGTATGCTTGATGTTAGACCAATAGTTGTCGATGAAAATATGATTGTATTAGGAGGTAATATGAGATTAAAAGCATTAAAAGAAGCAGGATTTACAGAAGTAAAAATACATCAAGTAAAAAATTGGTCAGAAGAACAAAAAAAAGAATTTATAATTAAAGATAATTCAAGCTTTGGTGAATGGGATTGGGATATATTAGCCAACGAATGGGATTTAGATTTACTTGATGACTGGGGTTTAGATTTAAATAAAACTTTATTGGAAGAAAATCCTTATACCAAAAAAATAGAAGCACCTAAATATGAAGCAGGTGAAACTAAACCAAATTTAAAAGAATGTTATAATATTGATAAATATAATGCTTTGGTAAAAAATATAAATAACAGTAAACTGGATAAAGATCTTAAAGAATTTTTACTACTTTCTGCAACTAGATTTATAACTTTAGACTTTAGTAAAATTGCAGATTTATATCCACATTTAAATAAAGACGAACAAAATTTATTTGAAGAACAAGCCCTTGTAATTATAGATTTTGAAAAAGCAATAGAAAGCGGCTATGTAAATTTAAATAAAAAAATAACTAAACAATATTTAGATGAGCATCAAGAATAATTTAGCTGTATTTATCTTAACGTATGGAAGACCAGAAAAAATACATACATTAAACACCCTTAAAAAACAAAATTATACAGGTGATATATTTTTGGTTTGTAGTGAAGATGATAAAACTTTAAATAAGTATCAAGAAATAAAAGACGTACAGAAATTAATTTTTAATAAAAAAGATTATAGTGATAAATTTGATATTGGTGATAATTTTAAAGACAACAGAGTTGTTGTATTTGCAAGAAACGCAATATATGATTTAGCCAAAAAAACTAAATATAAATATATTATTGTTTTAGATGACGATTATACCTCTTTTAGATATACAAGTGATGCTAATGGTAAATATTTAACTAAACAAAAAATTATTAAAAATTTAGATCTTATGTTTTTAAATTTACTTTCTTATTATAAATTGATAGAAAAAAATGTAGGCATAAAAACGTTATGTATAGCACAAGGCGGTGATTTTATCGGTGGTGAAATGAGCAGAGTGTTTCAAAAAAAAGTAACAAGAAAAGCGATGAATTTTTTTATGTTTAATGTAAATAACCCTTTAGAATTTTTAGGCAGAATAAATGAAGATGTCAACTCTTATGTAAAAAAAGGTAATATTGGTGAACTTTTATTAACTATTGCTGATATACGTTTAGAACAATTAGACACACAAAGTAACACAGGCGGTTTAACTGAATTTTATTTAGATTCAGGTACTTATGTTAAATCATTTTATACTGTTTTATTTAGTCCTAGTTGTACAAATATAACATTAATGGGTAATAAAAATAAAAGGTTACATCACCAAATAAAATGGAATAATGCAGTACCAAAAATATTAAACCAAAAATATAAAAAATGAACAAAAGTGAACACAATAAAAAAGCATTATTAGAAGCATTAGAAAAATCTTTAGGTGTTGTAACTACAGCTTGCAAACAAGCAGAAATAGGCAGAACAACATTTTATAAATATTATAATCAAGATGCAGAATTTAGGCAAAAAGTAGATGAGTTAGAAAATATTACTTTAGATTTTGCAGAAAGTCAATTACATAAACAAATACAGGCAGGTAATACAGCAGCAACAATATTTCTATTAAAAACAAAAGGTAAAAAAAGAGGTTATGTTGAAAGGCAAGAAATAACAGGCGCAGATGGTTTACCTAATAATGTCATTGTAGAGATTATAGAAAAAAATGAAAATAAAGACTAATGTAGTTTTTAAACATCTTTTAAAAAGTAATAAAAAAATAATTGTTGAACAGGGTGGTACACGTTCTGGTAAAACGTATAATATATTACTTTGGATTATATTTAGTTATTGTACACAAAATACAAATAAAATAATTACAATTTGCCGTAAAAGTTTTCCAAGTCTAAGGGCAACTGTAATGCGTGATTTTTTTGATATACTTAAAACACATAAAATGTATAATGAGATTAATCACAATAAATCATCAAGCGAATATAATTTATACAATAATCTTGTAGAGTTTATAAGTTTAGATGAGCCACAAAAAGTAAGAGGTAGAAAAAGAGATGTACTTTTTATAAACGAAGCAAACGAACTTTATTTTGAAGATTGGCAACAGTTATTATTTAGAACTAATGAAAAAATAATATTAGATTACAACCCCTCTGATGAATATAGTTGGATATATGACAAAGTAATTAATAGGGAAGATGCTGATTTTTATATTACAACTTACAAAGACAATACATTTTTAGAAGAAGCACTTATCAAAGAAATAGAACGACTAAAAGAAACAGACCCACAATATTGGCAAATATATGGACTTGGACAAAAAGGTGTAAGTAAAGCAACTATATTTAATTATCAAGAAAGTAATATACCAGATGATGCTGACTTTCTATCTATGGGTGTAGACTATGGATATACTAATGACCCAACAGCACATATTTCAGTATATAAAAAAGGGCACAATTTATATATTGAAGAACACCTTTATAAAACTATGATGACTGCTGAGGATATACACTCGCATTTTAAATTACTTAATGTTGGTGATAAAATAATATATTCTGATAGTGCTGAGCCAAGACTAAATGACTATTTAAAAAGAACAGGTTGGAATATTAGACCAACAAAAAAAGGCAGGGATAGTATTATAGCGGGTATAGATTTACTTAAAAGATATAAATTATATGTAACACCTGATAGCAAAAACTTGATACAAGAATTTAGGAACTATAAATGGAGTGAAGATAAAACAGGCAAACTTACCAACATACCAATAGATAGAAATAACCATTTGTTGGATTCGTTAAGATATGCTACCTTTAATATATTAAGCAAGCCAAATTTTGGCAAATATGCTATTCAATAAAAACTAATAAAAATACGTTATATAATTATGAAGATTGATATAGAAGTGCCACAAGGTTTAGAGGATGTTACATTACATCAGTATCAAAGATTTTTAAAAATACAAGAATCTACAAATGATGATAATGTTTTAGGTATGAAAATGATTGAAATATTTTGTAATGTTTCACCAGAAATTGTAAAAGGTTTAAAAGTAAATGACGCATATGCTATTGTAGAAATGCTTAAAAATATAATGACACAAAAAAGTGATTTACAAAGAGTTATTAGGGTAAGAGGTATTAGGTATGGATTTATACCAAACTTAGACGAAATGACTTTTGGTGAATATGTAGACTTAGACACATATTTAACAAGCTGGGATAATATGCATAAAGCAATGTCTGTATTATATAGACCAATTGAAAGACAAGAAAAAGATCTATATAATATAAAAGAATATGAGGCAAAATTAGATGACAATTTATTGCATATGCCAATGGATGCTGTTATGGGTTCTATACTTTTTTTTTATCATTTAGGGAACGACTTGTCACAAACTATGATAACTTATTTAACGGAGAAGCAGGAGAATCAGTTAGTTCAGTATATCAATTCGGAGTTAGATGGGGGTGGTACTCCAGTTTATATGGGTTATCTAAAGGGGATATTAGACAACTTGAAAATATCACTAAATTAAATGTACATAAATGTCTTAATTTTTTAATGTTTGAAAAAGAAAAAAACATATTAGAAAAACAAAATATAAAAAGGAAACAAAATGGCTAACAAAGGTGCAAGAGGATTTTATTTAATAACAGAACAAATAGAATCCCAATTATTATTAGACCCAAATGTAAATACAGTAACTACAGGTGATATAACTGATGTAGATCTAAACAAAGCCACAATATATCCTCTGTCACATATTATAGTAAACAGTGCAAACCTTGAAGAAAATTTGGTGCGTTTTTCTATAAGTGTTATTAGTATGGATTTAGTTGATACATCTAAGTCAGAAACAACAGATCAATTTAGAGGTAACAATAATGAACACGATGTGCTTAATACACAATTAGCAGTACAAAATAAGTTAGTACAAATACTAAGAAAAGGTACATTAAATAGAAACCTATACCAATTAGACGGCAACCCAACGTGTGAGCCCTTTGTTGATAGATTTGAAAATGCTGTTAGCGGTTGGGCATTAACAATGGATATNTTAATACCNAATGATNTAGATATATGCAACTAAAAAACGTACAATTTGCTTTAAATCTATTTGCTAAAAACGTTATTAAATTTAGTAAGAATAATTTAACACGACAAAAAAAAGCAGGTGGTGCATTATATAAAAGTCTNGATTATTTTGTTAAAGGTGAATCAGATAGAATATTTGTACAATTCTATATGACAGATTATGGTATGTTTGTTGACCAAGGTGTAAGAGGTGCAAAAAGTTCAACAAGAAATAGAACAAGCCCATTTAAATTTGGTACAGGTACAGGTAAAAAAGGTGGGTTACGAGATGGTATTTTGGAATGGCTAAAACGTAAGCGTTTTCAATTTCAAGATGATGCTGGTAGATTTATGTCATATCAAAGTATGTCATTTATTATAGCACGTGCTATTTATAATAAAGGCATAAAACCAAGTTTATTTTTTACCAGACCTTTTGAAAAAGCATTTAATAATTTAAGTGAAGAAATTAAAAAACAATTTGAATTAGATTTACAAGAATTTTTACCTAATAAAGTTGACTAATGAGTGATTTAATATTTGCTAGAAGCCCATACACAATTAAGCATACATCAACTGCTAATCCACCAGACCCTGCATATGAATGTTTTGAAACTAATATATATGGTAGATATGCAGACTTTACAGGATTTAGTGTTAATGCGGCAGGGACAATAGTCAATGGAACAATAACAGATAAAATCAGCGGGGCTACTTTGACAAGAACAGCCACTACAACAACAAGTGGTGCTACATCATTCCCAGTTGTATTTGAAGCCACGCAAGTAAATATAAGAGTTACATTTAATTTACCAAGTGGATATAATGCCAGTTCACATACTTGTGAAATTGAAGTAACACAAGCAGCAGCCACGCCTACTTGTCAAGCAGTAACAATATTTAATATGAGTGCTATGAATACAACGTCAAGTCTGGTTTATAATTATACTGATTGTAGCAATGCAAGTCAAACAGGCACTTTATCAGGTGCAAATACTAAAGTAACAATTAATGTTAAATTCCCTTATACAACTAACTTCAGTTATTTTTACAGTATAGCAGGTGTACAACCTTTTGTATATACTGCAACAGATAGTTATATTGCGTCAAGGGTTAAAATAATAGGATAATATGAGCAATAGAATAAACGCAAGGAGTCCATTTTTTTTGCAATTTACAGGAACATAAAATAAAAAGATATGCCAACACTACATAAAGCAGCACTACAAATATACATTTATACAGGTACAGTTACCAGTACACCTAGTGCATCGAATCTTAGATACAGTTTAGAAAAAACTAAAATATCAACACAAGCAAATGTCTTATTTGAAATAGGCGAGTTAGTGAGAGATTATCTAACACATTCATTTAATGATGACTATGCAAGTGTAACAGCTTGGGTAACTTGTATAACTAAACTTTATGAAACTGCAAGCAATGATAGTGAGTTTACAACAGGGTCACCAGTAACACAAAGTTTTTTGGCACTTGATGGATATGGATATTTTGAAGATGGTATAAATCCGCAATTATCAGACAACGCATTATTTAGCAATAGTACTTTTTATTTACCAGAAGATACAGCAGGTAGGTTTCCAATATTGGCAGAAGGTGTAGGCAAAGTTATTATAGATGGTGTCACAACAGAAATAACTGACAATGGTAATAGTAATCAAAAAATACAATATATTACAATACCTGCCAACAGTAGTACCATACAAATTTATGACACTAATGATTCAACATTAGATAAAACTGTAACAGTTGTAAATGTATGTGAGCCAAAATATACAGTTTATAAAGTAACATTTGTAAATAAATATGGTGCATATCAAGACATATATTTTTATAAAAAGACTACAGAACGAATGGCTGTAACTGATGAAGTTTTTAAAACTAACACAATAGATAATTCAACTGTTACTTATGCAACTTATAAAGGTCAAAAACAAAGATATAATACAGAAGCAAAAACAAGTTTAGTTCTAAACACAGGATATGTAAATGAAGATTTTAATTTAGCTGTCGAGGAACTTTTAATTAGTGAACATATTTGGATTAGATTTGAAAATAAAACTTTACCAGTATTATGTAAAAGTATGGATATGACTTTTAAAACAAGTTTAAATGACAAGCTAATAAATCACGAGATTAGATTTGAATTTGCTTTTGATAAAATTAATAATGTAAGATAATGCCATTAAGATTAAATTTATTTATTGCAGATGAGGGGGGTACATTAACAGAAGTTGAAATGTTTAAAGACGAATCTGTTACACTTACACAAACTTTACAAAACATAAAAGATATATCTAAAGTTTTTACAGATTTTAGTAAAACATTTTCTGTACCTGCAAGTAAAAATAATAATAAATTGTTTCAACATTTTTACAGATATGAGATTGATGGCTTTACATCTAGACAAAAAAAAGAAGCACAATTATATTTAAATCATCAGTTATTTAAAAAAGGCAAAGTAAAACTAGAAACAGTTAAATTAATAGGTAATAAACCACATACATATAATTTAACATTTTTTGGTGAAGCTATAAATATGAAAGACTTTTTTGGTGAAGATCTTATTGGGTCACTTTCTTATTTATCTAATTTTAGTTTTCAATATAATGCTGCAAATGTAATAGATGCTTTACAAAATGGCATTGATAAAACTGTTAATGTAGATGGTCAAAATGAACAATACGAAGATGTATTAGTTGTACCACTTATAACACATACAGAAAGATTGACTTATGATAGTAGCGTAAACTCAGCAGGTAGTAAAAATCTTTTTGTAAGTAGTTCTGTTGTGCAAGGTGTACCATTTGAACAATTAAAACCTGCGCTAAGGGTATATGCAATTATAAAAGCTATCGAAGATAAATACAACACAGATAAAGGTTATTCACAAAACATTAAATTTAGCAGAGATTTTTTTAACAAAGATAATCTGCCTTTTTATAATTTATATTTGTGGTTACACAGAAAAAAAGGCGGTGTGCTTGAAGATGACAGTATTAGGCAACAATGTAAAAACTGGCATAATTTAGGAGGTAATACAGCAGATAAAAATTTTTGGCGACCAAATGTAAAAAGTAGTTATTGGGTTATAAGACAACCAAAAAATACTAAAAATGTTAAAATTCAACACGCTATAATTGTAACGCCAACAGGTGCAATTAGTTCTAGTTTTGATTTGATTATAGAAAAAGACGGTGAAGAACATTATAGGCAAACAGTAAAACAAACAGACTTAAACCACACATCAGTTGGTGGATCTTTTATATCTTTTGACACAGGTTTTTTAAATGCTGATGCAGGTGAATACACATTAAGTATTAGTTGTGATGTTTCTAGCACATATAATATTTTATTAAAATTAAAAGAAACAGTAAAAAAATTCTTAGGGTCAAATAATAGAAGTGTAACAGTTGATGGTAATGTAACAATAACAACAGAAGCAGAATTTTCAGCAAATGCACAATTACCAAAAATAACTGTTATTGATTTTCTAACAGCTATATTTAAAATGTTTAATTTAATTGCATATCAAAATAATACCAACACAATAGTCGTACAAACTTTAGATGAGTTTTATGCAAATAGCACAACAAATTATGATATAACAGAATATTTAGACACACAAACTACAACTGTGGAAAATGTATTGCCTTTTGCTAAAATTAATTTTAAATATAAAGGCACTAAAACATTTTTGGCAGACGATCATAATGAAAGGTTTGGTCTAGAATGGGGGTCTTTAAAATTTAGTGGTGATGAAAAAGTAGAGGGTAAAGAATTTAAAGTTGAATTACCCTTTGAACATATGAAATTCGAAAGACTATTAGATGCAAATACAAGTAATACAGATATTACAACAGCACAATTTGGATGGCACGTTGATGACAATCAACAAGCATATTTAGGCGAGCCATTATTATTTTATCCTGTTAGAGTTACTGGTGGTACAGCAATAAGTGTTTTAACAAGTTCTAGTGTGCAAAGTTCAATAACAAATTATTATATACCATCAAATAGTGTTGATTTAACAAGTTCACAAACTATAAATTTTGGTGCAGAAGTTAGCGAATATTTTTTAAACCCTTTTTTAAGTAGTCTATTTGAAACATATTACAAAACATATATAACAGGTATATTTAATGTAAGATCTAGATTGTATAAAGTAAAAGCATACTTACCATTAAGGATAATTCTTAATTTAAGTTTAGCAGATAAACTAATTGCATTTGATACAATATTTAAAATAAATAGTTTAAAAACTAATTTTACAACTGGCGTAAGTGATTTAGAACTTATAAATGAAGTTGAAGACTTTACTGTTGTAGATAGCGTTAAACATTTAGGCGATTTAATTAGTAAACCATTTATTACAATAGACAGTACAAAATTAACAACAGATACAGTAGAACAAACAATTGATGCAAACTAATGATTAGAACAATTATAGATTTATTGCAAGTGGTAGATGATGAAACAGAAAATATTAAAATAGCAAAAGGTAAATATGCTTACCCAAAAAATTTAAAAGAAGCATATAAAAAATTTAAACGTGATTTAAAATGGCAAAGAAAACAATACAAGCAGAATTAGAACTTTTAACAAAAGATGCACAGAAAGCTGTAGATGCACTTAATAAAAAGTTAAAAGAAACAGGTAAAGAAACTGATAAAAATAAACAAAAAGGTACTTTATTTACCAGGTCATTAAGCAAAGGTATGACTGGTTTAGGTAAAGCAACCAAAGCATTTGGAAATGCACTAAAAAATGCTGGTATTGGTTTGGCTATTGCAGCATTTGCAAAATTAGCAGACGTGCTTACAAGAAATCAAACAGCTATTGATTTTTTTACAACTGCAAATAATGCACTAAATATTGCTTTTAATGATTTTATAAATTTAGTTTTAGGAAGTGGTAATAAAATATCTGGTTTTTTTGACAATATTTTTGGGTCAGGTACTTTAAAAGCAGTCAAAGATTTTTCTTATACGATAGGTGTTGAGTTAGTTACAAGAATTAAAAATGTTATATCTGGTTTAGGTGGATTAGCCAGTTCTGTGGTTAAATTATTTAAATTAGATTTTGCAGGTGCTGCAGATACAGCAAAAGCAGCATTTGTAGATTTAGGACAAAGTATAGTAGGAAGCAAAGAAGAAACAGCTGAGGTTGACAAGACTATACAAAAAACAATTAAAAGTGTAAAAGAATATACAACAAGTGTAACTAAACAAGCACAAGCACAAACAAAGGCAAATAAAGCAGCAGAAGTTGCACAAGCAGAAAACGCATTATTATTACAGCAGTTTGATAAACAAGCTGAAACACAAAGACAACTTAGAGATGACACAACTGCAAGTATAGCAGATAGAATAGCAGCAAATCAAGAATTAGGCAGAGTTTTAGATGAACAAGAAAAATTAATGAAAGGTAATGCACAAGCAACACTTGATGCGGCACAAGCAAATTTTGATTTAAATAAAAGTGATGAAAATAGAATTGCTTTAATTAATGCAAAAATGGAACTAGCTGATGTTGAAGCTACAATAACAGGTTTTAGATCTGAACAATTAATTAACGAAAATGCTTTAATACAAGAGGGCATTGATTTAGAAAAAACAAAAGCAGAAGAAGCGGCAGCAAATGAACAAGCAATTAGAGATGCAAGAAACCAAACTTTTGATTTGTATACATCTATTGTCGGCGAAGAAACAGCAATTGGTAAAGCATTATTTTTAGCAAAACAGTCATTAATTTTAAAAGAACAAATAGCCAATGCAAAAGCTGCAATACAAAGGGTAAGTATGAATGCAACAGAATCGGCATCAGATGGTGTTAAAGGTATTGGTAAAGCATTTGCATCAGCACCGCCACCTTTAAATGCAATACCTGCAGCGTTAGCAGTTGGTCAAGCAGCCGCTACAGCATTAAGTATGGTAAAAGCTGTTGCCAAAGCAAAACAAGCATCACAAGGTATGGGTGCTGGTGGTGGTGGAAGTACGCCAAGTGTATCAGCACCAACAGTTGCTAGTACACCACCTGCATTTAATGTAGTTGGTCAAGCACCAGAAAATCAATTAGCAGAAACAATAGCAGGGCAACAACAACAACCAGTAAAGGCATTTGTAGTGTCAGATGAAGTAAGTACAGCACAAGCATTAGACAGAAATATTATAGAATCAGCAAGTATTGGATAATTTTACGTTATATAGATATGAAAATAGTAGAACTAATCATTGATGAAAATGATGAACTAAACGGAATAGAGGCAATTTCTCTTGTTGAATCACCTGCTATACAAGAAGATTTTGTCGCTTTAAAAGATAAAGAATTTAAATTAGCTGAAATCGATAAAGAGCAACGCTTGTTAGTGGGTGCTTTACTTGTACCAAACAAACCAATTTATCGTAAAACAAAAGACCAAGAATATTATATTTATTTTAGTCGTGATACAGTTAAAACTGCAAGTCAAAAATTTCTAAGTGCAGGTAATCAAAATAATGCAACACTTGAACACCAACATACACTTAAAGGACTAACACTTGTAGAAAGTTGGATTGTTGAAGATAAAGTACACGATAAAAGTAAAATGTATGGTATGGATTTGCCATTAGGAACTTGGGTTGGTGCTGTAAAAGTTAATTCTGATAAAGTTTGGAATGAGTTTGTAAAAACAGGTGCTGTAAAGGGTTTTAGTATAGAAGGGTATTTTGCAGATAAATTTGAAAAGCCACAAGATAAAGGTGTAAAAGACGAATTATCTGAAATAGAAGAACAAGAAAAACAACATATTGTAGAACAGTTAAAAGCAATTATAACTGGTGAAAAAATAACTTTACAAAGTTACAATGACTACCCTGATGCTGTTTCTAATAATGCGCAAAAAGGTATTGACTTAAATTCTAAAGTAGAAAATAAATGTGCTACACAAGTTGGTAAAGTGCGTGCATCGACTTTAGCAAAAAAAGGTAAAGTGACTTTAGAAACAATTAAAAGAATGTATAGTTTTTTAAGCAGGGCAGAAACTTATTATAACCCTGACAAACCTGATACTTGTGGTACAATTTCATATTTATTATGGGGTGGGTTAGCAGGTAAAAGATGGGCTAGGAAAAAATTAAGAGATCTTAACGAACTGCAGGAAGATTCTATCACTAAAATTATAAACGATAAAATTGCAATTATTGATAATCGTTTAGCATACAGCACAGTTGATGCTGCTATGAAAGCAAGTAACGATATGGGTTGTAATGGTTTTCACATACACGAATTAGAAGGCAAGAAATGGTATATGCCCTGTGAAAAACATAATATGAGTGTAGAGGAATTTAAAAAATATAAATGCCCAAAAGGCTATAAAAAAGATTACAAACAACATAAATGTGTTAAAGCTGCTAAAATTGGTCCACGAGGTGGTATTAGAAAATCACCTAAGGCACCAAAAGGTGATACACCAAACAGAAATCCTAAAGGCAAAGGCACAGCAAAAGGTAATGCAGGTAATACAAGAAGTGCTAAAGTAACAGAAAGGGATGAAAAAGTTTTACAAAAAAAGGCAGATGATTTTAACGAAAGGTACAAGAAAAAATTAGGATATGGTGTAACTGTTGGTATGCTAAGGGCTGTTTATCAAAGAGGTATGGGGGCATTTAATGTAAGTCATTCACCAAGAATTAAAAGTGCTACAGCTTGGGCACAAGCAAGAGTTAATGCCTTTTTATATTTAGTAAAAAACGGCAGACCACAAAATAAAAATTATACAGGAGATTTTGATTTATTACCAAGTAAACACCCAAAAAAACCAAAATAAATGCAAAGAACTACATCACCTATTGGGGGTAATAGGGCGTGTTTATGTGAGGACAACACATATAGAAAAGAATGTTGTAAAGGTTTAATATTAAACCAGGGCATTGGTTCTTTAGTTGGTCAAAATACAAATGAATATTCTGTGGTTGCAGGGCAAAATAAAAGTAATTCTGTAACACAAACTAACACCCAACAAGTATTGCTTAATAATTCTAATGCAACAAATTTTACTTGTAGTGATGTAAGTGCAACTTTTACTGTTAGTGATACAGGTGCCACAAGTTTAAGTTTAGCATCTGCAGAATTGGTAAGTTTTACACCTACAAGTTTTAGTACAGTTACTACAACAACAGAAAGAAGTGTAGTGGCAACTTTAATTGCACCACAAGGTTATGCAAATGAAGGTAGTTTTTTAGAATGTACTTTAACAGCAAACCAAAATGCACCTACTTTGACTTGTAGTGATTTAACAATTAGTGGTTTTGCTATAAGTGATGCAGGTGTAATAACAGATCCTAGCGTAACAGTAACAAGTTCAGGTGTTAGTTGTAGCTTTACAAAAAGTCCTAGCAGTTATGCAGTTGTTACATCAGATACAGTACAAACTTTGACACTAACAATTACTGTACCTGCCAATTATCATAATACTGGTAGCACAATAACTTGTACTACAACAGCAACACAATTAAGGGACACTTACGAATGTACCAGTACAACTTTATCAGGTTTTGCAGTTAGTCAAGCAGGTGTGGTTACTGCACCTAGTAGTTCAGTCGGTACTATTGTATCAACAAGCCCGTCTAGTTTTGCAATAGTAAGTACAAATACAAGTAGAACATTGACTGTAAATCTAACAGCACCGAGTACATTTTTAAATTCTGGAAGTACTATTGCTTGTACGACAACAGCCACCCAACCATTAACGCCTACATTTACTTGTAGTGATGTCACATTAACTGGTTTTGCTGTATCACAAGCAGGGGTTATAACATTACCTAGTCTTAGTGCAGGTACAATTGCTAGCAGTTCACCAAGCAGTTTTGCTATTGTAGACACAAATACAACAAGAACATTATCAGTAGATATTACTGTACCAGCAGGTTATTTTAATACTGGNTCGACAGTTACTTGTACAACTACAGCAACACAAATTGCTACACCAACATTTAGTTGTTCAGATGTTACTTTAAGTGGTTTTGCTGTCAGTTCTGGTGGAGTTATAACAGCACCTACAGTTGATGTAGGTACACTTGTAAGTACTAGCCCTGCTAGTTTTGATAGTATAGTATATGCAATTACGTCAAGAACTTTAAGTGCTACTATAACTGCTCCTAGTGGTTATTTTAATGCAGGGTCTAATATAGTTTGTACAACGACTGCAAATCAACCATTAACTACGCTTACGATAGGTATGTTAGGTACATTAAGTGATAATAATCCACTTGTATTTGACACATCAGGTGGTAGGGTACACAACGCCAATTTTGCACAATACAATAGAAATACAGGTGCATTTGAAGATAGGGATTCTGATAGTGTTCAAGACAGCAACGAGCCAGATTTTGATGCTTTTGTAAATACAACTTTTGGATTTAATAATGTAGATCAATCACCAACATATAATAATTATGGATATACTAGCTTTTTAAACCCTAATACAAGTGCAAGTAATTTATTGCTTAGTACATCTACAGCTACAATACAAGTTTTAGCAAGTGTTGCTGTAACAAGTATTTATGCAAATAGTGGCTCAAGTCTAAGTGGAGTTGTAGGTGATGTAACTAGACCTGCATTGCCTGGTAATATACATAAGGTGTGGACTTTTACAGCAGATTACACACAATTTAGCACTTATAGAATTACAACCACAATAAATGGTAGTACTTCAATTAGTCAAGATCTTGTTTTAAAAGGTTGTACAACTTTACATTCACAAACAACACCTGTNGTNGTATCNGGNAGAACTGACAATCCTACATTTACAGATAGTGGTAGTACATCTACAAGTTGGGGTTGTGCTAATAGTTCAAGTGCAACATTATATTTTAGTCCAAATAGTTCAAGTGAAGCTGACACATTTGCATCAAATGACGTACAATCACACCAAGATAGACCGTCTGGTACATTTAGACAATTTAGAGTTAAATCAGTAGTTGATTATTGTAATTTTACATCAGCAGGTGTAGATGGTGGTATTGTGGGTGCAACTATTTATAACAAATTATTAATTACAACTTGTCAAGGTGCTAATGAATTTACAAGACAATCAGAAAGTGTTACTGCATTCCCTGATGGTAACTATTCAACAACAAGTGCGTCAGGGGCTGTTGCTAGTGGTGTTGTAACATCTATGAGTTAATAAATGCAAATTTTTTAAGGGCTGTCGTTATACAAATATGAAAAACGCACAACAAATGATTAATGACATAAAAAATCTATTAGGCATCGAATTGTCTGAGGATAAAACTAACGATACTGCAGAAGTGGTTGAGTTAGCGACAGCAAAACTTGAGAACGGTGCAACTATCGAAGCAGAAGCAATGAGTGAAGGTAACGATGTATTTATTGTAACTGATGACGAAAAAGTACCTTTACCTGACGGCACATATACTTTGGAAAGTTCTGAAGTGTTAGTTGCTAAGGATGGCAAAATCGTATCAATTGGAGAAGAAAAAGAAGAAGCATCTGAAGATGTTGAAGCTGAATTAGAAGAAGACGACAAGGACGATATGAAAAAGCATTATGCAACTAAAGAAGAACTTGCAGAAGTTAAAAAATTAGTTGAGGAAATTAAAAAAATGGTTGAAGACAAAAAAGAAAAAATGTCAAAGCAAGAAGAAGAAAATGCTGAATTAAAACAACAGCTATCAGAAGCAGCGGCAAAACCAATTGTTCATAAACCAGAAGCAAAGACAGAATTAAAAAATCTGTTAAATATTAACAAACAAAAAAATTCAACGTACAGCAGAGTGCTTGAAAATTTTGAAAAATTTAAAAATTAATTAAAATGGCAACAACAACTAGTATAACAACAACGTATGCAGGGGAAAAAGCAGCAGGATATATTTCTGCAAGTCTTTTGTCAGGTAGCACACTTGCTAACGATTTAATAACAATAAAACCAAATATTAAATATAAAGAGGTTTTAAAAACAGGTGCTACATCAAATGATTTAGTAAAAAATGCAACTTGTGATTTTTCAGCTACATCAACATTAACTTTAGCTGAGAAAATTTTACAACCAGAAGAGTTTCAAGTCAATTTACAATTATGTAAAAAAGATTTCAGAAGTGACTGGGATGCGGCACAAATGGGTATCAGCGTACACGATAATTTGCCTAATTCTTTTGTAGATTTTTTATTGGCACACGTTGCTGATAAAGTTGCACAAAGAATCGAAACAAACATTTGGAATGGTACAAACGCAACAGCAGGACAATTTGATGGTTTCTTTAACTTATTGTCAGCAGATAGTGACGTAAGTGACATTTCTGGGCAGGCTGTGACTAGCTCCAATGTAATCGAAGATATGGGGAAAGTGGTTACGGCAATTCCAAGCGCAGTTTATGGTAGCGAAGATCTTTTATTATATGTTTCTTCAAATGTTGCTAAGGCTTACATCAGAGCATTAGGAGGATTTGGCGCAAGTGGACTTGGTGCTGCTGGTGTAAACGCACAAGGTTCTATGTGGTATCAAAATGGTGCTTTAACTTTTGAAGGCATACCAGTTGTAACTGCAAAAGGTATGGGCGATAACACAATGGTTGCGGCTAGAAAATCAAATTTATACTTTGGTACTGGTTTATTAAACGATACTAACGAAGCAAAGGTAATTGATATGGCTGATTTAGATGGCTCACAGAATGTAAGAGTTGTTTTGAGATTTACAGCAGGTATTCAAGTTGGTTTTGGTAGTGATGTAGTTTTATATCACCCGACTGTATAATTATTATTAACATAAAAAGGTAGGTGGGGTTATGTGCCTGCTTACCTTTTTTTTAAAAATTTAAAATATGGCTTGTAATTTAACAACTGGAAGGAAAGTACCCTGCAAATCTGGCGTTGGCGGCATAAGAAATGTTTATTTTGCTGACTTTGGAACTTTGGGGGATATTACATTGACTGTTGGTGAAATCACTGATATGTCTGGCTCAACAAATTGGTTTAAGTATGAATTAAAAGGTGCTAATTCGTTAGAAACTACTATTACAACAAGCAGAGAAAATGGTACAACTTTTTATGAATCAGTACTAAATATTACTTTACCTTTTTTAGATAGGGCAACACAAGAAGAAATAAAATTAATTGCAGTAGGCAGACCACATATAGTAGTTGAAGGGTATGATGATAGATATTATATGGTCGGTTTAGAAAATGGCGCAGACTTAACTGGGGGTACAATAGTGACGGGTGCCGCAATGGGGGATCTTTCAGGTTTCACTTTGACATTTACAGCACAAGAAACAGCACCACCTAATTTTGTTCAGCCTGGTGTATTAACACCTGAGATTAATGGCGCACAATTAGAAGTTAATTAATTTTTTGTATATTAGATATGTTTCCGTGTAAACTGGGATTAATAATATAGTTGCAGGTGGGGAGAACGCACCTAGAACAATCGTTACATAATTCTAATTTTTAAATTATTTAAAAATGGAAGCTAAACAAAAAGAACAATTAACATACAGAGGTGTAAAATACACACCTGTAAATTTAAAAACTAGTGAAAAATCTAGTCAAAAAACTTATAGAGGTGTAAACTATGTGAGTTAGAGTTTTTTTAAGTATATCGAAATTAAAGGGTAGCAAAAGTTACCCTTTTTTTTTACATACAAATATCGTACATTGTTACGTTATATTATTATGAAGAAACTAACCACAAGTACATCATCACAAACTTTAAAAATTATTCCTAGAACTTATGCAAGTTCAGTTACCTTGTCTGTGAGAGATGATAGCGCAAATACAAGTGTAAGTTACACAGTTACGCCAACCAAAACTGGTGATTATATGGTTTTAGATCAAGCGTTTGCATTAAAAGAAGGGCGTTACTATGATTTAGAAGTAAAAGAAGGCAGTNATGTNATATATAAAGATAAAATATTTTGTACTGACCAAACTGTACAACAATCAACAAACAATTATTATACAATAAATAGTGGAACATATACAACTGATTCAACGTATGATAATGAATTAATATTAGTATGAGTGATATAAGTATTGTAAATTTAAGCAATTATGCTAGCCCAAAAATAAAAGAAGTTAAAAACCAAGACTGGGTTGCATACGGTGAAGATAATAACTATTTTGAATATATAATAGACAGATATAATGGCAGCCCTACAAATAATGCTATAATAAATGGCATATCGGCAATGATTTATGGTCACGGTTTAGATGCAACTGATAGTGATACTAAAACTGATGAATATGCTAAAATGGTATCATTATTTAAAAAAGATGTAGTAAGAAAATTGGTATATGACTATAAACTTTTAGGACAATGTGCNGTACAAATNATATATTCAAAAGATAGAAAAACNATTGCACAATTAGAACACTTACCAGTAGAAACATTAAGGGCAGAAAAAGCAAATGAAGATGGTGAGATTGNAGCNTANTANTATTTTGAGGACTGGAAAAATATAACAAGAAAAGATGAGCCATTAAGAATACCTTGTTTTGGTAAATCTAAAGAAGCAATTGAATTAATGTATATAAAACCATACAAAGCAGGTTANTTTTATTATTCACCTGTTGATTATCAAGGTGGTTTACAGTATGCAGAACTTGAAGAAGAAATTGCAAACTACCATTTAGCAAATATAAAGCAAGGTTTAGCGCCAAGTATGTTAATTAACTTTAACAATGGCACGCCAACAGAAGAACAACGTACACTTATAGAACAAAGAATTTATCAAAAATTTTCTGGGTCAAGTAACAGCGGCAAATTTATTCTAGCTTTTAACGATAATGCTGATACACAAGCAAATATTGAGCCAATACAATTAAATGATGCACATAATCAATACCAGTTTTTAAGTGAAGAAAGCAGTAAAAAAATATTGGTTAGTCACAGAATAGTATCGCCTATGTTATTTGGTATTAAAGANCAAACAGGGTTAGGTAATAATGCAGACGAATTAAAAACAGCAAGTATATTAACAGACAATACAACAATTAGACCTTTTCAAGATATGATAATTGATGCGTTTGATCAAATATTAGCATATAATAATATTAGTTTAAATCTTTATTTTAAAACATTACAGCCTTTAGAATTTACTGATTTAAAAAATGTTACCGATAAAGAAACGAGAGAAGAGGAAACTGGTGTTAAAATGAGTTCTGATCTTGAGTTTGATGATTTAAAAATGGTAGAAAGTTTAGAAAACTTAGGGCAAGATGAGCAGGAATTATTAGATCTTGGCTATGAACTTGTTGATGAAAGACCTGTTGATTATGAACAAGAAGAGGTTTTGGACAAAATGCTTAGTTTAGCAACCGTACCAAAAAGCAGACCGAGGGGTGATAGTGATTTAGATGGAGAAACAAAACAGGGTGAAAAATTTTTAGTACGTTATCAATATGCACCACTAGCAGTAAAAAATAACAGCAGGGAGTTTTGTAGAAAAATGGTGCAAGCTAGAAAAATTTATCGTAAAGAGGACTTAAATAAAAATAGTACAGCAAACGGTGAATTGGCTGCAAAAGGTGAAAAATCATATAATATATGGTTACACAAAGGCGGGGCAAATTGTCATCACTATTTTTTAAGAAAGACTTTTATGTTCAAAGGACAAGAATTTAAACCTGTATACAAACAAGAAAGAGAAACAAAAGGAATAAAAGCACCAAATAAAGGTTTTGGTAAAAAGGGTGAGCCAAAACAAGTAGCACAAAGACCGATAGACAGACCTGATAATGGATATAAATATAAAAGATAATGGCAACAGCACTATTTTTAACAAGATCTGATTTAGTTAAGAACACAATACTTGACGGTAATATTGATACGGACAAATTTATACAATTTGTTAAAATAGCGCAAGAAATACACGTTAGGAACTATCTTGGAACTGATTTATATAACAAATTACAAAGTGATATTATTGCAGGCACTCTATCTGGTACATATTTAACACTTAAAAACACTTATGTTGTGCCTATGCTTATACATTGGAGTAATGTTGAATATTTACCTTTTGCTGCATATAGTGTAAAAAACGGTGGCGTATTTAAACACATATCTGAAAATGCAGAAAGTGTAAGCAAAGAAGAGGTTGACTTTTTAATAAATAAAGAACGAGAATTTGCTGAATATTATACACAAAGATTTATAGACTTTATGGTACATAATCAACAAGATTATCCAGAATATAATACAAACAGCAATGAAGATATACACCCTGATAAAGACACAACATTTCAAGGGTGGGTGTTATGAAAAAGAAACGAAAAAACTATAAACCTAAGCTAGAATACGTTATTAAATTAGAAAGGTTTTTAAAATTAGNAAAAAATGGCAAATAATATTGACTGGGGAAAAATTTATTGTTTTACAGAATGGGGAGAAGAAAAAAATACAATAGTTGAAAGTATTCCTGCATTCTCTGCACCCAGTTGTTTTACTAGCCCAAAAACTGGTAATCAGATAGACACATTGGCACTTACTGTTGATTTGACTAGCTTTACCGTAGATTCAACAACAACAAAAATAAGTCAAACAACAATTTAAAAAATATGGCATCGATAGACATTAATATAGGAAGTAGCGCAGATGACGGAACAGGGGATAACCTGCGAGCATTTGCAACAAACGTAGCGGCGATGTTTGCTGAGATATATGGTCTTGGTACAGCCGAAAGTGATTTAACAACAGGTACAGCATTTAGACCTGCATTAAGTTTAATAGCAGACCAAGCAGCGAATACAGTAATTGTAAGGGATGCAAATTCAAGTGGTACATTATCAGCAAAAGCAGTAACAAGTGCTCAGTTATTAATAGGTAATGGCGCTGGATTTAATGCAGCAACATTAAGTGGTGATGTAACAATGGCAAATACAGGGGCAGTTACAATAGCAAATACAGCAGTTGAAACAGCTATGATTGCAGATGACAATGTAACACACGATAAATTAGAGGGCAGGTTTACATCTAGGCAAACAATTTCAACACAGTCAGGTACAATTTCTATTGACTGGGGGTCACATAGTGTATTTAAATTTACTGCCGCTTTAAATGGTACTACAACTTTAGATTATACAGGTTATAAAGTAGGACAAACAATTGAGATTTGTGGTTTAACTGGTAGTCAAACTATTAATGTTACAGATCAAGGTACAGGTACATCATATCATTATCAAGTAAGTGCTGATTATGATGGGAGTAAATCTAATCTTTTGCAGGTTACTTGTTTACACGATGATGGCACTAGTCCTGAATTTGCTTATAGTTTAACTAATTATACTGCAGATGCAACTGATATTGGTGCGTAAAATTTAATATAATAATTATGTATGCAAAAGAAATTAATAAAAAAATAAAAACATTCAATGTTCTACCAAGTAATTTTAATGGTAAAAAATATTATTTAACTGGCTTTAATTTATTGTCAGATGATGAATTAGCTGATGAGGGTTTTTATAAAGTTGAAGTGCCTGAATATGATAGCAGGGTGCAAGAACTAAAAGATTTAAAGTTTAACAAAACTAAAGGCAAGTTTGTATATACTTTAAAAAACAAAACTTTTTCTGAAAGTGTTAGTGAATTAAAAGAACAAAAATTATTACAGCTCCAAACAAGACGTGATATTTTGTTGGAGCCAAGTAGAAATTTAGCTTTAGAAGCATTTGAAACTGGTAAGGAGTTAGCACAAGAAATCAAAGATGAAAGGGATGCAATTCGCAAACAATATGATGATGATGTAGTTGCATTAAATAAACTTACAAAAAAACTTGACATAGTAAAATTTATATAATGAGTTCAGTAAAAGATAGTATATTATTAAAAGGTACAAGTGCAGGTGGTAGTGCTGTAGCTACTGATTTAAAATTACATTGGGATACAACCCAAACAAGTTTGAGTGGCTCAACTGGTGTGCTTACAGCTTTAGCAGGTAGTGCTACTGGTGATATGATTGATCCGAGTGATGTTAATAAAAGTGATTCTTCAAGTGTAGATGCTTTTGGAAATCAAGGATGGAAGTTTCAAGATGGTGGAGTTAGCAACACACAATTACTGGCTAATCAAGGATTTAGTACAATAATGGGTACAACTGCAACTAATTACACAGTTGAAATTTGGTGTAAAATAGATGTTAAACAGGCAAGTGATGCTGTTTTTGCACATTCTTATGGTAGGGCAGGTTCAAGTACTTATGGTACAGCACAAAACTTTATATTAGGTTTATATGGTGTAAGCAGTACAGCAAGTCAAGGCGGTATGCATTCTTTGCATTATTCAGCAAGTGGTAATACTTATGCAAATTTAAGTACAGGCAATTTAAGTTATGGGTTTTTTGCTCAATATGTTGTAACAATAGATTCTAGCACTATTATATTTTATCAAAATGGTGCAGCGGCAGGGTCAATTTCTAGTGGTGGTGGCACACCAAGAACACAAGCGGCTGACTTTGTAATAGGGGGTAGGTATGGTTATACTGATAAATCTTGGAATGGTGTTTTTAGAATATGCAGATTATATTCTAAAGCATTAAGTGCATCAGAAGTTTTGACAAATTATAATGCTGATAAAGCAAAATTTGGTTTAAGTTAAAATGAAACAGTTAGCAGCTATAAATACAAGTGCAATATTGATAAGTTTTATTCCTCAGATTGAGGATGGATTAAGAATATTAGTATTGATTGGAACTATAATCTACACGATACTAAAAATTAGAAACGAGGTAAAAAAATAAATATGTGGCAGGGAATTAGTTTTAGACAAAATCAGATACAGGGTGTTAGAATGAATAAATTGAAAGAAAGGTTTATACAATCTTATAGACCTATAACCAAAAAATATGACAAATGAAATTACCAACAAATGGTGTCGCAAAAGATATAAGACATTTTTCAGGTGCATTATTGGTTTTTTTTCTTATTGTAGGAATTTTAATTTACTTGTCTAAATTTTCTATACCTGATAAAAATGCACAAATTGTAAACACTCTTATTGGTATGATTGCTGCAAGTGTGGCTATGGTTATAGCGACCATCACAGGGCGCAATCCAGATGATCTTGAAGAAGCGAAGAAAAAAATACAAGGTTTAGAAAATAGAGTTGAAATGCTTGTTAGTCAGAAAGATTCTTTAGAAGGTATGCTTATAAAAAGTCAAACTGAAACAATAGAAAGATTAACTTTACTTGCGGCAGTAGATTATGACAAAAAAAATAGATGTAATAACAAAGATTGTAAATGTAAATAGTATGGATAAAATAAAAATATGGTGGAAAAATACACCACTAACAAAAAAATTATTATATATTGTGGCGTTTTTATTATTTATTATTATGTTAATTAAATGATAGATCTAGAATATTTTAAATACACTGAATTTGATAGCCCTGACCAAAAAAATAGCGGCATTAATATGCACCCTGAATTTTTACAAAAACTTGAAAAAGCTAGGAGTATTGCTAATTTTCCTTTTATTATTTCAAGTGGTTATCGCAGCCAAAACTTTAATGAAAAACTTAGGCAAGATGGATATTCAGCATCAAAAAATTCAAGTCATCTTATTGGAAGGGCAGTCGACATCAGAGTTAAAGATTCAGCACACAGACTACAGCTGTTGGAAGCATTACAACAAGCAGGATTTAAACGATTTGGAGTTGCTAAAGGATTCATACACGTTGATGACGACCCTAACAAACCCAATTGTCTATGGACTTACTAATACAGCAGGACAGACATTAGAATATGAGTAAACCACTAAAAGAAACAAAAGTAGGTAAATTTTTATTAGAAAAAGTGCCAAATGTTATAGGTGGTTTATTAGATAGTACGCCTGCAGGTAGTGTTATTAAAACACTTATAGGCGGATCTGATATGTCAGATGCAGACAAAGAAATTGCACTTAAAAAATTAGATCAAGAAATACACGAATTTGACGGTATTACAAAAAGATGGATTGCGGATAGTAAAAGTTCTTGGTTGGCTCAAAATGTTAGACCCCTTACACTTGCATTTTTAACAGTAGCTTTTGTAATAGGTTGGTATATGCAAATTGACGAATTAGAAGTTGTAAAGGAATTATTATGGGTTGTTTTTGCAGGTTATTTTGGTGGCAGAACATACGAAAAAGTAAAAGGTAAAAGTAATGCCTAGAAAAATTGTATCAAAATTTATAGAAAAACCAAAAGTAAGAAGAAAAGGCAGACATTCAAAAAGTGCCAGCAAATTAAAGTCTAGTAAACTATACAAAAAACCTTACAACAGGCAAGGCAGATAATAATTTTGTAAATTTAATTTTTTTTATATATTATATAATACAGTATTATAATACAGTATTTATAATACTATATATATAAAACTATAGGTAATTAATGGGAGTATTTTATTTTATATGCGGTATGTTATTTTGGGAGTTTATAAGAACTATCGTTATATTTATATATTTAAATGTTAGAAAATGGATAAAAGACCGACAATAAAATGTAGCTTATGCGATAAATATTTTGTTGAAGGTAGAGAATACAGAGAGCATTGGGAAGATGCACATTTAAAAGAATACTTAAAATTAATTAATTATAAAAATTTATGACTTCAACAAGAAAAAAAGCAGACCTTATAATGAATATGCCAATTTGTAATGTTTGTAAAATAGATAAACTTTTCGAAATAGATTGTTATCAATATACAAATTTAGGTACTGATAGTACTATAAAAGAAAAAGATGCTGTAAAAAAAACCAGTTTATACATATATAGAAAAATAAAACAATTGAATGAAAGACTAGGTAAACGACTTTTATTTCATTATGCCTAGATCTCGTAAAGCTATTGTAAAAGAACTTGACAGGGTTTTTAGTTTAATGATTAGAATTACTAATAGTAAAAACGGTTACTGCGAATGTATAACTTGTGGTCGCAAATATCCTATTAAACAAATACAATGCGGTCATTTTATGTCTAGAAAAAATTACAGCACAAGGTGGGTACCAGAAAATGCAGCACCTCAATGCTATGGCTGTAATGTAATGCAACAAGGTAAGCAGTATGAGTTTGCAAAACAAATTGGAGAAAATACAGCAGAAGAAATGTTACGTTTATCAAAACAAATTGTAAAATTTAGTAATCAAGATTTATTAGATAAAATTTGTGAATTTAAAAAAATTATACATATATTTGATAGCAAGTAACTTTTTTCATTACTTTTTAGTGATTTTTTATTTAGATATGTTTATAGTTAGGTAAAAGGGGTTTTTTAAGCCCCTTTTTTTTTTAACAAAAATTTGCTTATATTTGTTTTAATTATGACTTTTACAGAAGATGTTTTAAGATTAAAAAATGCTGAAATAGAAGCACTTAAATTAGAAAATGTCAGACTATTATTAAAGGTCGAAGAACTTAAACAACAAATTACTAACTATAAAACTAATAAAAATGCAAGGCAAAGTAAAATTTATAAGTCCTGACCCAAAACAAAACGAATACGAATATAATGGGGTCATATATAAAAAATACAAAGTAGAATTTTCAGACGGTAAATCATATAGTTTTTCTACAAAAAAAACTTATAATGATGGTAATCTTACTTTTAAAGTAGGAGATAGAATTGAATATATGGTTACAAACGAAAAGTTAGGGTCAGCAAAATCAATGAGCATTATACAGGCTAAGGACTCTAATAGAACACAACAGCAAGAAATACAATTAAGTGTATCTTTTAATGGTGCTGTTAAATTAGCAAGTAAAGGCAAAATTAAAATAGACGAAATAGAAACATTTACAAAAGAATTTTATAACAAAATATTTAACTAAAATGGCAGATAAAAAATTTACAAACGGATTATTTATTTATAAATCAAAAATAGAAGGTTTATTAAATTGGTCAGCAAAAAAAGAAGACTACATAAAAGCACTACAAGAAGCTGAAGCTGATGAAAATGGTTTTATTAGTGGATCATACCACACTATGAGGGAAAAACCTGATAGAATGTACGGTACATTTAGAGATCAAGAAAAAAAGATTACAAGCAAAGAACACGCACCAGACAGAGATCTTCCGTTTTAGATGTTAATTAACTTTAATTATCATTTAAAGAAAATTAAAGATGTTAGAAACGGTAAAATAAAAGAAGGACTTAAATTAGAAGTAGAAAACTTAGACGAACATCTAAGGTTTAAAAGACAATTTAATGTTATACTTGGACACGCCAATGTTGGTAAAACATCTATAATTTTATATTTAATGTTGCTTTATACCTTAAAGCATAAATTAAAATGGTTGGTATTTAGTGCCGAAAATGACACATATACACTTATAAAAAAATTAATTGAGTTTATGTGTACAGATATTATACAGCATATAGAAGAAACTAAATTTTTAGATAAAGCATTTTTTATAGACGAACATTTTAAATTTTTAGATTGCACTAAAACTTACGATTATAAACAATTGTTAAAAGAAGCGAAAGAAATAAAAAGCAAATTTAATTACGATGGTTTTTTAATTGACCCATATAATGCCTTAAGGGTAAATAAATCTTTACTTGTAGGAAATAAACACGAATATGACTATGACGTATGTTCAGAATTTAGAATATTTACCAAGAAAAATAATTGTGCCATCTGGTTAAATACACACGCTAATACAGAAGCATTAAGAAAAATACACCCTTTATCACACACTTATGCAGGACATCCTATACCACCAAATGCAGCAGATGTTGAAGGTGGTGGCAAGTTTGTTAATAGGGCAGATGATTTTTGGGTTTTACACAGATATTTGCAACATAAAACAGAATGGATGATTTCACATTTACACGTAAGAAAGGTTAAAGACACAGATACAGGTGGAAGGCAAACAGATCTTGATGAGCCTTTAAAATTTAGAAATATAATAAATAATGTTGGTTTTCAAATTAATGGAAAAAATATTGTACCTTTAGTTGACAAAGATACACCATTTTGAACAGAAACATTAATTTTACGTTTATACCTATTTATGGAATTGCATTTGGTATAACATATTACAATCCTAACTTAGAACCCGAACAGTTAATAAAAGTAGATCCCGAAGAATATTACGAGCAAGTTTCAATAATGTTTTTATGCTTTGGTTTACATATAACTGTATGGAAAGAATAATGCAATTATTATTTAAAGATCATAATAAATGGGTTGCTATTGTTAAAAGTTTTGGTTGTAATAATGCAACTGCTAAAGATATTGTCTCAGAAATGTATATAAAAGTAAGCAGAGCAATAAAACGTGGTCAAAATATTATGTTTGATGAACATTCAGTTAATTATTATTATATTTTTAGAACTTTAAGCAGTCTTTTTATAGATCTAAAACGAAAAGAAAAAAAAATTGACTTACTTAATATTGATGATATAAAGTTAGGAAGTGTAAATATTAACCCTGACTATGAATCGAAATATAATGTTATTAAAAAAGGGTTAGATGAACTTTATTGGTATGATAAAAAAGTATATGAAATTATTGAGGGCGGTACAAGCATTGCAGAACTAAGCAAAAAAACCAAAATATCATATTACAGTTTATATAATACCTATAAAAAAGTAAAAAAATATTTAAAAAATTTATTATGATTTTATTAGGTGATTTAGTTGAAAAAATTACTAAGGCAACTGGTATAAAATGGCTAACTGAATTCGTTATAATAAAGTTACTGGGTTTTAAAACTTGTAATTGTGATAAAAGAAAATTAAAATTAAACAACTTTAGCAAAAATTTTACAAATGAAAAAAATAAGAATGACAAATGATGACGCAAATAAATGGCTTAACTATAAAAACAATTATAAAGTACAACCCACAAATGACCAAATTGATTTAATAGTACAATTACACGCTAAATATTTTAATCATAATGAATATTACCCCTGCACTTGCACACCAAAAACTTGGAATCAATGGATAGCACAATTAGATACAGTCTACAATGAAACTAGAAACAGTACACAAACTTGAAAAAGCAATTATTGTAGCTTTAAATTTAGACGGCTGGGATTTGACTTGGACTGGTGAAAAATTTGAACACTATGATGCTGTCGGTACTACGCCAAAAGGTAAAGATTGTATTATTGAATTTAAGTTTAGAAAAACATATTACGAAACCAAAATACTTGAAAAATATAAATACGATGAACTTATGAATATGCCATACGATTTAGTAAAACTGTATTCTGTTCACGATCCTAAAGGCAGTTATTTATATTGGCTTAATACATTAGATGTTGGCAAAGCAAAAACTATGTATTTACCAGACACTACAATGTGGAATAAAAAAAAAATAGAAAAAGAAGTCTATTTACTAACAGAAGAACAAGCAGTCATTTTTAATAAAAGTTAATAAAAGTTTTTTTTATTAACAACTTTTACTATATTTACAATATAAACTATATAAATATGAATTATAAAGAAATCAAGCAATTGACAAAAAAAGAGAATAAAAAAGAAATCAAAAAAGCACTTATAGAGTTAGCAGTACTATTTTTATCAGTATATGCTAGTTTTTGGTTAGGTGCTTTATTAATTATAAACTTATAACTATGAATAAAAATTATCAAGATTACATTACCAATTATATTTGGATAGAATTTTTTGAGGGTAATGAAGAAGAATTTATTGAATATACAACAGATGATTTGTCTGACTATGTATATGACAAACTTGTAGTTAATTTAAGTAATGATGAATCAGAACAGTTAATTATTGGCAGTTTAAACTGGGTTTGTTGGTATACAATACAACAAAGTATTGATAGTAACTATTACGGCATTTATTGTAGAAATTGTGGCACACCTACACCAGAAATATCAGAATATTGTAGCCCAAAATGTCAAGATCAATATTATATTTCAATAACAAACTAATGATAAAAGGTATATATAAAAAAGGTCAAATAATGCAGTCAATAAATTTTATGACTAGCAGTTCAAGAATATCTGAAATATTATTTGATGCTTCGGAAAAAGATCCTACAAACCCAAAAGTACAAACTATGATGGGTGATATGGCAGAAATTATTACTTATGTTGCATATTTAGAACGTACATTAGCAGATAGTGAAATTAATAATCAAGTTTTATTAAAAAAAATTAGTAACTTACAAACAGAAAATAAAGAATTATGGAAAGTAAAGAAATAGATATTAAACCACATTGGAAAATTATATCGTTTACAGATTTAAAAGATTTTAAATTTTGGGCAGGTGCAAAAGATTTAGCAAGTAAATTAACAAGATTAGAATTAGAAAACATACAAGAATTTTTACGTTTTGTATATCCAGATGGAATAACTGAAACAATGGTCAATGACTTATTTTGGTTTGATTCAGATTGGATTTGTGAATCAATTGGCTTAGATGTTGAAAAAGTATTAGAAAGGAAAAGTGTTAGACTTATTTAAACATATTACAGGTATTTGTGGTGAGCCACATTTAAATATTTACATATTAATTGTAATAGCATTTATAATATTTAAAAAATATATTTTAGATGATATTACTTATTGATGCAGATTCTTTAATATTTGCTAGTTGCTATAAACCGAAAGATAAAATAACAAATAGTATTTATTATAAACGTATTCATAAATGTAAAGATAAATTTGATGGTCAATTGATTAATATTGTTACAACATTAGAAGAACAATATGACATAAAAGAAGTGAGGATTTTTTCTGGTAGGTCAAAAAATAATTTTAGGAAGTTATTAAGTAAGGAATACAAAGCAAATAGAAGTGGTGAAAAACCNCCNATGNTAGANANAATGCACACAGTANGTTANAGAACATTATGAAGCAATACAAAGTTGTGGTCACGAAACAGACGATGCTGTTGCTAAATACTGGTATGAAATACAAAAAGTTGTAGGTAGGGATAATGTTATGATTGTAAGTATTGACAAAGACTATATGCAGTTTCCCGCACTTATATATAATTATCACCCTAAACACAAAAAAATATATGATATTACAGAAGAACAAGCGATGTATAATTTTTACCAACAAATGATTATAGGAGATTCAGCAGATAATGTCAATTATTTTAAAGGCCTAGGAAAAGCATTTGCAAAAAAATATTTAGAGGGGTGCAATAGTAAATATAAATACACGAAAAAATTGTATGAATTATTTAAAATGCGATACAAACAAAAAGCAAAATTAAAATATATACAATGTTATAATTTATTAAAACTAAGAACAGATGTATAATAAAAGAATCCCTATACCTTTACCGATGTTTGAACACTATGCTAATACAATTAACAATATGCTAGACATTAATTTATTTTCGAATACAAGAAAAATTGAATACACATATGCTCGTTTCTTATTAGCATACACAATAAAAAAAAAATATCCGCAAACAGGACCATCAAGGATAGCAAGATTTTTTAAATTAAAAGGTAAACCAACTCACCACGCCACCATAATTCACAGTATTAAAACTTGGCATAAATTAACAAAAAAAAGTAACTGGGATTTAAGTAGTCAAAGAAAAATATTGAATGGATATACNGTTGATTATATAAATCAACATTTAGATTTAGATTATGCTTCTGAAGTTAATAGGGTGATTGAAACTGTAAAAAAATTATCGCCAGATGCTTTAGAGCTTATTAAACCTTGTATTAAAATAGCATTAAAAAAATAAAGTATGATAAATAAATTTGTAGAACAAGTGTTAGAAGTATCAATAATGTTGCCTGACTATCAAAAAAAACAAATAATTAGCGTGCTTATTGCATCAATGCTAACACCTAAAAGTGATGATGATGCAAGGGATGCATACAANAGATTAATAGATAATTTAGAAGATGAAATATGAAAATAGATATAAACAAAATTAAATTAAACACAAATAATCCTAGGATAATAAAAGACAATCAGTTTGAAAAATTAGTGCAAAGTATAAAAGATTTCCCAGAAATGTTAGATAAAAGGCCTATCGTTGTNGATGAAGATTTTGTAGTCTTAGGTGGTAATATGCGATTAGAAGCCTGCAAAAAAGCAGGATTAAAACAAGTTACAATAATTAAAGCAGACAACTGGACTAAAGAACAAAAAGAAAAATTTATAATTAAAGATAATATAAGTTTTGGTGATTGGGATTGGGATATATTGGCTAATGATTGGGATAATNAAGAATTAAAAGATTGGGGATTGAATGTATGGCAACCTGAAGAAAATGTAGATTACAGTATATTAGATGATGTTGATTTAAACAAAGAAATAGACACGATGTATCAACAAACTAAAAAATCAATTATATTAGAATATCCTGCTGAAACTTTTGAGCCAATAAAAAAATTGTATGATAAACTAAAAAGCGAGGGTGTTGATTTACAAAGTTTATTTTATAAAGCAATGCAAAGTTATGGTAAATTATAAATTGATAATACCTTCATATAAAAGGCCAGATACTTTAATAAAAAAAACATTAAAATCAATTTATAAAACGGATATTGTAAAAAATATATATGTTTTTGTTGCAGATGATGAAGAATTAATTGAATATAAAAATAAATTAAAATCATATAAAGACATTAAAATAATAAAAGGAGTTAGAGGTATTCCTAATCAAAGAAATTTTATACAAAAATATTTTGATGATAATGAATACTTAGTGTTTCTTGATGATGATTTAGCTAGAATAAAAGGCCTTGACAAAAATAATAAAATAGTTGATGCTACTAAATTAAACGATTTTGTAGTTACAGCTTTTGAGCAAACAGAAAAAATAGGATTTAAAATGTGGGGTGTGAATTCTAATACAAGTATTTTTGAAATGAAACAAAAACTTTCAGCAGGGCTTATTTACATTGTAGGTAATTTTTATGGCCTAATTAATAATAAAGAAATTTTAGTTGATGAGGGTAATGAAATAAAGTCAAGGAAAAATTTTTCAGCAGGTAAAGAAAGTCACGAAAGGGCATTAAAAATGTATGTTAAATATGGTGGTGTTTTAAAGTATAGATGTATAGGTGTTCAGAGTAATTATTGGGGTGAAAAAGGAGGTCATCAAATAAGTAGGAATAATCAAGGAGAAAAAGAAGCAACATACTATTTGCATAATAAATATCCAAATATTACAAAAATAAGGCAAGTTAAAGGCATATATGATATACAAATAATACCAAAAACTAAAGTATTTAACGTTAAACACATACAATGAAAGTATTAGAATTAAAAAAATATAAACATAATATAAGAATAGGTAAACGTTGTGAATTTATACCGCCTACAATAACTGAAAGCTGTTTATTAAAACACGAAAACAAAATAATTGGATTTTATTTGACAGATTTACCAGACAAATTAAAGCAATACATTACAATAGCTAATAAAGAATTTTTAAGCAATAATGTACCTAAAAGTTTATTAGAACGAGCTGATATTTATAAGCTACAACAAAAATTAGGCATAACAAGAAAACAAGCTAAAGCACTAGGCACTCCCCAGATGAGTACAATACTTGGTGCGGTGTTAGCAAAAGCACATTTAAGGCGACCTTATAATTCGGTATCACAGGTGCATACAAATCCAAAAGCTAAAACATTTATAAAAGCGATGTTACTATCTTGTTTAGAAAGCGAAAAATTAATTAAACAATATATGCCTGAACAATACAAANTACAAAAACAACTTATNGAAGAAAACACTTTACCAGAATTTAGATTTGGTAATTTATTTACTAGTAGTATATCCAACTTTAATATTGCAGCACCGTATCATCAAGACAAAGGTAATTTAAAAGATACTGTAAATGTAATATTAACTAAAAGAAAAGATACAGAGGGTGGTGCATTATCAGTACCAGATTTTAAACATACTTTCGAGCAATCTAATAATAGTATGTTAGTTTATCCCGCTTGGTATAATATTCACGGAGTTACAAAAATTATCAAACATAATGCAGATGCTTACAGGAATAGTTTAATATTTTATCCTTTAGCAGGTTTTAATAAAAAATAATTACGTTATATAAATATGAACAAAAGTGAACACAATAAAAAAGCATTGTTAGAAGCATTAGAAAAATCTTTAGGGGTAGTTACAACAGCTTGTAAACAAGCAGGTATTGGAAGAACTACGTTTTACAAATATTATAATGAAGATGCAGAATTTAGGCAAAAGGTTGATGAGCTCGAAAATATAACTTTAGATTTTGCAGAAAGCCAGTTGCATCAACAAATACAAAAAGGTAATACGGCCGCTACAATATTTTTGTTAAAAACAAAAGGTAAAAAAAGAGGGTATGTTGAAAGACAAGAAATAACTGGGGCAGATGGTTTACCTAATAATGTCATTGTAGAGATTATTGAAAAAAATGAAAATAAAGACTAATGTAGTTTTTAAACACCTTTTAAAAAGCCAAAAAAAAATTATAGTTGAGCAAGGCGGTACACGTTCTGGAAAAACGTATAATATATTATTATGGATAATATTTAGTTATTGCACACAAAACACAGGTAAAATAATTACAATTTGTCGCAAAAGTTTTCCCAGTTTGAGAGCAACTGTAATGCGTGATTTTTTTGATATACTTAAAACACATAAAATGTATAATGAAATAAATCACAATAAATCATCAAGCGAATATAATTTATACAACAATCTTGTAGAATTTATAAGTTTAGATGAGCCACAAAAAGTAAGGGGTAGAAAAAGAGATGTGCTTTTTATAAACGAAGCAAACGAACTTTACTTTGAAGATTGGCAACAGTTATTATTTAGAACTAATCAAAAAATTATATTAGACTATAACCCATCTGATGAATATAGTTGGATATATGACAAAGTTATAACTAGAGATGATGCAGACTTTTTTATAACAACTTATAAAGACAATACATTTTTAGAACAAGCCCTAATAAAAGAAATAGAAAGATTAAAAGAAACTGACCCTCAGTATTGGCAAATATATGGCTTAGGCCAAAAAGGTATAAGTAAAGCCACTATATTTAATTATCAAGAAAGTAACATACCAGAAGATGCTGAGTTTTTATCTATGGGAGTTGACTATGGGTACACCAATGACCCAACTGCACATATTTCAGTATACAAAAAAGGGCATAATTTATATGTAGAAGAACACCTTTATAAAACTATGATGACGGCCGAGGATATACATTCACATTTTAAAATACTAAATGTAGGCGATAAAATTATTTATAGTGATAGTAGTGAGCCAAGATTAAATGATTATTTAAGAAGAACTGGTTGGAATATTAGGCCTACAAAAAAAGGGCGAGATAGTATTATTGCAGGTATTGATTTATTAAAAAGGTATAAATTATTTGTAACCCCTAACAGTCAAAACCTTATACAAGAATTTAGAAACTATAAATGGAGTGAAGATAAAACAGGTAAATTAACTAATATACCTATTGATAGAAATAACCATTTGTTAGATTCATTAAGATACGCTACCTTTAATATATTAAGCAAGCCAAATTTTGGTAAATATGCTATTCAATAAATACTAACAAAATTACGTTATATAATTATGAAGATTGACATAAATGTACCGCAAGAATTATCTGACATTACATTACATCAATATCAAAGATTTCTTAAAGTGCAGGAATCAACAAATGATGACAACGTTATCGGTATGAANATGATTGAAATATTTTGTAATGTTTCAGCTGATATTGTTAAAGGATTAAAAGTAAACGATGCCTATGCTATTGTAGAAATGTTAAAAAATATTATGACACAAAAAAGTGATTTACAAAGAGTTATCAGAGTTAGAGGTATAAGGTATGGCTTTATACCTAATTTAGATGAGATGACATTTGGCGAGTATGTAGATTTAGATACATATCTTACTAGCTGGGATAATATGCACAAAGCGATGTCGGTTTTATATAGGCCTATACAAACACAGAACAAAGACCTGTATAATATAAAAGAATATGAAGCTAAACTAGATGATAATTTATTGCATATGCCGATGGATGCTGTAATGGGCTCTATACTTTTTTTTTATCATTTAGGGAACGACTTGTCCAAAACTATGATAGCTTATTTAACGGAGAAGCAGGAGAATCAGTTAGTTCAGTATATCAATTCGGAGTTAGATG